>OGXY01000303.1_pt1 | contig 48515 bp, 53 predicted proteins | sample 1576411 | NCBI WGS metagenome assembly OGXY01 (sample SAMEA3541498, study PRJEB24748) | human gut metagenome | biome: human gut; feature: human-associated habitat; material: faeces | place: China | collected 2012 | reverse complement strand
CCAGACCGATCAGCATGATAATACCGATCTGACTGAAAATATTCATCGTAATATCTCCGAAATACATGAAGACCAAAGCTCCGGCAATAGCCAGCGGCACTGTCAACATGATAATCAACGGATCTTTGAAACTTTCAAACTGGGCTGCCAGAATCAGATAAATCAAAAGGATAGCCAGGATAAAGGCGAACATCAGACTGGAGGAACTTTCACGATATTCTTTCGAGTCTCCCGACAGGGCAGTGCGGAAAGTGTCATCCAATGTTTCTTTGGCAATCTTATCCATTTCATCCAAACCTTGCCCGATTGTTTTGCCGTCTGCCAATCCCGCAGAGATGGTAGCTGACACAAAACGGTTATAACGATACAACTTTGGAGGTGCAATACCGCTTTCCAATTCAATCAAGTTGTCCAGCTGAATCATATCCCCGCTACTGCTACGGACGTAAATAGCTTTCAGGTCGGCCGGTTTGTTTCGTTGCTGGCGGTTGATTTCACCAAGAATTTCGTATTGTTTACCGTTCATATAGAAATATCCCATACGCTGTCCACTTAATCCATATTGCAGCGTTTGAGCAATGTTTTTGGTACTTACTCCCATAATACTGGCCTTGTCGCGGTTGATCTGAATACGAGCTTCCGGTTTACTGAACTTCAAATCAACGTCCGCCATCTGGAAAACAGGATTCTCATATACTTTAGCCATAAACTTGGGCAACACTTCTTCCAGCTTTTCCAAATTGGTAGCCTGAAGTACATATTGTACAGGCATGCTTCCACGACGTCCGCCGAAAGAAGACTGCTGCTGTACGAATGAACGCGCCATTGTTTTCTTCTGTACCGCTTTTGATATTTTCTCTGCCACATCCATCTGGGTATAATTACGTTCATTCATATCCTTCAGCGTGATGCGCACGTTTCCGCTACCGCTGGATACACGGGCAGTTACAGCCTCTGCATCAGGCAGAATGGAGTCTACCAGTTGATTGATGTCTTCTGTGTAATCCCTGATATATTCATAGGTGACGCCTTCCGCTCCTCGTGTATTGATACTGATTTGCGAACGGTCTTCAAGTGGGGCCATTTCCGCAGGAACTGCATTCCACAGAATACCAATCAGGCAAATGGTGATGAAAGTAAATGGAAGAGCGATCCAGCGTTTGCTAAGAAAAGCGGCAAGCGAACGGCTGTATAGCCGGTTCATTCCTTCAAAGAACGGTTCTGTTTTTGCATAGAACCAACTTTGTTTTTCCCGTTTAATGAGTAACTTCGTTGCCAACATCGGAGTGAAAGTCAATGCGGCAAATGAGGATATAATCACCGAACCCGAAATAACGATACTGAACTCACGGAATAATCGTCCCGTCATTCCATCCATAAAGACGATAGGGAAGAATACCGCTACCAGCGTAATAGTGGTGGAAATAACGGCAAAGAAAATTTCTTTGGCTCCTTCTATTCCCGCTTCTTTCGGGGCCATTCCTTTCTCTATACGGATGTAGATATTTTCTGTCATAACGATGGCGTCATCTACCACCAGTCCCACCGATAGTACGATGGCGAGCATGGAAAGCACATTGATGGAGAATCCTGCCAGATACATAACGAAGAAAGCACCGATAAGGGAAACAGGGATTACGATACAAGGCACCAACGTGACGCGCCAGTCACGCAGGAAGAGGAAGATAATGATGATTACAAGTACGAAAGCCTCATATACAGTGGACTTAACCTCATTGATAGACGCACGGATAAACTTGGTATTATCAAAACCATAGTTATAGTGTACATCTTCCGGCAAGTCTTTTTTCATTTGCTCCATACGTTGGTATACAGCATCCGCAATCTCAATGTGGTTGGCTCCCGGCTGTGGAATGACTACGACACCCACCATAGGAACGCCGTTCATCTTCATATAACTCTTGATATCAGCCGGCCCCAATTCAGCACGTCCGATATCACTGAATCGTACAATACGGTTATTCTCTTCTTTGACAATCAAGTCATTGAATTCATCTGCGGTATGCATCAATCCTAGTGTACGGATCGTCAACTCGGTGGTATTTCCTTCGATACTACCTGAAGGAAGTTCCACATTTTCGTTATCTACAGCGTTTTTAACATCGACGGGAGTGATACCGTAGCCTGCCATCTTTACCGGGTCGAGCCAAAGGCGCATGGAGTAACGCTTTTCTCCCCAGATAGATACACTACTTACATCGGAAATAGTCTGTAATTGTTCTTTCACAGTCAGATCCGCTATTTCACTTAATTCCAACAGAGAACGTTTGTCACTTTGAAGGGCAACCATCAAGATAGGCATGGCATCGGCATCCGCTTTTGAAACTGTCGGTGGGTCACAGTCGCGAGGCAGATAACGTTGGGCACGTGAAACCTTGTCACGTACGTCGTTGGCCGCTGTTTCCAGATCGACGGACAATTCAAATTCTACAGTGATACGGCTTTGCCCCTGCTGGCTCACACTGGACAAAGAACGGATACCGGGAATACCGTTGATATTCTGTTCCAACGGTTCAGTTATCTGGTTTTCGATAACGTCGGCATTAGCTCCCGGATAAGAGCAGCTGACAGAAATAATCGGATTATCTACCGACGGATATTCGCGGACACCCAAATAGTTGTATCCGATGAATCCGAAAAGGAGGATAATAATCGTTAATACTGTGGCTAATACCGGGCGACGTATACTTAATTCGGAGATGTTCATTGATTTATGATTTCTGATTTCTGAATTATGATTTCTGAGTTATGGATTGAAGATTTCTGATTTTTGAATTCTGATTTCTGATTTCTGAATGTTTGCTGGATTCTGCTGACTTATAAATCATAAATTATTTGGCTTTATAAATCATAAATCAGAATTCATAAATCATAAATTCTCATTCTTCAATATTGTCAAGTGTTACGGCGAGTCCGGTACGGAGTTGCAATGTTCCTGAAGTGATGATTGTGTCTCCTACGTGCAATCCTCTAATCACTTGCACTTCAGATGCGGTGCGGATACCGGTAATAATATCCACCGGTTCGGCCTTTCCTGATTTATACAGATAGACTTTATCTTTACCCATTTCCGGCACAATTGCTTCCGTTGGGATGGCTATTGCATTAGGTATTTCATCCTTTTTCAACAGCACACTGGCATAACGGCCGGGAAGCAGGGTGCGATTGACATTCGGGTATAATGCACGGGCGGTAAATTGATGCAGATTCGGATCGATGGCAGATTCTACAGCGTATACCTGTGCGCCAAAAGCATCCAATGTTCCTTCAACGCTGAAATTGAGATTGGTACCCTTTTTGATTTGCTTGGCATAGCGTTCCGGAACGGAAAATTCAACCTTCAGTGGAGCGATTTTTGTCAGCTTGGCAACGACTGTGGTCGGAGACGCATACGTACCGATACTGACTTGGCGAAGTCCGATCACTCCGTCAAACGGAGCACGTAGCTCTGTCAGTTCAATATTAGCTTTGATAATTTCTATATCGGCATTCAGAGTTGCTAAATCCGTTTTCACCTGTTCGTAGGCTTCTTTACTGACAGCATCCCGTTTCAATAAAGCATCCTGGCGGAATACACGGTCTTCTGCCAGTTTCAATTGCGAAATCAACCTTTGCAATTGTGCCTGCAACTGCCTGTCATTCACTTTGGCTAGTAATTGGCCTTTCTTTACGGCTGTTCCTTCTTCAAAGTTGATTTCTACAATCTTTCCCGACGTTTCGAAAGATAAATCCACTTCTTCATCGGGTAGAAGTACACCAGTAGTGGTGAACTCATCTGTCAGAGATTGTGGTTTTATGACCTTGGCATTTACATTTAAAACTTGTTTCCCTCTTTTTTTATTACTGCCCATCACTTTGTCGGCGGCTGCTAGTTCGTCGTTTTTTTTCGGTAATTGTGAGTAGATTCCTCCACCGATAATCCCGGCACCAACAAGAATAATGATGCCCCATTTAGTCTTCTTATTCATGGTTTAGTATTGTATATGGCAATTATAATATAATCTTTGAAGATTAGACTTTCCCTGACTGGAAAGGTTTAATCTGTAAATGATAGAAAAAAAGTTAATGCATCTTTTTCAATTTAATAAGCTCATACACTTAAGGGAACTATTCTTTTATGGCATATAGAAGGGTGGTTGATATGACTTTCCCTTTTTTAGTGATAGTTTCTGATTTTACCAGCCCAATATTTTTGGCATACCAATCTATTGAATATTCGGTTTCTGAAATGAACATGACTTTTCCTTTTTGTTCCGTGTAGATTTTAATGCAATCAAAATCTCCCGCAGGAGTATGTATGGTTTCACGTCCTTTATATTTTCCTTTTAGAGAAGCTTTCATAGTCATTGGTCCTGATTTTTGCAAGAAATTACACTGTGGTATATCATCTCCATTCTGAACATGATCCTTTAAAGGTATGCTAATTCGTCCTTCTGCATATATGTTCTTAGAATATTTCTGATATTCATATTCTGATTTACCATCCAAAAGGATAACTTCGGTCATATCTTGACTCTTATGATAAATATAGAATAACCTGTTGATACCACTTTTTATACTTAGAGAATCATAGTGCTCTCCGAAAGCATCTTCTCTTATGATTAAGCGATCACCTTTATCAACCACGTCTGCGATGCACATAGTATCTTTCAGTGTTTTTCCTTCCTTTACTTCGGTTGTTACATAGTAAGCAGTTCTTCCTTTTTTAATACTGCAATATTGTGCATGTGCGGAAATTATGTATAAAATGAAACATAATAAAACTAAGATTTTTTTCATATTGTTTTTTTGTGTGTACTATTATAACTATAAGTGTGAACAGCATTGGTTTTATAAGCACGCTGCTCGCTTTTTTTCTAATAAGCAGCCCGATATTTTCCTTCCTCTTTATCTTCCAACATATTGAGATAAGAGGTATAACGGGATTCGCTGATGAGGTGCTCTTCCACTGCTTTGCGTACGGCACATCCCGGTTCATGACGATGTGTACAGTTGCCATATTTGCAGTCGGCGGAGGTTTTGAATATTTCGGGAAAATAATGTCCGATCTCTTCTTCTTCCATATCGAATGTGCCGAAGCCCTTGATACCCGGAGTATCGATGATATAGCCATCTCCTTCCACAGGGAACATTTCGGAGAAAGTAGTAGTATGCATTCCTTTGTTGTGGTAAGAAGAAATTTCGCCGGTCTTGGCTGCTATGCCCGGCAGTATGGAATTGATAAGAGTCGATTTGCCGACTCCCGAATGTCCGGAAAATAAAGTAATCTTGCCTTCCAGTGCTTTTTTGATTTCAGCCACTCCAGTGCCGTTCTTTGCGGAAACTTTGAAGCAAGGGTAGCCGATTTGTGTGTATAAGTTGATAAGTGCGTCCAGATAGCGGAGCTCATCTTCGTCGTAAGCATCTACCTTATTAAATACCAGTTTGACAGGGACGCGATAGGCCTCTGCGGATGCAAGAAAACGATCAATAAAAATAGTGGAAGTTTCCGGATAATTGATGGTTACCACCAGCATACACTGGTCGAGATTGGCAGCAAGGATATGAGATTGTTTGGAAAGATTGGATGAACGGCGGATGATGTAGTTCTTTCTATCTTCTATTTCACTGATAAAAGCAGTGCCTTCCTGATTAAGTATAATTCGGACACGATCACCCACTGCAACAGGATTAGTACTGCGAATCCCTTTCAATCGGAAATTCCCTTTGATTTTACATTCAATAGATTGTCCGTCATCGGTTTTCACCTGATACCAACTACCCGTGTTTTTGATTACTAATCCTTTCATATAAATTATAAATTAAAAATGAAGAATGAAGAATTCAGGCTGTGTTTCAACTGAATAATACAGCATTATAATTCCTCATTCTTCATTCTTAATTCTTCATTATTTTTTAGACGGTCATAATTTCTTTATCCTTTTCAGCCAGCATATCATCGATTTGTTTGATATACTTATCATGGATTTTTTGCAGTTTGGCTTCCGCATTCTTCTGCTCGTCTTCTGCCAATCCGTCTTTTACGGCCTTTTTCAGTGCGTCGATGCCGTCACGACGCGCGTTGCGTACGCTTACTTTAGCCGTTTCGCCTTCTCCTTTACACTGTTTTGCCAGTTGTTTACGGCGTTCTTCCGTCAGGGGAGGGATGCCGATACGGATCATTTCTCCATTGTTTTCGGGCATGATACCGAGGTCAGAGTCGATAATTGCTTTTTCGATGACACGGAACATGCTTTTATCCCAAGGCTTGATCACGATACTGCGGGCGTCCGGAGTAGTAATTGCTGCTACATTGCTGATAGGTACCATACTTCCGTAAGAATCTACGCGGATACCATCTAATAAGCGTGCACTCGCTTTTCCGGCGCGGATATGTGCCAGTGCTTCTTCCAGATACATGATGGCCATATCCATCTTTTCTTGTGCATTGTCAAGGCAAGTCTTTACGTCTACCATATTTTTTGAGATTTAAAATTGCATTTTGATTGATTAAGTAGCAAAAGTATATTATTTTTTGTTCATCTGCAACAGCATTCCCATCTTTTTTATGAGTGACTTACCGATGATAATTAAGGTAACAGCGGTGATAATCATTAAAATACCTACCATTAACCGGGGAGTCAGTTTTTCGTGAAACAGGAGAACACCGAAAAATAGAGCTGTTACCGGTTCCAGAGCACCCAATATGGCTGTTGGAGTAGATCCTATATAATGGATGGCTAGTGCGGTACAGATCAGAGATACGGCAGTTGGCAGAATGGCTAGTGTTAGCACGTCGGCCCAGAGCCAGGCTGACGGTATTATTTGCAGTTCCGTACAAAAATTTAAACGGACGATATAAACCGATAGTCCGAACAAAATTGCGTAGAATGTGAGCTTGGTGGTCGGCAGGTTTTTCAGCGTCGAACGGTTCACACCTACTATATATATAGCATAAGAGAGTGAGGACAGCAGAACAAAGATAATTCCCAAAGTCGACAGCGGTTTGTTTCCGTCTCCCTGATAGAGCAAGGCGATACCAGAAAGTGCCAGCAGGATGGAAAAAACGGTAATTGCGGAAATCTTTTCTTTGAAGAATATCCCCATAATGACTGCTACCATCACCGGATAGACAAAGAGAATGGTAGAAGCAATACCGGCATCCATATAATTATAGCTCATAAACAAAAGTAGTGATGAAAAAGAGAATAGCAATCCCATAATGACTAAGGGCAAGACGTCTGCCTTATGAAGCGCAAAAGACTGGTGCTGCATTTTCATCAGAATACCCAATACGATTGTCGCAAAGAAGTACCGGTAGAATAAAACGGTATCGACACTCATTCCGGCTGCATAGAGCGGAAGTGCAAAAAGAGGATTCATACCGTAGCTCGCAGCGGCAATCGCTCCATAGATAAAACCTTTGGTTTTGTTAGTCATTGTTTTGCTTTTTTTAATGGCGTGCAAAAGTACGCAGTTCACCAATGATAAACAAGCGTTTAGGCGGTTGGTAGTATAATTTAATCTTTCGTATGCTAAAAATATAATCGGCAAAACAAATAGTGCTAACTAAAAAAACAAATCGTATAAATTTCACTTTTGGCAGCTTTAAGGGGCTGCCTTTTTCATATTGTTATCTTCAAAAACATTATCTACATTTGTCACATTAGGAATGTAATGTGCTGATGATATGAACGGACAGGCGAAAATAGAACTCATGCTTTCTCTTAGAAATAAGATTCGTGGGGGATTGAATCAGGCAAAGCAGGATACTTTTAAGAGTGTCAATGCAATGCAAGCAAAGATGAATACTTTGAAATTCAACTTTGCAAAGAACTCAAAAGAAATAATGAACGAAGTCCCGTTAATTGGAAATGCTTTCAGGTTAGTATCAAATCCTATAGCATTGACTGTAGCGGGTGTTGCTGCTCTAGGTAAAGGAATAGACTATACAACGCAGAAGGCAGCAAACTTCAATACACAGTTTCGCAACCTTGCAAACCTTAACTTAGATAAGAGTAAAAGAGAAATAGACTCTTTGAGACGCATGGTATTGGATACTGCATACGACAAAGGATTCAACACAGATAAGACTGTAATGGGTTATTTTGATGTTCAAAGTACTACAGGAAAATTCGGTGGCGAAGTAAAGCGTATTGTAGAAAAGCAAGGAGAATTTGCTAATCTCATGCAAGCTGACTTCAATGAATACATTGCTGGAACCGCTAAAGGGATGGCAAACTTTGGCTTTGGAGCTGAAAAATTAGATGAATTTAATCGTTCCGCATACGCTACGGTAAAAGTAGGTGTAACCACCTTTGACCAATTGGCAAAAGTGCAATCCGTATATGCAGGTGCAGCCGCTGCAAACAATCAGACATTTGATACGGCCAATAAGTTGTTAGCCCTCTTCACCGTCAAAACCAAATCAGTCGATGAGGCCGCTACATTAACAAAATCTATGTTTAATGACCTCACTAAAGACGCTACTATAAAAGCATTCAAGAAAATCGGTATTAGCATCTACGGCACGAATGGTAATATCAAACAGGCTGATAGCCTTATGATGGAGTTAAACAAAAAATTCTTGGCTTTAGATGGAGATAAAAAAGTAATAGCACTTAAAAATCAATTCACAGGCTCCGACGGGCTTATATCATTAGTACAGGCTGCAACCGATAAGAGCGGACAATTGCAAAACACATTCAATAGCTTTGATTCCACAAAATTAGGGCTTAACAAGGCTTTAGAACTAGCTAGAAATGATGTGAATTATATTAATGAAACTCTTCAGAACAAAATAAAAGCACTGGAGATTGAAATCGGAACAAACCTGCTACCTCTCAAAGAGTGGTGGGCGCAGTTAAAACTCGAAATGATTAATGGTGTAATGTGGGTCATTAGAGGCGAGAAAGGTAATAGAAACAAACAATACAATGAAGGATGGACAAAACAAAGTGAAGAATATGGTGGCGTACTACAAAGTGCTGCTAACCTAACCAAAGAGCAATATACTAAAAAGCTGGCAGAACTAAATATTGCCATGAAAGCAGTAGAATCTGCACACTGGAAAATCGCTAAAGATGTGAACAATATTCCTTTACCTTGGGGAGGATTTCTTTGGACTGATGAACGCAAAAATGAATGGCGTACTGAACAGTCTGGCTATGTATTGGATTATTCGAAAGGAAAAATTGATTACACGAAAAATCTTATACGTGATTTTCAGAACGAATGGCAGACAAAAACGAACTTTGGGCGCAATGTACTTTCTCATCCTGACCCGACAAAGAAAGGGGATGCAAACAGCAATGGTAACGCCAATTCAACCACTCTTGGCAGTAGTGTCGATTCTGTGACAGGTTCTGCTCGTCAGATTCGTAACCTTACGGTAAATATAGAGGCTTTCAATAAGGGAGGAATTAATACACAAAACACAAACCTTCAACACATGGAACCTACACAGATAGAGGAGTGGTTTACCGACATGTGCATGCGTGTTGTACGTAGTATTGAATCAACTTATTAAATAACATTTAAACATTATGGAGCCTGATTATAAAGAACTATCACGTATATGTGCAAACGTGGAACATGCAATCAGCATAATCCCTCAAAAAGCTGCTGTAATCGCTGTAAATTTCTCCAAAGAGCGTTTTATTAAGAAAAATTGGGTGGACGCCACTGAAACTCCTTGGAAAAAGACAAAAAAGCTCAAAGGTTCTACTCTTGTAAAGTCTGGACGTCTTAAACGAAGCATTCGTAAAGTACATGTGGGAGCAGATTATGTCATTATTGGTACTGATGTACCTTATGCGCGCATACATAACGATGGTGGCACTATTGAAGGTACAGAACAGGTAAGATCACACCAACGTCGTGCTCACAAACGAAAGGCCTACACTCGTTCCAACAAGCGGATTAAGGCAGGGGTAGTCTGTGCTCATAATGTCAAAAGCTATAAACGCACGTTTAAACGTACATTTATTCAACGTAAATTCATAGGGCAATCTCAGCACCTCACCAATCAATTAACCAACATGATACAGATTGAAATACAAAAAGCTATACGCATATAATAAAAAGAGGTAGCCAGTTGGCTACCTCACAAATTGTATCGTTAGTTAATAACTACCATCACTGATGGTATGATCTTTGAAGCAAACGCGAACATTCTTGCCTACACCTTCTGCCGTCTTCTTGGATTTGAAATAATTAGCCTGATTAAAACGTGCGGAATGAATTCCAGTTGCCGCGCCATCATCTACCGCCTCCCTTATAGCCATATCAGTGTCGATAAAACAATACGAAGCTCCGGCAGGAACACGGGTAATCGCTTTATGTATAATTTTCTGATACCCATAATCAAAAGTCAAATTTCGTTCATTGAGTTTTCTTCTAAGCTCTTTCTTTTGATTAACGGATGGCTGTTTAAGACTTGAGGCAGGTGATAATCCGTTATCTGGCTGTTTAACAACCAAACCTGCCCCATCTCCTGTATAGTCATATACAGTAGCGTAGAAATCGACAGCATATTGATTATTGCCAATATCTACCGCACTATTTACAAATCCAAAACCAGCTGGATAAAGAGTAACAAGATCACCCCTACTTGGTGGAAACACTCCTGTATCTTGAAATTCTTCCAGCTCTTCCGTCTGTCCTGTATTTGAGGATTCCGGCATCTGTTCAATGGCATCCGCTGCACATTCTGAAGTACACGATCCGCAGTCTGTACACAATTTAGCGTCAATAGAATAAAGTTCACCTTCTTTGATAGCCCCTACCGGACACTCTGCGATACATTGCCCGCAAGCAATACAATTTTCATTAATTTGATACATACATTTTTTGTTTAAAAATTAATATTAAGATAGTTTTGTGAGTTCTATCAGATTTATTCCCGGTCTGTAGTCTTGGATTGGTGTCCCTTCCTGCCATGCTGCAAAATCAACATCTGATGTTTTACTAATATCGAATTCAAACTCACAATTATATTGATTATTCCCTTTCCCTGTAAATCCAGCTGTGCCTGCTAGTACTTTTGCACGTTCATTCGTACCTTCAAATACTCCATAATAGGAATTCACCCGATATTTTTCCTCGAGTAAGAAATTATCTGCGGGAGAATACAATATTCTCGCTTTGTAATGCCCTGCCGTCAAATAAATAGATAGCCTTAATTTTCTACCTCCACCAGTCTCGTTCTTTATAGAAGAAATACATTTCATGAATGTGGATACAGGGAATACACCATCATCGTTTGCTGAACTATTACATTCATAATTATTCACCCCACCATTATTAAATATCGAATTCGTGGAATAAAAAGCTGAATCAAAATTGAAATACCATGATAATTTATTCCCTTGATTATCTAATAGTTGTTTGGCATACCAGCCAGAGTATACACCCGGCTTTATTTGATTTATCGTCTCTCCATTCACTACTTTAGTTTCGACAGTATTATTTGTTGTTCCATTAAAGCCCAGAATCATTTTAACCGGAGGTTCCGTCAAACTGATAGAATCCTGCACGACACTTGATTCTGAAATCGAATTCTTTACCTGCGCATAGAGCGTTTTACTGCCTATTGTAGAGAACTTATAAGTAATTCCATCTTTCCACGTCAGCCAGCTTGCAGATGTCAATCCTGCCGATGTTTCGGACAATCGGTAATGCGTCGGGGTTCCTTGACTGATTTCAAATGAAACAGGCACGGTATAGCCAGCAAAAGACTCTTTCCCATCTGCCAGCGTTATTCCTCCTAACACAACAGGCTGTACCACCAAAATCGAATCAGATTTGATTGAAGATTCCGTAGTCTCATTTCCGACCTGTGCATATACTGTCAAATTACCATCTGCGATTCCCGACTGATATTGAACTGTTGAACCACTCCACACAATCCAGTCCGGACAGTCGGACAAATCTGCCAGTTTTCCGATCTTGTACTTTGTAATGGTATTCAATGTCTCAAACCTCACTGATACAGTACCGGAGTCTGTACTGGCATCACCGTTGTTGACTAAAATATTATTCAACCGTGCCGTAATCGTGTCTATTAATTCGATTATAGCTGACTTGGATGGAGTTTCAGTTGTAGCATTTTTCAGTTTTGCATACAATATTTTATTCCCATACGTCACAGATAATTGCACCGTTGGATTTTCCGCAAACTCCACCCACGAAGCACCCGTAAATGTAGAGCTTTCCGAAACCATGTAATGAGTTGGATATCCGAGGTAGTCAAATGCTACATTTACATTTCTCTGTATTGTCGAAGCTGCTCCGTTATCTATCGTGATGCCTTTCAGAGTCAATGTCGGCTCAAGCAGAGTTATGCCATCTGATAATATTCCAGTTTCCCCATACACATTTTTCAGCTTTAAATACACAGTTTTAGCATTGAATCCGGAAGACAGCTTAAATGTCGGTTTTTCCACATATTCAATCCATGAGGCTCCTGTAAACGACATATCTTCTGAAACCATATAATGAGACGGAGCCTGCCCAGAATAAGTTATATTCAGTGTTACATTTTGGTCTTGAGTGAATTCCTGTCCATTATTGATCGTGAATGACTCTAACACAGGTGGAGAAATAAATTTATTGATTCTTGCCAGATACGGCTCTTTCAATCCCGGCTTCAGCATCTGAACAAAGTAATAAGCGTCATCATACGCATACTCTTTGTTATAGTCAGCTTCAAACGCTTCTACATACTTATTCACCCTCTCCATCAACAACGGATTAAAATCCAGATTAATAAGCAACTTACCATCATTCACAGCATATGAAGTACCATATACATTATCTCCAGATACAACCGACACCCCCTCTAAAGAGGAAATACCGGACACCAACACAGATAAATCTCTAAAGAAGAAGTTAGCCCCTTTGGGTACATACATTTTATAGTGAATTCCTGTATCAGTCATTGTTTTTACAGATAAAGTATTCATCTTCATATACCAATACTCAAAGAATTCATCCAGTGTCGGAAACCATAATGAATCATCTCCAATGTCTCCATACAATTCATGAATTTTAGCAATCAATTCAGATTCCCACAAATCGCTTCTATGCGCAGAACCAATCAGCCAGTAAATTTTATTTTTGTCCGTTGTTGTTTTAAATCCAGACAGGATATTAAGCAAATCACCCTTATACTGTTCATTTGTACCGTATGCGAATAAACGTTCTATTGCAATATCCATTTTACTCAATGTAAAATTCGTGGTAAACGGATACGCTTTCGAAATTGTCTTGTCTCCAGATTGCGCAGTAATAACCTGTACTATATCATTTTTCTGGCAGAAAGTCAAATACTTGTGGTCACCGTTTGGCTCTACCATCAACTTCGGTACTCTCCCTACATATTCTTTGAATAATGCAACGGTATCCGCCATGCACTTATCAAATGCTTCCTGTGTATTTGTCGCATTAATATCATACCCAATTAGGTCATGATATGCGCACATGAACCCAAAATCAAAATACAATTTAAACTCCTTTTCAGACGTCCATGGCCAGTGAATTCCGACATCTTGCCCGATATATTGATCTTTCAGTTTATCTCCCCACGCTGACACAGTTGTAGCATAGCGATGTTTCACACCAGCTCCATCCGTACACTGTGCAAAATGTTCCGGATAATACCCGCCAATCACATTCTGATCAAATTCAGGTTTTCCCTGCATCCCTAAATGATAACTTAACACACGTCCGTCTGCTAGTTTAAATTCTTTCGCGATCAGCCGTTTATTTATAGCAGAAAATATATACTGATATATAGCATAGCTATCATCCGTTATATAGCTAAACACCATCTTCTTGTTATACTTCAAAGGTGGAATCTCCAACGAAATAGCCTCCTTATTAACCGAGCTTGGAAGCGTAATGTCAAACTCAACCACATCACCCCAAAACTTACAATATTGAATGTGCATCAGACCGTTAACCTCTTCATTCACGGCATTCTTGCACCTCAACACAACACACGTCTGCAATTGAGAATTTATATAAAACCGTGTAATGTCATAATTGAAATTGAAAAACTCCTTATTCAGTCCTTTTCCGGTAGATGCGGTAAATGATTCTACGTTAACATACGTCCCAAAACCTAGCGGCTCATCCGCAATCACATACTCTTTACTTTCCCCACCCACCTTTGGCAATGAAAGTAATTGTACGCTTCTTTCCCAAATATCAATATTTTCCCCGCCCACATTATAGGTTCCTGCCTTGTTTTCAGCCTGTGAGATAATCAGAGGTTTTGATGTCTTGTCCTTCACCGCTTCATCCACTTTGGTATCTATCTGACTAATAGCAAGCGTCATTTCCTTGTTAATCTCCTGATTCAATGAATTGAGTGATTCTTGAAGTATTTTGGTTATATCCTCCTGTTCTGTTTGTGTCGCCCATTGTTTCCAATTACTCTTATCAACAAATATTCCACCGTCAAAAATCCAAGTTTCAGCATGTGTCTTTTCCGTGCTACCAAGATCATAAGCTAGAAACACACATTTTACACCACCGTTCCTCATCGTTGCAGGAACCTTAATTATGGCCTTTTCAAACGTATATATATTCGTCCCGTTTACGCCCTCCGTAGGATGGTTGGCTGACACATTATATTCCGTAAACAAGCTGTTTACCTTTTCTATTTTGGTATGGATGAGTGAAAGTTCTTCCGGAGTCAAAACCCCGGTTAAAGTTTCGGAGGCAATAGGAATATCCAATTTATAATTTTTCTTATTGTCGTTCTCATCTGCCACGTCAAAAGAGAAATAGGCAGCATCCTTATCAGATTTGAACTGCAAGGATTCGATAACTATCTTCTTATCTGCAACTAATAATTCAATTTGCTGAATCATTTCAACCAGCAATCCGCCTACGCGTTTGGATGAGTTGGCTCTCAATTTCACCTCATCCCTTATCTCTTCCGCTTTCTTTTTTAATATAGAACTCATAGATTTAATTGTTTTAAATAGGACATGCCGTCAGATTTTCCCTGTAAGCCTCTGAAAGATCAATAGAAATTCCAATTTCAATACTTTCCACATACGCTGTAAAATCAGCCAATCTCGCCTGATATAATTCAATAGAGATTTCTGCCAACTCTTTACTCGTCATAGCCGCATTATTTCCGAAAGAATCTCCTAATTTATATGTACGCGGATACCCTGTAACATTAGCCCCGCCTACCTCCTTGTTAACAGTCAGTTCGGTAGCTCTTTGCTTCCCTGTGTTTATGATTACATCACTCATATATATCTTTTATGCTTAATTTGTATTCATAATAATTATCATACGATGGCTCCACCTTCTCATTTGAATGTCTGTCTATAACCCATGTATCTATCTCAAAATAGCTGTCTCCTTTCAGCATAACGAATTCAGGTTTGAGAGCTGTATCATAGCCGGGTACATACAGATTAGCCGTTATCAACAAATTAGATTTTATAGCTTTACTTGCTACAATTGAAATTTTATATACAGCGTTAGTATTGAACGAATCATTATATTCATAATGATAGTTCATAGTCAGAGTCACTGTCTCCGGGCGAATTGTCCGTCTTTCACATACAAACGCCCCCCAATAATATTCGGCTTGAGCAATGATCTTTTCACATACAAACTTATCCCAATATGCTAAATAAGAAACAGAAGAGTTTTCGTATATATACGATTTACCCGCCAACTTATATCTATTCAATAAGGCAAACAGTTGCCTCTCTTTATCCACATCTGAAAAATCGGTCTTTATAATGAAATCATACGGTTTCCCGTTTCCTTCCTCTATTTCAATATTAATCCCCAGCTCGTCATATATCACCTTCTTTAGCATACACACCTGCGGACTTCCGGACATTCGTATTTTCATTTTCTTTTGCCACTCCAAGAATTCATCATGTTCCCTCCTTATGAATGCCGTATATACCATGCACAGCGTAAATAACGTCACAGTCCGCAATCTTTTTGGTAGCCGTTCAATAATCCATCTTCCCCAGTTCATACCTACTCTATTGAATAAATGATGTCTCCATCCTGTTTCACATAGGCAAAAGCCCCGCTATTCGCATCAATTCGTCTCCGGTATTCCTTTTCTCCATCCCACGTAGTTTCGTCCAGCGTGACGTCTTTCACGCCTTCCGTCGTTTGAATCATATCCACCAGCTTCGAAGAATAAAACACCCCGCCATATTCCAGCGCGTTCAGATATGCCTCTATAGTCTCCTCTACAGGTTTCCCACTTCCCTCAATACGTTCTCCTGCGCTGTTCAGCACAAGCGGGTCATAATACACATGCAGATGCACTCTCAATTCGTCCGGTGTTTCGCTCACAAACAGGAAATGTGTACCAGCCGCACCTATTTCCCGCATATACGATTCGAATGCCGTCCGAATATCCCCCGTGATCGGCTGCTTGACTGCATCACTGAAATATATTTTCAGTTTCGTCACCCCTTCATCAATCACCTGCCGGATAGCAACATTTTTCACCACCCTCTTTTCCTCGTCTACTTGCGCATAGTCAAATCTACATGTGCGTTCGTTGTAAGCCAGTTTGTCCCCTTTTTGAAACTCCAGTGCCTTTTGATAATACCAGCGTTCTCCGGTCACATACGAATCATTCAGCACCGTTTCCACTTCCGTTCTGAAAGTATCCCAAATGCTTTCAAGCCCCCACGACGTCCACGCAAACACATCAATGAGCCTTGCCTCTATGCTCACTTTCGAAAACTGTTCATCAAACGTTTTTCCATCCTCCAAGCCGTACACTTGTTGCAATGTGCTGTCCTCTACAAACTTCGTTTTCAGATACTCCGTTATTTCCTGTACACTCCGAGCCATACTTAAAAAGTTAAATCAAACATATCTTCCCACACCGATTCTTCCGGATTGAATGAAACACTCGTAACAGGATGAATCTTTTTCGTAGTGAAATACTGTGCAATGCTTTTCGCAATCACATTACCTGTCGAATACTCCAGCACCTGTCCCGGTTTCAGTACATCTGTCACCTCCAGCCCGTTTTCATGTGCAAGTATGAAAACCCCTTCCGCACTTCCATACACCTGAATCGAAATATCCACCAACGATTGTCCATCCAATGCCACTACTTTCATTTCTCCCCCTTCTTTACCTTATACCTGAACCAAATCCCGCAACCAACCAACGCCAGCCCCCACGCAATCCATCCACTCGTATAAAAGAACACATCTCCCAGGCGTTTCTTTTCTTTCACAGTCTCCTTATATTCTTTTTTCTCAATGAATACCGTGTCCGACTTCTCCACCCAAAGCGTATCCCGCTTCTCCACTTCAATAAACACATACTTCACCCATCCCGGAATACTATCTTTATTTTCAATCCAATGATAAAGCCTCCCGCCTCTGATAGCCGCGTCACTCAACGCATACGAAGTTTCAAGATGCGAAATGCTGTCAGCCACATTACTGCTCTTTTCCATCAGCCCCTTCACCATCATCAGACTATCCTTGTACACCTCCGACCGCCTTTCATATCTGGCCGCCAGTTCCCGCCATTCGCTTACCAGTCTGGAATAATCCACCTGCTCCATACTCACCTTTTTGGTAGAGCAGGAAAACAGCGAAAACGCCATTAACAAAATCAGCAACTTTCCCCTCATGGCTTCACAATTATAGTAGGCAACCAGCTTTTAAACTCACTTTTCACATCGAAACACGGACATTCCTTCAGCCACTCACATCGCTCAACCACACCATTCCCGTTCTTATCTGGCGAAGTATCCCGATGCCCCAGCACATCAAAAATCTGATACCGCTTGCAAATATCCTGCACCAGTGCGGCCATAGCCTTCTTCTGCGCTTCCGTCCGTGTATCCTTCGCCTTCCCATTCTTGTCCAGCCCTCCCTCATAGCAGATACCAAGCGAACAACGGTTATAACTGAACTTTTCACCTGGAACAATACAATTATCATGTGCCCCGATCTCGCTCTCCGCACGCATCTTTATCACTCTTCCGTCTTTCCGGATATAATAATGATACCCCCATTTCCCGAACCCGCGAGCCACATGCGCCTTATTCACTTGTTTCTCTGTGAAATCCCTGTCTTCGCGTGTTGCGGAGCAATGAATCACAATGTAAATTGGTTTATTCATCCTTTTTTTCCTCCTTGTCTTTAAGTTTCTTCTCTATGTCATTTAAACCCCGTTTAAACGCTGTACTACGTACATATTCAAATCCAAACAGCGAACCCGCAAATGTCGAAATCTCCCCATACGCAACCAATACCGAATTATGAATCTCCCCAACCGGAGCCACCCAAAATCCGCAAAACAACAAAACCACCCCGCAAAAGCAAAGGAATACCGCAACCCACAACTGCACACTCTTTTTCATCATCACCTATTTTTTACTTCATTCCACATCAATCACCAGCTTTCCTGTGTCGCTCACCTGTACATCTGCCTTATATCCGTCCAGCTCCAGTTGTGTCAATATATCCGCCCTCATCTCTGCCGCCCGTCCTACGCTTTTCAGATACCTTTCACCGATTCCCAATACCGGATAATCCTTAAAATCCCCCTGACTGCTTTCTACGATCAACTTTACATGCGTATAATCACTTTCACCTGCCACCAACCCCTGCGTTATCAATCCGGAAGAATCCCGCACCACCTTCACCTGCAAATCACCGTTATCCCCTAGCAAAATTCCCCGTCTCATACCCTAATGCTTTACTTTCTCATCTTCATAATCCCCTTTCTTCAACTTCGCCACTTTACTGGTAATAGCTACCGCCGTTCCCGATTGAGCACTGGCCGACCCCGTCGTATTTACCAGATGCGTATGATTATTCAGCGCATCTACAAGCGTATTCACCTTCTCCGTCAGTTTTGCAATATCAATCATTCCTCCCAGCTTTCCGCCATTCATCACCACTCCGCTAGCCGACACTTCAACAGAAATCTCCCCGGTTTTCATCATCACCTTTTCAATCTTCGATGTTGCCACAATCATCCCCTCCGTAGCCTCCCAAAGCAACACCATCACAAAACTGCCCTTTGCAGGAACCACCATAAACCTGTCCGTTATCTCCTCATCAATTACCGCATTCAGCCTCACCTCATTCAGTTCCGGAGCATCGTCCCGCTCAACAACACACGTTCCTTCCTTTTCATCCACCTCTTTCACCGTACCGATACACACCCGGCAACCTGTCCCGGCATTCCCCATACGTTTCATCAGCGACTCCACCATTTCTCCAAAAGCCTGTTCTGCTGTCATATCCTGTAACTTAGTCGATTAATTCTCTCATAAAAAGCATTCCCATAGCGCACCGTCACACTCTCAATCAGGTATTGTCCTTCCCGTTCCGGTTCCCGTTTGGAGACTATTTTCAGCGTATCTCCGGCATTTGTCAGAGGTATTCCGAATCCCGTCACACTTCCCTCAAACCCATCAAAACAAACGCGCTTATATTCCGCCAGTGCCAGTTCTCTCAATTCCGTAGCCGTCTTATTCGCAAAACTCAATGTTTTCACCGAAGCAAACTGCTCTTTGTTTCCCACCGTTTCCGTCACCTTCTTTCCGTCCCGGTTGTAGCTCACCGCCTTCACACGTATCTTCCTGTCCTCCTTGCGTTTATATTTCAATGAGCTTTTCTTCACGTTCTTAGAGAAATCATACACATGCACCTGTTTGGCTTCTGCTATTTCGTATTTAAACTTACATACCAGCTTTTTCCCCCGGATGGCCGAATAAAATCCGTATCGTTCCTTCAACGTCCTAAGCACCGTCAGCGTACTTTGACTATCAATCTGAAACTTTCCCAGCGATGCGTCGTGGCAATCTATTTCATACCCCGGAGCAATATACTCCAGCACCTCTTTGAGTTTCACTGTCTTCCACGACTTTACAAACGAATTCGACCTCATAAAGAACGTTTCATCATCCAGATGCAATTTCATCGGAAACCCGCTTTCTATTTCCCGTATATACCCCTCAAACTCCACCTTCAACTCCCCGTTATATCCCAATTCCAGCCGTGCCCTGTCGCCTGCTGCAATATGATATGTCAGTTCATCCGTTCCATCTCCATACCGTTTCGGAATCACCACCGTCGCCTTATCTCCAAGCACTTCCACCGTCTTGCTTATTTCAGCCGATGAAATCCGGTCTAAAACCACCTTCTTGCCCGTTTGCGGCTCAATGGTCAACCGTGAGCATAAATTCAAATACAACATCTCACACCTAGATTAAAGAGAACAGCGCAGGTTTGATACTCTTAGCCGTCAATGAATATTTCACCGTATCCGGAAACCCCTCAACTGGCTCAAATCCCTGTTCCTTAAAATAAATCGACTTTATCCCCATATCCAGCAATAGCGGACAGGCCACATCAATCACATCGTTAATTTCAAAGAACTTCGCCAATTCCTGTACCTTCGTCCCCGGATACGCATGTTCATCCATATCCACCAGCAACCCATTCAACTCAATATCCCAACTGTTTACCCCGAAGTTTTCCACAATCTCCGCCTCATCTCCACCGTCCACCACCGTTACAGTGATATTCTTCGTTCTTCTGAATCGCATCAGTGGAGGAGGAGCAAACACCCCCTCCGTTTCCGATGTCAGTCCACCGATAGAAAAGTTCAGTTTTGTATCCTCATGCGTCAGGGTCATTTCCGCCCAGTGCCAGTCTGCCGGAGCGTATAAGTTAGCGTCATATTTAGGCTCCTTTCTGCCTAACTTTTTCGCTTCCCATCGTGCCTCATTATAAGCTATGCCAGCCTTAAAAATAGCCCCGTTTGCCAGCCCTTCCAGTTCACCCACCAGAGTCCCCCCTACAAATCCGAAAGCACTCTGATAACGGGAAATCAAATCAACTGTATATCTCATAACTTCACTCTTCCACTTTTACTCCCAGCAGCCCCTTCCGGGCAAGCCATTCAATTTGTCTCACTTTCTCTGCCCATGTTTCATCCGACAAACGCTCCGGATACGGAATATGAAAATAAAAGCTCATCAGCGCATTATACTTTCTCACATAGTCCGTGTTTGCAGTATCCAGCAGCGGAGGGCATCCCTCTATAATATCTCTGTTTCGGGCTTCTGAAAAGGGAGCAGATCGGTAATTGCAAAATACGCCTGATAAAACAGGTTATCATCCGCCACCACTTTCTCAACGTCCGTCAGCACGCAACTTTTCACGTAAATCTCCTTTGCCTTTCCCGGATTCGTCGCTTCCCATTTCTCTGCTTCACTGATTACCTGTCTGTTCGGGCTGCGTACCAGAATCTCCAATGCCACAGACTTCTCATCATCCGCTTTCAGCACAACCTTTGCTATTTTACACCCCGGATTCTCCACCTTTTTGCTTGCTATCAACTCTTTTGTAATTTCCATTTTTCCAATTATTTAAACTGTTAATTCCTGATACCCTACACTCTGTTGTAAGTCACTTCCAGCACAAACAACTCATACTGTTTACTCAACCCCATTTCCGTGTTCACCGTTCGTCCCTGTGATTGGAATTTCGCCAGAATCGTATCGTTCACGATCTGATTATATCCATCCACGAACGTCACATTAATAGGAAACGGCTTGATATTCAATAAATCCCCATTACAGGCATTCTCCAGCGACACCGCCTGATTCATCATCATCGTAATGCTCCCCGTGTCCTCAATCTTTCCCTGACTCCAGCTCGTAGCCCTGCGGCTTCCCAGCGTAAAATTCTTCTGATGTTCCTGCGTCGTGTTATAGTCTATTTCAACCACTTCCTCCCACATTTGTCCGAGTGCAAACACGGTCGCATCCCCACCATCATACGCCTTTCCATCTCTACGTATCTTCATACTCAAATAGAAGTTTTAATATTCACCGTTCCGTCGATACCTCCGATGCACCCCATCGGAACCCACCGATAAAACACCTTCAATACCCGTTCTCCAACCAGCAGATTACTATCTCCATCCACTTCCGTTTCCCCTCCGGATAGTTCCTGACTTGCCGCCATATTACTAAACACGTCATTCCCCATATCCTCAAAGTACTTCACCGTACCTGTTCCCATCTTTCCCGTTTCCTTATCAACAGGAACAGTGCTTTTTACCTTCGGCAAATAAGCGGCATACAGTTCCCTCATCACTTTGCAGTTCGTCCGGCTAAGAGCAATTGTACTTTCACTCATATTACCGTCCTTATCCTCCACAATGCGTGCGCACACATGATCGTCATTCAAACATACCACACCGGAGTAATACTCACCGAAAATGTACCCTTTCGTATTCAGTCCATCCAGTTCGTCCTCCTTCTCCTTCACCTTTTCATGTGATGAAAGCCCGGCATTCACCCAGTTTCCCCGGTTTGCATCCGTCAGTATCATGGTAGCCACCTCTCCAACGTTGTACGATACAAGTTGAGCCGCCATGCACCCCAGCAACGCACCCACATCGGCAAACTTCTTTTCCGTTCCCATCAGTGTCTCCGCAAAATCCCAATCCTGCCCGATCATCAACGACACTTGCGGACAATCATTCGCCACCCCGTCCGTTTTCAGATCGCGCAAATTCAGCATTGTAGCCGCTGTCACACTCCCCAGTCCGGCACATTCCAGCGCGATATGCACAGGTCGGTTCGTTTTCTGCGTCCAGTCTGCCAGATTTTGTGCCGCTTTGATAGCTGGCAGCGTCTCGCTTGGCACACCATCCACTACAGAAGCACTCGCAGGAATGTACGCAAATCCCAGATTGAAAATAGTTCCATCCGCCCCGGCAATCATCTTTTCCACACTCTTGTCGGTAATCAGTTCCACAAACCCGGCATTTGCTCCCTTTTTCACGTTCAGCACATACAGCCGCACCCCTTTACCGCCTATACGGAAATATTCCGAAATATGATGGTACAGAAGCGGATTCGCAGTTTCACTGATACCAAAGGCCGCCATGTCTGTCGTAGCCGTCAATAAAGCGTATTGTCCTTCTGCCAGCGTCGTTTCTCCACTGCCCACAGCTCCGAAATACCCCACCAGTGCAGAAATCTTTTCATAGCTGCCCAATACGCTTTTCCCGACCTTGCCTTTTTTGATATTTACCCTGTCACTCATTCCCGTCCGTATTTTCCGGTTTGTCCACTTCGTCCGCTTTCTTTTCTTTGGCAGGCTCTTTATCTTTAGCCGCTTTCTTTTCTTCAGCTATAGGTGTTTCAACCTCTTCTACCTCTGTTCTGTCTTCATACGTTTCAATCTTCTTTTTGTCCCCGCCTTCGCTTGCAAGGGCATAAGTGTACTCCGTAAAGTATTCCCCTTTGGTATTGATAAACAATTTGCCACAACCTAGCTCTTTACAGATTCTGGCCGCCTCTTCGTTTCCTTTTTTTGCTTTCGCTTTACTTGCCATATCTTTTCTTCCTCCAATTAAACATTACGCAGTCTTCTTCACCGACACAATCGCGCCTACAGCCTTTTCCTTCTTCTGCGGAAGAGCCACGAATCTTGCAGTGAAACTAATCAGGTTTCTCTTGTTCACAGGGTCATTTTCAGCCTTGCTGTAATACATCTTGTTACTTCCCTTGCATTTGAACATGCGCGGAACGTAGAAGAACACAGACGCCTCAAAATCATTACCCGTAGCCACCGCACCGAAACTCTTTTTCTTTTTCGTCGTGCAGTCAAACAACGGACAGTTCACAGCCTCATAAATCTCAAAGCCGTACATCTTCGCGATCACCCCCGTAGAATAATCATGATATTGCCCCTGAAACTTCTGGTCACATTCCAGCAAGTCCGAAATATGATCGCTGCACAGCACCAGTCTACGGCCATTTTTAGGAACCTTCAATTTATCCAGTTTCCGTCGCAGGCTGATAATATCCACTCTTTGCAGTTTCCGTCGGCCTGTTTCGTCCGCTTCTCCCGTTGTCACCAACACCGGAGTCTCTGCCGTGTCCTCCGTAGGCGCAAAAGCATGAATAGCCTTATCCAGCATTCCCTCGCTCAACTTGTTTCCGTGTCGCGTTTTCACCAGCGCCATCTTATCATACGCCAGTGCATACAGCTCATCATCGGTCACCTTCGTAGCCTTCGTCTCAAACTTGCTCAACTTGATCGAAATATCCCCGTCCTCCAGCTCTTCAATCTCCAGCGGATACGTCGTATTATCAACCAGCACCGTCGGGTCACCGGATACATCACTAAGGTGGATTACATCATTTTCCGAATACTGTGAAAAGTCCGGGATACCATCCAGAAACGTACCCTCCATCGCATGCGTATAATGCTCCACCACCTGACGTGTCCACACTTCCACATACACACCCGCACGCAACCCGTTAGGCAGACGAACGAAACTCATCCCCACGCCAACTGCCACCATCCCCACAGCACCCGTCCACAACGGAATCCCGACTATTGAAGCAATCACGCAACCAATCACCACACACACCACCAGCGCAAGAAACGCTGTAATCAATCTACTTTTCAAATTTTTCATCTTCACTCTTTCAACTAAAATTTCACTTAAAAAACTATTTAAAGCCAGTTTAAAACCTATTTAAACACTCCCTCATAAAGCGCCTTAAACTTCTCCGGTTCCTCCCTATTCATCTTCTCCAGCCCGCGCGGGTCTTCCTTCTGCCACTGCTCCCACGTCCATTCCGTGCGTGCACCCGTCGCAGTTCCTCCGGCATTTCCTCCCCGTGTCGCGCTTACCAGTGACGGAGCAGGTTTCATTCCCTTCAACACCGTACTCAACGCTTCAAAACCGTTCTTCTTACCGATTGCCACATACACGGCTTTCTCTTCGGCTGTGATCTTACTACCATTGAAAGCCGCTTCTACAGCATCCGTAATCTGTTTCTCTTCCGCCGCTTTCTCCCTGTTCTCCGCATCGTCCGCCCGTTGTTTCTCCGCGTCCAGTTTCGCCTGAATGGCGTCCTCAATTTCCTGATCGCTGCTCTGTGCCGTAACACCCGTCAGCCCGAATTTTTTAATCAAACCCTCTTTGTCCATTTCACTCTGTTTTTTATGATTATTACTAAAAGCCTTATCCTCTTCCTGTGTTCCCGCCTTCAGACAGGCAGAAAAACGGTTATACAGCGCAGTAGGTGTTTGCATTTTCAATTCCTCCGCGGAAACAGGCGTTACGTCTGTGGCAATCGGTTCCACAATCCCGTCTATCAATTTCGCATCCATTGCCTCCTGTGCTGTAAACCAGTTGTCTCCCTCCAACAATTCCTCTACCTCTTTCTCACTTTTACCAGTCTTAGCTGCATATATCTTTTTAAAATTCTTCTCCATGCCACGCAAGCACTTCGCCACCTTCTCCATTGCCGGAGCCGTACCATAACAGCTACCTTGCGGGGCGTGTATCATCAGATAAGAGTTTTCGCACATATACACCCGTTTGGCTGCCATCATCACCACCGTTCCCATCGAACAGCATACCCCGTCTATGTAGACATTTACGGGAATATCACATGATTTGATGTGGTTATAAATCAACGTACCCTCTATCACGTTGCCTCCGTCCGTATGCAGGTGCACGTTTATCTCATCCGCACCTTTTCGGGCATCCTCAAAACGTTCGATGAAGCTGGCGGCCGAATTATACCCGAACGAATAAATATCTCCGTATATTTTGACCTCACCTGTTTTCTTTCCTTTTGCCATTGCGTCTTTAAATTTTCAACAAACATAATCCGCTTTTCCGCACAAACCAATTATCTGTACACCCCTTGAACACGTGGTTTTAACGCTTGAACACATTCTTTCTTTTCAGGTATTTAGACTACATCTTTGTCTAAAAATAAGGTATTATATGGCAGAAATAAGCAACGATAAAAAGCGTGAGATAGCCGAAGATATGTACATACGTCTCGGTCTTACAGGGCGTGAAATAGCCGAAAATCTTGGGGTAACAGAACAGACCGTCAGCCGATGGAAAAAAGGGCGTGAGGGCGAAAAGTCATGGGATGATCGTAAAACCGAATCCCAATTGACACCGCTCAAAATCAAAGAACTGCTCCTCAAAGAAGCCGAAAAGCTCGCGAAAGGAGAGGAGTCAAACGTGAAGGCCGATCAACTTAGTAAAATCATGTCCGCCATCGACCAACTGGACAAAAAAATAAACGTGCGCACCGTCATGGACGTATTTCGTGAATTCGACAACTGGATGGCAGAACAGGAGCCGGCAATGGCTATACAGTTCACCAAGTTTCACAAACTGTTCCTGCAATACCGCATCAGCCTCGAATCCTAAACACAGATTTCTATGTCAACCAGATATGATAAAATATTAAACGACTACGACAAACATTGTCAGCGCATAGCGCAGTCCACCAGCATCCGCATCCATGAAAGTCCTGCGGATAAGGCGCGTCGTATGAAATCCCTTGAATCGGATTACATTAAGTGGTTTGAGTACTATTTCCCCAACTATGCCAAAAAGAAATGTGCGTGGTTTCACCGGAAACTGGCAAAAGAGATCATAAAGAACCGTCATATCCGTGCTTTGGCCGAATGGTATCGTTCAGCCGCCAAGTCCGTACATATAGACATGGGCATCCCCCTGTTCCTGTATCTCGCCATGAACGACATGAAATACATGTTATTGATTGGCGAAACAGAACCGAAGGCCAAAAAGCTCCTTTCATCCCTGCAAGCACAATTGCAGTACAACCAGCGTATTATCAACGACTACGGCCACCGTTTCAAATTTGGCGACTGGGCGGATGGTGATTTCACCACCACCGACGGAGTAAAATTCACCTCGCTGGGCTTCGGTCAGTCTCCCCGTGGTGCGCGCGAAGGCGAAAACCGCCCCGATTATATCGTAGTTGACGACGTAGACAACAAACGCCACGTCAACAACGACAAACTCATGCGCGAAGCCATCGAATTCATCACCGAAGACGTTTGGGGCTGCTTTGATTCCGACGAAGACTGCACCGACCGTTTCATATATGCCAACAACAATTTCCATAAAAACAGTATCACCAACCGCCTCCGTCTGCTCTTCCTGCAAGGCATACAGCAGGCCGCACAAGACGGTGACACGTCTCACTACTACATACTCAAAGTCTGTGCAGTCAAGAACCTGAATACCTTTGAACCCGAATGGCCGGAAAAGAACAATGCCGAATACTGGCGCAAAAAATTCAACTCCACGCCTTACCGTTCTTTCATGCGCGAATACATGCACGTGCATATACAAGACGGTGCAGTATTCAAGCACGAAGATATTATTTGGGGTCAAATGCTCCCACTTAGCCAGTACGACGCCCTATGCTTCTATGGTGACCTTTCCTACAAGGCAGCGGGCGACTACAAAGCCATGCTATTGGTCGGCAAAACAGGCCGTCAATATCACATCATTTATGTTTATCTCCGTCGTGGCTCCCGCGCCAAATGCGCCAAATGGCTGTACGATCTCTATGAAGATAAGAAACTCGACCGTTACAACATATCCTACTACATCGAAGGCCTCTTCGCCATGGACGAATTCGTAAATGACTTCGACACCGAAGGCGACGAACGTGGTTATCATATCCCTGTTGTCGCTGACAAACGTGGCAAAACAGACAAGTTCGACCGTATTGAATCAACCTCCGGCTTCTTCGAACGTCACAACGTCATATTCAATGTCCACCACCAGAACGACCCCGATTTTATCACCCTCGTCGATCAGTTCCTAGCCTTCGAACGTGGCTCCCAAGCCAACGACGACGGCCCCGACGCGTGGCACGGAGCCGAATCCAAACTCAATAAAATAACCTTTGTCGAAAAGTTCCCCGCCCGCACTACGAGCAGGAAGGAACGTCGTTCAAAATCCAAAAACTGTTATTAACATGGCAAACTTTATACAAGAATCAGACTACGAAGTTCAGGCGCGCGATGAAATGATGCGCCTGCTCGACAAAACCGAGAACCGTGCCGCCATCCTGCAGGCCGAACGGTTCGCCATCTCCCAGATACGCAAGTACATCGGTGGTCGGTATGACTGTGCCACGATCTTCTCCGCTACCGGAGACGACCGCGACGACTACATCATTATGATTACCATCGACATCACCATCTACCACCTGTGGGCGAAGAAAGCTCCCAAATCCATCCCGGAGCACCGCAAAGAACGATATAGCGATGCGCTCGACTGGCTTACCAACGTCGGCTCCGGAGAAATCCCCACCGACCTTCCCCAGCTTCCCACCGACGAGTATAAAGGCGACATTCGTCTTCACTCTCGATACAAGCCCAACGACAACAAGTATTAGAATCCCCGTATTCACGTTTAAACTGGTTTAATTTAAATTTAAAACATCAATATCATATGTGCGCTAATCAAAATAATAAAGCCCCAAAAACAGCCGCAAAACGTACCGATACCATTGTGGCAAAAATCATAAAAGAATTCAAAGACACCACCCGTGCCGAGATTCGTAAATGGCGTCAGGCATTAGAGCTTGCAGGCGATATAAATACCCCACGTCTCTACCTCCTGCAAGACCTCTATGATAATCTCAAAGATGACGGTCATTTCATCTCACAGGTAGAACTCCGTAAAGCGGCAACGCTATGCGCTCCCTTCTCCATCATCGACCGTAAGACGGGCGAAGTCAATGAAGAAAAAACAAAGCTGTTCAAAAAAGAATGGTTCTATAACTTCATGGAAGACGTACTCGAAGCCCCATACTACGGCTACACCCTCCTCGAACTTTCCGACCCTGTAAAAATGGAATTCGCCCTCGTGCCACGTCGTAACGTCGTTCCCGTCATGTCAATGGTATTACCCGAAGTCAACGCCACCACCGGAATCTCCTATGCCACTGGATTCGAAAACACCCTCATCCATGTCGGCAAACCTTCCGACCTCGGCATCATGTCCAACATCTGCGGCCAGCTCATCTGGAAACGCAACGCCCAGCAGTCATGGGCTGAATTTTCCGAACGCTTCGGCTTCCCCCTCATCACCGCCACCACCAACAAAACCTCACCGGGTGACATTGACAAAATAGACGCCATGCTCACAGCCCTTGGCGAAGCGGCACAGGCCGTACTTCCCGAAGGTACGACCATCGACATCAAACCCTTCTCCGGCAGTGACGCCTATCAAGTCTACGACAAACAAATAGAGCGCATCAACACCGAAATCGGCAAACCTCTTACAGGTGGCACAATGATTTCCGACAATGGCAGTAGCCGTTCCCAGTCCGAAGTACACGAGCGTAATCTGGACGATAAGATAGCAGCTGCCGATCACCGTATCGTCACCTTCACAGTCAATGACCAACTCCTCCGCATCCTGCAAATCTACGGCTGGGACATCAACCCCGAAACCGACGAATTTATGTTTGATACCAGTGTCCGGCTCGACCTGAAAGAACACTTTGAAATCGTCCGTACCCTCTTGGATAAAGGCTATCCCATCCCCACAAAATGGATTAGCAAGACATTTAATATCCCCATTGACGGAGACCCCGTTCCACCCAGCCCCACACCCTCGCTTATCGCCAAAGCAAAGCCCGGAGGATTTCTTGCAAATTTTCAGTAGGGGCATCCTCCGGGGAGGCATGCCCCGCCCCCGTATCTTATCTCTATCCTCCGGCAAAGTCCCGCATTATCGCACAATCGCATGAATTGCCCGACTTTGCCGAAGAGATAGCACGCCTGTGCGCCACCATCTATGAGCAAAAAAAGGGTGTCCAGCACGACACGGAACTTCTTTCTTCAACAGCCAAAACATTATTAAACGGAGTTTATACAGGCTACGGAAAAGACCTTGTATCCGCAGACTGGGATACACCGGATTACGAGACACTCACACGCCTCACGCAGAACGTATTCAGCTTTTCCGCTGCAAAGAATTACCAGCAGCTCCGCACCATCACCGACGCCTTGCGCGATGAAGATGGCAGTTTACGTACCTTTCAGGACTTCAAAGAACAGGTAACCACCATCAACAACAAATTCAATGTCACATGGCTGCAAACCGAATACGATACTTGTATAGCCACTGCCACACAGTCCGCCCGATGGCAGGAATTCAAGGCACAACAAAGCCTCTTCCCATACCTCCGCTATCAAACAGCCGGAGACGACAGTGTGCGCAATGAGCATCAACTTTTAAACGGCATTACAAAAAGGATAGACGACCCGTTCTGGCGTACCTACTATCCACCCAATGGCTGGAACTGTCGTTGTGAAGCCATTCAAGTCCCCGACGACGACGCAGAAGAAACGCCTGGCACTTCTTACAACACACTGCCTATTGACCCCATGTTCCGCACAAATTGCGGAGAAACCGGGCTAATATTCCCCAAGGGACACCCATACTATACAGGCGTACCAAACGCAGAGATACGAAAAGCCATCGCATATCTGCCTCCTGAAAATGCCTATATTGATACCTACATACAGGCCGGAGGCCGTGATGTTCCGGTACATCAGCATGTAATGCACGGTGTAGATGAGCTACGCGGTAATCTCGAAGTCCTGTCCGATCTGCTCCGGGTAAAAAGCGATATTACCGAAGCCTCTTTGCTGCCTGAAATTCACGCCAAAGATTCCGCTCTCAAATCCAAGTTCTATCCCGATGGATGGCAATTCCACGATAAAGCAAAAAACGCTGATGCCCTCATTAAAATAGGGAAAGAAGAATGGGTGACCGACTTTAAACGACTCGAAGGAAATGGCAAACGAATCGGCACACACTTGGATAAAGCCGCCCAACAGGCAGATTATGCGGTAATCAAACTATCAGAGCAAACCGATATGGAAAATCTTGGAAAGTTAATGGGTAAAACCAATTTCAAATTTGAGAATAGCAGTTTGAAAGGAGTTATCATCTTAGACAACGAAGGGAATTTGATTTACGAAAGGTATAAAATACAACCACCCCATTAAGAAATAAATTCCTTAGTGGGGTGGAGGAAGTACTCGACTCGCAAGCCTAGTGCTACAAAAGTAGTGATTATATTTTAATAAACAACCATTTAACGCAATAAATTTATGAAAGAGCTATATACCACCATTCAAAATCTATTCTCAACAGAAGCGACTAAAGCCGTATTTAGGGAATCCGATCTGTACCCACCCGAATTCATAGACCTCTACAACGGCCAGCCCGAATCCCCCGAAGAATTCGAATTCACCACTCCGGCCTTATTCCTTGATTATTCAATCAACTGGGAACGTTCCGGAGCCATGAGACGCGGAGAACTAACTCTCGAAGTCCATGTACTCACCGACCCAACCCCCGAAACCGACAATCTCCCTCCTGTAATCGAAGGGATGGAAAAGATAACCTATTACGAAACCATCAGCGACCTTCTCGAAGACCTCTCCACCTCCGAAACAAGTGGCCTGATATTAAAACAGGAACGCCCCATCACAACGGATTATTTTAATTATCATCTGCTCACTTTCTCCTGCACGATCTCCAGACGTCGCACAGATATTTCATCAATAGGTTCTCTTGATAATATTATTACCCAAAAGAAGAAGTATATCATTTAATAATATGTTACGGTAAAACAGTATTTAAACATCATTTCTTAGATATCTGAATACTGTTTATCATAACATAGATAAATCATACTGGAGAACTTAATTTCAACCTAATGGCTATTATTTTTTAGTTTTTACAGTTCCCTATATATTGCTATTGGATCAATGATAGATTCATTCTCTAATCTTCCTGTAAAGAAATTCTCCAAATCAGCCATATTATCAATGACATTTTGACTAGCTACTTTAACATTATTAGTGTCACCATAAAAAGAAGCCTTTTCGTTACCAACTTGAGTGATAATTCCTAAAATTGTAAACTCAACCTCAGTTTTACGGGCATGCTTAGCAACAAGAACATCTTCTTTTTCTCTTAAATATTGACGATTAAGAATGGATGAAACATATAAATTTGATTCAGGTTTTACTATTCGCACTTCAAAATGGTCTTTATAGCCATATTGCATAATTCTAGTCATATGTTTTATCATTGCATCATCTAATCGAAGTCCATTATCTTTTAAAAAAGCTTTGAATTTTGCATCAGTAGTCTTACTCAACATATTTAATTGTGCTTTTTTATTTCTATCTGTAGTTTGCCTAGAAGCATTCTCTATAGCTTCTTGTGCTTCTTTCATCACACTCGCATATTGAGTATATCCTATGGATTCTGCTAGTTCATTAAAGTTTTCAAGAGTATTTCGCATAGTGGTATAATCATTAAAAAAGGCTTTTCCCGTGACTTTTACAAAACCTTTGTCAAATAGGGTGAATATTGTATCTTCGTCCGTTATTGTATAAAGTTTTTGCCGATTCTCCAACTCCTGCTCAAATAAATTAAATGCATAATCATGCAAAAAACGTTTTTCAGAGGAATCTTTTTCTTTGATTAAAATATCCCCCATTACTTTACCGCTAATAAATTCTTTTTTTTGTTGCTCTGTTTCTGTAAATGATTCTTTCTTTCCACTTAATACATACTCGGTTAAGCCTTCAAAAAGTTGTGAAGATATTGAATACATTTTGTATTCATCCAAATATACAAATGATTTAATGCTACCCATTTTCAAATTCCTTTCTTCGTTTTTTACGATTTTCATAAAACTGTTTAATATTCCTATTTCTTGTCTTGATTATAGAATTTATACCCACACAAGCTCCGCAAACACAAGATATAGCAATAACTATCAAATAAATAATACTAATTATTCCCATGTTCTAAAGAGTTTAATTTATTAATAACAGAATGACTAAATATCAATGAAACAATACAAAGTCCAATAGAACCATATAATGCAGCGTTCTTATCTAAGATTTCCAGTCTTGTTTGTTCTGATATATATAGCATACCTAATGTTATTGAAAGTAATATAATAAAGAAAGTAGACCACCACACCAAACATTCTTTATTATCGTCATTTAATTCATTAGTTTGATTACGCTTCATTTTTAGTCTTAAGCTATTTAGTTCGTTTATATTTGTCAAATTTAAAGTTAATCCTAAAAAAACGAAATCAATAGCATTAAGTAAGAATTCCCAAGTTCGAGATGCCATAAATAAAAAAACAATAAATCTAATTATAAAAGGCAACGCTCCAACTATCACTGTATAATATAACCATCTTTTCTTTTTCATACTTATTATTTATCATACAGATGCAAAATTATAAATAAGTATGACAATGACTACAAAAAACATAGCTTATTTTTTGCTTGTAGACTATTTAATATTATCTGAGTTTATCAGATAACTCATTTGTCTGAACTGATACTTTAATATCTTTGATTTATTATGTTATTCGTTTTTTGTAATGAACAAAAAAATCCAAATATTGTATGCTTTCTATATAAATTACAGACTATTACTTTACAAATTTTATCTCAATTTGTTATCCATATCATTATTTGATAAAATCTTTTTTATCCTATTTTTATAGCGTATTATTAAAATAATTTATTAACTTTGTAACAACTAATTATTTTACTATGAAAGATATTGATGAATTAAAGAAAATTGCGGTTTTAATTGATGCTGAAAATGCCCAATATTCAAAAATAAAGGCTGTTATTGATGAAATCTCTGCACATGGGCATATTATTGTTAAACGAGCATATGGAGATTGGTCTAAAGAAACGTTAAAAGGGTGGAAGTCTGAATTAAATAAATTGGCAATTCAACCTGAACAACAATTTTCCTATACCGCAGGAAAGAATTCTTCTGATGCTCGAATGATTATTGATGCTATGGATTTATTATATACAAATAAATTTGATGCATTCGCATTAGTTACAAGTGACAGTGATTTCACATCATTAGCTACTCGCCTCAAACAATCTGAAATATATGTTTTCGGTGTAGGTGAAAATAAAACACCTATTTCTTTTAGGAATGCTTGTGATGATTTCATATTAACCGAAAATTTAAACAAATTTTCTTCAATCATAAATGAAACAGCTACTCCAACAATTGATACAAGTGAATCTCTTTTAGAAGGGATAGCTAAAAAGACTACAAAAACAAAAAAGAAAGTTGTAGCTCCTCAAGTATCCATTCAAGAAGAAACAACGTCAAATGTTTCTTTATCAAGAGAGACAAAAGAACCTACAGATACAGTAGACCTAGACTTACCAGAAGAAAATGGACATTCTATTCAGCAAATAGTTGAATTATTGAATAAAGCATGGGAAATGTATCATGACGAGGATAATGGATATGTAAATGTTGCTGCTTCAGGACAATATATAAAACGACTAAAACCAGACTTTGACGCACGAACATATGGTTTTACTAAATTACCAGAACTAATAAAGTCTATGCCGGAAAAATTTGAAATGACACGATATAAAGGTAGTGGAAAAGTAAATATTGTCGCTTATAAACCAAAACCACTACCATCTGAAAATAAATAATCTAAAGCCTTAAAACTGCTGTATATAATACAGCAGTTTCTGCTATTCGAGTTACTCCTTATTATCCGGCATCCATTTAGTAGTCACTACCGCCTTTAGTCTTCCACTGCCTTCACAAACAGTACACTTCTTTCTTTCGCACTCATTACGTTCTCCTGATGTGGTAATCCAACCATTACCATGACAATACGAACACTCAAATCCATAGAAATTATCCATCTCACAAGGGTGCCCTTTTGGAAAAAGCGGTGGAGTTAGCAATAATGCTTATTGTTTACTCATAATTCTTTGTTTTTTGTTCTTTTACATATACTGAAACCAAACCATGCCCGGAACGTATTATCAGTAAAGCCCTTTCTCCTTCATCCTCACGAACTTCCACTCTAACAGGAACACGTACTTTTTGTCCTCTTATCGTTTTCGCAATTTCATCCCGCATCTGATTCAAAACTTCAACTTCATTCGTTACCGGAACGTTTAAGCGCGGATTAATATTCGTGATTACCACAAACTTCAGCCACCCCGGCATGTGTTCAAAATGTACATTGCTTTTATAAATGATCTCTTTCACTAGAGTAGGCTCCTTGTATTTCCAACCATTCAGGCGAAAACACTCTTTTCTCGCCTGTTCACGGTTAGATGATTCATACACCTTTGTTCCAGATTGAGTATTTCCACAATATTCCCATTCGTAAACAACCCACTTATGACCTTTGGGCTCGTATGAATATTTAGGCTGATTGTTCATTTTCCTTTTTCGGCTCTACGTAGAACGTTTCATCCTGCACAATCATTACCCCACATTTGGGGAACAGTTCTGCCACCTCTTCTTTATCCCTGTCAGCTAATAGCTTATCTTTCGCAAGTTCTTCGCAGACACGTATATAATCCGGCAAAAACTCCTTCACCATATTAGTCACCGAAGCCCATGTAAATCCCTTCATGTTTTTCAGTTTCGGAGTGCCTGTACGGAAACCGAACACCCCATGCGCACTTTCATAACTCTTTCTCTTGCAGAAAAGCTCATCTCTTTTTTCCGTAGCAAATGTCTGTATGATCTCAAAGTTACTGTCTTTGACTTCCTGCAGTTTCGCCAAATCATCCGCATACTTCTCACGTATCCGTGTCATTTCCATATCCATTTTGCTCTGAATATGCTGCACCTTAGCGTCCGCTTTCGCAAATTCTGCAAATGCCGTTTCCGCCTGTTCCGACGTAATACCGGAAACAACCACTTTTTTCACTCTTGTTTTTGCCATAATCTTACTTTTTAAATGGTTTATAATTATTGATTAAACAGTCTTTATTCTTCAAACATCTTTAATTGCTTGGCATGCGCTTCCTTTTCCATCCGCATCCTTTCCTCCAGTTCTTTCAATTCCTTCACCGCTGGGATGGCTAGATAATTATAGAATGTCGTGCGTCCTATCTTATAGGTCGGATACACATGTGTCTGATAGATGTACTTATCCGTACACCCATGCGTATGATAATTCGTATAAATATCCTGTATGTCTTTCACTCTTAGCAGGAAATTACGTCTGTTATATCCTTTAGCCATAATCTTCGTTCTAGTTAAAAGAGCCATTTCCGGCACCGCCCCGGATAGTCGCTCCGCTTATCGCAGTCAATCAAATGGCATTATTGTGGTAGGGTGAGGCTTAAACAGCCTTTCTTTATCACCTTCCCCGTCTCTTTCATAGCCTCCTCACAGGCTTTTTCTGCCCTTTCTGCTGTTTTTTGTTTCCGTATGAATTCACTATACACTCTTTTCATTTGTGCCTCTGTCATGTCGTTTAGATCGTCCACGTCAGCAGCCCGGCACGCAGTTGATATGATTTTCTTCAAACGTTCCCTCCTCGTTATCCCAGTATAAAAACCAGCTTTCTCAAAATACCCGGCAATAGATGCGATCACCCTTTTTCTCAACTTGTCCATTTTAAGCGCATCCTCCTCGCTGGCAGTGATCTTCTTCATATCCTCAATCATCTTCTTATACGTCCGTGGTGCTCGCTCATACAGTTCACTCAAAGATATCCCTCCGGAATATTGCTGTACGATCTCTTCTTTAGTAGCTCCCGGCATTTTAGCCAGGAGCGCATAAAACACATTAAACTTGCCATTCATATCCGTACTGTTTTTACAGGTTTCATTTCTTTATGCAATATCGCTTCCTTTATAGTATCCACGATAGAAGCCGCCAGCCGCGTATCTCTCAATTCCACCACCGCCCATTCATCCGTCTTTGCCGGATAAATAATGATCTTTCCCGGTCTTTCGTATGAAGTCCATAGCGCGAAGACTGTACTCAAGCACCATGCAGGCATCTCGATTTGAAACAAATCATCAGTTTCATATACCACCACTCCAGCCATGTCATTTATTTATTTCCGTTTTCCGTTCTTTTTTGAAAAATCATTTTCTGTATGGCGATTTCATTTCTGATTGCACGTACTCCGTTGGTGACAATACATTTTTCAACAATCTTATCGCGTTCGCTCTTCAACTCTTCTGGGAGGTTCACATCTACAATTGATTCAATCTCCTTGCGTAGTTCCTGCTCGAAAAGGCTTTGTTTCTTATTATAATTAAGGTGGGTAATGCGGCTGTTGAAACGGCTCCAAAACTCGGCATAACTACGCTTACTCACCCGTCTTCCTTCTTCCAACCTTTTCTGTAGATTATCCGCTCCAATGAAATAGCAGCCCAGTGCCATCTGATTACCCATATTTGCTTTATTATACAACCCCTTCATTAATGAAATAACCGATTCTGCGCAATCCCCAAATTCATCCAGTATCAACAACGGTTTGTATAAGAGTAAAATTTCATCCGTTACTTCACGCCATAGATGGTCTATTCCTCCGGTTCTTGCCAGTCCGAACATTCCGGCAAGGTGCTTTACGAAGTCGCTTTTTGTCGAGTACTCCGAACAGTCGATATAAATTACATTCATATTCTCTCGCTCATATTCCCTAGCTGCATAGCTTTTACCGATTCCTGCCCGGTCACATAACACCTGCCATATCCCATACTCTTGGCATTTCTTTAAATGAACCTGTACGGACAAATATGCTCTTGTATCGACAGTTTCCCATGTTTGGTCTTCCATGCATCCGTAGTAACGTGCAAGGGTCAACCATGAAGTATCTTTAATAACCGAGTAATTCCGATCATCCGGAAACTTGATTTGTGACAATGCAGACTTATCAAACTTTATTCCGTGTCGTAAAGCAACTCTTCTTGCAAACTCCGCCTGCGATACCCCCAGTTTTCTCAATTCAAGGAATAGATTGAAAACTACTTTGTCTTTAATTTCTTTTGTTATTTCCATTTCTGTGTATATTTAAAAATCAACTTCTTAAACCCTATTTAAACATTAGCTATTGAGTGCAGCCTCCATTTCAATCTCCTTTCGGCTTTTCGCAACAATGCCGTTTCGCTCATCCTCAATCCGATTATTTCTCGCATTCTCCACCGATTTAGGTGTATCCCACCAACCGAATCCGTAACCATCTGTCCCGGTAGCCTTGAATCCCGTTTGTTCAGCGATCTCCCGTTGACGTTCCATTTCAGTTTTTGAACTTTCATAGCAATTTTTCTGTTGTTCAATAAAGTAATGAACCTTGCTCATTTCACCCGGCTTACCTTTCATGTCAGCCACACAAGCCGCAAACTTTTCTTTCTCGTATGCGTCCGCCACTTTCTTTCCGTTCCGGTCGCGTAGCTCAATCCATTCCGGTCTGTCTGCACGTAGGTTCACGAACACCTTAAAGGTATGCCCCAAATGTTCCCTGCTAAACTCAAAGTCCATAGCAGAACTTTCATTATCCGGTACAATAAATTTCATCTTCTCACCGCGTATGGATACCTCAATTCCTTTCTGTCTGTATTCATATTCCCCGAACGGGTGTTGCTGATTCTTCAGTTCTACCATGAAGAGGCTCAACTTTTCAAAGTAATTCATCTGTACCCGCCCTTCATGCACCTCCGCATATCGTTCAATCTTCGATTTCCCGACAAATGCTCCATAAGCGTCTCGGCCTTCACCACGACTATTCCAAGCGTCTACACTTGCTTTAAACTCTGCAAGTACCTGCTCTTCTATTGGCAAACCGTCCGTAAATTCCAAATTCTTAGACAATTCTTTCAACAGTTCCGGATTTGCTGTGCTATTATTGCTTTTTACAGTGATATTACCACCTTTGAAATTCTTAAATTTGCGCAGTTCTCTCTGCTGGAAATGTCCTATTACAAGCTCCACGCTTTTCGACCTTCCCAAATAAGGAGTACAAGGGAAATTCACATGAGACATGTTGGCAATCAAAGCCGTCACCGTCGCGGAAATATTAGCGGAGCTATTATCAAAATTCATCTGATAAGGCTTAAATCCCCATGTATCCACCGTGTTTTTCAAAGCCTCCACCACCATGCCAGAACTTTCGCTGAAAGCCACACTATAACCTATTATAGACCCTGTACAGGCGTCCGTAACAAAATAGGCATACAGATCACTCATAACCACCCACTTATCACGTCCTTTATTATCCTTCACCAGTTTTTTATAATATAGCTGCATTGTCGTTCCATCCAAAGACCAAAGCATATCCGGGCGGCTCACCGGAGCACGGTCAATCATCGGTTGTATATCCGCATCCCCCACCAGTTTCCCGTGTCTCATATAATACCACACCTTTTTGTGTTTAGGTGTGTTTAAATGCTGTTTAATTGCAGATACCGTCATTTTCGGAAGTCCCAATCTTTCGGCCTGCTCATTGTAAAACATACCAATATCCTCAAAGCTATATTTCACTTGTTCCGAAGCCAGTTGCATCAATATCGCATGTGCCTGTCCGTTCATTTTCTCGCGGTTCACATTGCCGAAATATCCTCCGATCAGACAGTCCAACCCGTCTTTATCATATTCACGTGCCTTCCTGTCCAGCACCCTTTCGTTATTAATAGCTTTTGGAAACTTTACAAACCCCTGTATCTGTTCATTTAAACACTGTTTAAACAATTCTGTCTGCACTTCCTTCACCGACGTAAACCCATATTGCCGGGCTGTTTTAACGTCCATTCTCCGCCACAATCTTAACCATCCGGCTGCACGTGCAATTCTCTGTACATCGGCAGGAATAAACAACTGCATCGCAGTAAGTCGTGTCAATTCATCCACACTAATCTCAACCATCGTCCGCAAACTTCTTTTCAAGGCAGTCAACTTTCTATCCAGTTCCTCCGCAGCCTTATTTTCAGCCCATAAATGCGCATCCACATCACCGCAAATAACCTTATTTATCAGAGCCTTGTATTTATCTCCCATCCCATCAAAGTGTATGAACACTTCACGGCCTTCCTTATGATGTGGCCAGCAATAAACTTCACCAGTACGTTGTTTTTGCAATCCGTATTTTATTGTATTTTCGGATATACCACAATCGTCAACCAATTCAGGAACCGTCACACAAAGCACCTGTTCTCCCGGTATTCCTATTTCCGAGTAACAGTTTGCATTTAATGGTATGTTCCTATATTTTGGCATAAACTATCTATTTAGATTCGTTTCATCTCCGATCTGACTTCGGACTGAATCGTCTGTACGATTAAATGAAATCTATTCCTATTTTCACAAACCAAAATAGTTTGCTACATTTGTAGCTGTCTAACTAAAAAATATAAATATGGACTTTGAAAAAATATTTGTCAGCCTTGATGAAAACCATCGTAAGGCTACTATTTCCATCATCCTGTGTTCCTTGATTCTCCATTCAGTTTTTTACGCCTCTTCCACTTTATACAGAGATATTGAATGGTATAGTCAGCTTTTATTCTCTCTAGGAGTTTCAGCTTGTTATGTGGCTACTTTTACTTTCATGTATATTTGGTTGATTAAAACTGACTATGTATTTTATTTTTCAATCCCACTATTGGCATTTCCTGCGATCTTTGGCTTTTTTTCCGCATCTCAAACAGGTGCCTTTGATTTTACATCTTTTACACGTGCCTTCGGATGCTGTTTCATTATTACCCTTTTCTTTTTTATGTTCAAGAAAATCGAAGAAGTGTGCCATAATAAAAGGAAGACAAAAGAAAAAAAGTGTAATGACGAGGTTTAAAACGTCCTCTTTACTCATATGGGAAAATGAAAATAGATTTAGCATAATTTTTATACATTCCGTTCTTTAAATTCGTTTCTATAGGCTGTCACAAGCAAATCAGAAACAACTACAATTATAAGTACCACTCCTCCTAATAACTCTTTTGTAGTCGGTTCTCCATCTACGAGTACTAATCCTGTAAACATTCCGATAACAGCAGCAATGACTTGCACTAATTTTGTTGTTTTCATGCTATTCTCATTTAATTGGTTTCATCACACATCTTTTTTAGCTCCTCAAGAACTTTTGCAGCTTTCCCGCTCTTCCGTTTTGGAACTCTTTCTCCACGGGCAATCTGTCCTACATAAAGCGGGCACACACCCACTTTTTCTGCTATCTCCTTATAAGGAGTAGTCCGCTTTTCTTTTACTTTTTCTGCTAATCTCATATTATTTTGATTTTAATTATTACTTTTGTTGCAATAACATGATGTAAAGATACAGAATATTCTGAAATATCACTATTTTTATGAAAGAAAATACAGAAATATCTGAAAGAATTTCAAGAATGATTGAACTCTTAGAGTCTAATCCCAATTCTTTCGCTAAAATCCTTGGTTATCCAAGAGCACAAACCGTATATGATATAGTTAATGGCAAGTCTGCACCAAGTTATGATTTTTTTAGGCGTTTTCAAATATCAGAATATTCTGACATTATTAATATTGATTGGCTTCTTACTGGAAGAGGGGAAATGTTAAAAACGCCAAATTTGGAGGATAAAAATACGCACCTAAATACACACCCAAATACACACCTATCACATAAAAATAAGGAAGAAGGGCAATGTAATATTGATTTGGGAATCTGTGAAACGCCAACAGAGCTTGCTAATAAGTTTCTAAATAATGAGTCTGAAATATCTGTCCCATTCTATGATCTTCCTGTTTCTGCTGGCTCATTAGGCATATTAGACATGAATAGTGCCAATATAACAATTCCAGCTGGGCACATAAAACTACCTGTATTTAGAGGTTGTGAAGCTATATTCCCAATAATAGGTATAAGCATGGAGCCGTTAGTTCATAGTGGAGATTGGATTGGCATAAAATCTATAGATAATTTATCCCGTAGTTGGGATTTCATCCAAACTGGTGTTATATACCTTATTATAACTAGAGAAGACCGAATGATAAAATTCATAGAGAAATCAGATGATGATGATTTTATTGTATGCTCCAGCCCTAATTATCATTCTTTCAAGGTGTATAAAGGAGACATTTTAAATATTTACCGTATTAAAGCTGTAGCTAGAGGATTGTAATTATGTGGATAATAATAAGTATATTAGTTGTTATAGTCTTGTGTTGGTTATTAGCTTCCACTGGGGCATCCAATTCAAGACCTAATGAAAGTAACTCTATCATGAACATAGGAATGTATAATATGAATTTACACTTAAAAAATAAGGAAATGTATTCTGATACTGGAGAACCTTTCTATTTGTATGCCTCTATCTTTAATGAGATATTAGGATATGCAGCACAAGGAAGGACAAAAGATATTAACTATGTATATAAGAATGATTTGGCTCCTCTATATTATCATAATGACTTTATTACTTTGATGAATGATTTGAAACCGGATATTTTGGCTATGTCTAAAACAGGGAAACGAGTATCAAACGCAAATATGCCTCTAAATAAGAATTTTGAATCTATTGGCGACTTTGAAGATTACATGCTGCATAAATCTAAATCTTTCATGGGCTATTTCAATAAATTAAATGCTATTGATTTGAAGTCTTTATATGATGAAAAATATTCTGATCAGCACAAGGATATTTAAACCCCGTTTAACTCCACTTTAAATAATCCTATAAAAGACTGCTCAAAAGTTTAATATCAACTAATCGAAGTTTAACACGCTTACACGATTTGTTTTCCTGTTTCATCAATAACAAAAAGAGTCGAAACCCGTACTACATCGAAGTTTCAGCTCTCTTCCTTTTCTTCACCACAATTTATACTATTTGAAGTGCCCCATATAAAAACTATTTCTTAGTGAAGAGGATACTAATCTTGTTTATGCATAAAATTAATCGTCTGACAGTTGTTAAACTTGCGTCTGACTACTGTTGAACTTTCGTCTGACAACTGTCAGACGAAAAAGAATCAACTGTCAGACGATTAATTTTATTCGATCGGGAGATTAGTTATACGTAGTCCGAGGGATAATTAACAGGCAATAGTCAATCAGATTCCAAACGGGATAATGTTAATCCCTGTTCAATCAATAACTCTGCATGATATGCTTGATTAGTAGCCGTTCATTTCCACATAATATTTGAAAAAATAAAGTGCGAATTTTGCAATAATAGTCTTAATCAAAGCTATACTGCAAAATTCGCACCTCTTATTTCTAAATGAATAATCAATTCTTATCGGAGCATTGTTCGATAGATAAATGAATGTTAATAGTGGTAAATTAGTTATGTACTAACGTACCTATCTCTTCTCCGCTGATTACTTTCTTTAAGTTGCCTACTGTGTCCATATCAAATACGACGATAGGCAGGTTATTTTCTTTGCACATACAAGTCGCAGTTAAATCCATAACTTTCAGACCACGTTTCAACACTTCATCATACGTAATGTCATCGAATTTGGTTGCGGTAGGATCTTTTTCAGGATCAGCTGTGTAAATGCCATCTACGCGAGTACCTTTCAGCATAACGTCTGCTTCGATTTCTATTCCTCTAAGTGAAGAACCGGTATCTGTAGTAAAGAAAGGATTTCCTGTTCCTGCAGACATGATGACCACTTCACCGTTTTCCATACATTCGATGGCTTTCCATTTACTGTAGAATTCACCGATAGGTTCCATCCGTACTGCTGTCAATACACGTGCTTTTACACCGGTAGCCACAAGAGCAGAACTTAGAGCGAGGCTATTGATAACGGTAGCCAACATTCCCATTTGGTCACCTTTCACACGGTCAAAACCTTTATTAGCTCCGCTTAATCCGCGGAATATATTACCTCCTCCGATGACGATACCAATCTGTACCCCTTGTTCGTGGATTTCTTTGATTTGTTGAGCATATTCTGCCAGTCTTTTTTCGTCAATGCCGTATTGCTTTTCGCCCATCAAGCTCTCTCCACTGAGCTTTAGTAAGATTCTTTTATACTTTGCCATACCTTTTGCTTTTTTTTGTTTGCCGCAAATATAGAGATAATTTATCGGATAGCCTCACTGGGATGCGATTACTTTTTTCATTATTTGCCTTCCCAAAAAGGTTTGTACAACCCCTCGCAGGGAAAGATAAATGAGAAAAGCCAGCCACAGGGCGTGATTTCCCAGGAGAGGATGGAAAGCGTAATATACTCCGAAGAAGCTGGCGGAAGCGACTAACATGGAGTAAAGCATCTGACGGGTAGCGGTGGCACCAATAAATACTCCATCCCACAGGAAAGCAGAAAAGCCAGCTAGCGGAATGATAAGTGCCCAGTAAAAATAAGTGTCTGAAGCGTTGATTACTGAAGTGTCATTGGTTAGTAGGCCAAGAAATTCTTTTCCACCGATTGCATAAAGGATGGTGAATATCAATGAAAGACCCAATCCCCAATAGAAAAGGTGATGTACTGTGTTGCGTAAGGCTGTTTGATTCTTGGCACCTATGTAACGGCCGGCCAATGCTTCACCGGCATAAGCAAATCCGTCCATGATGTAAGAAAACAGAGTGAATAGTTGCATGAGCAAGGTGTTTACGGCTAATACAATTTCTCCTTGGGCGGCTCCTGCAGAGGTGAAAAACATGGTGACTACAACCAGGCAAAGGGTACGGAAGAAGATGTCCCGGTTGACTTGGAAGAAACGGTACATGGCTTGTTTCTGTATAATTTCTTTCCATACGATCCGCTTTTTTAGTGCACTATAATAGCGCATATATAGCAATATGGCCATGAAGAAACCTGCATATTGGGCTATTAAAGTTCCTGTTGCCACTCCTGCCACTTTCATATCCAACAAGTAGACAAAGGATAGGCTGGCTACAATATTGACAATATTTTGAGTAATAGCGATATACATGGGAAAGCGTGAATTCTGCATTCCGATAAACCAACCGGCGAATCCATAAAGTCCTAATGTGGCGGGAGCTCCCCAGATACAGATATAGAAATAAGTGGTTGCCAGCTGCTCGACTTCCGGTGTGGTTTGTATCAGGGTGAATGCCAATTTCAGGATAGGGTATTGGAGTATCAACAGGCAAAGAGCTATAAACAATCCTACGCCAACGGAACGTAACAGTAACCGGGTGATTTCATTTAGATCATGCTGGCCATACGCTTGTGAGGTCATGCCACTCGTCCCCATGCGTAGGAATCCGAAAATCCAATAGATAATATTAAACAACATTCCCCCTACAGCGATGGCTCCAATGTAGGCCGGAGAACCGAGGTGTCCTACGATGGTAACATCGATAAGTCCCAGTAGCGGGACGGTAATATTTGATATAATCGATGGTATGGCTATCCGTAATATTCGTCTGTTTTCGGAGGATTGTTTTTTATCTATCATTTTATAGAAACACTTTTATCAAATTGATTGTTCTTTTCGTCCACAAAGGTACATTTTTAATTTTTTTGTTGTATCTTTGTGAATCACGAACTAAATAGCAATCAGATGGATTATGAGGACCTTAACTATTTTTTTTATCTCTTTATTCTCACTGCCGCTGGCGCTGAATGCACAGTCGGTTGATGAGATGTTGCAGAAAATATCTGCCGCCATTGAGGCTGGGCAGAATGGACAGGCTGTGAGCTATTTCCGACAGACTATTCCTCTGAATATAGACCGTACGGAAATGTATTATTGGACGAATGTGGACAAGAATAGTGAAATTAGCTCCAAACTGGCTACTGAATTAGCTCTCGCCTATAAAAAGAAACGGAATTACGACAAAGCTTATTTGTTCTACAAAGAGTTGCTGCAAAAGGACCCAAATAATGTAGATTGTTTGGAAACATGTGCGGAAATGCAAGTGTGCCGCGGACAAGAAAAAGATGCTTTGCGTATGTACGAAAAAATATTGCAACTCGATGCGGATAATCTGGCTGCTAATATCTTTTTAGGAAACTATTATTATTTGATGGCAGAGCAGGAGAAGAAAAAGTTAGAAACGGATTACAAAAAACTTCCTTCTCCCACTAAAATGCAGTATGCCCGCTATCGGGATGGATTATCGAAGTTGTTTACTACCCGGTATGAGAAAGCGCGTAACTCTTTGCAGAAAGTGATTCTGCGTTTTCCATCAACAGAAGCTCAAAAGACATTGGATAAGATATTGAGGATAGAAAAAGAGGTGAATCGCTAAGCGGTTCACCTCTTTTCTATTATATTCAATTTGTTATTTTATAGTTCGTATTGGTAAATCCAAGGGACCTTCATTAAGTGCTCGGGTATCAATGTCTCCTTTCTTCGGTCCAGGTATCAGTGGACTATAGGATAAGACATGTCTGATACGTTCACGTTGATTTTGAGTGAATTGATTTGAGTGGCTAATAGCATAATCCATGATATTATAAGAGATAAACTCTATACCATCACATCCTGTTCGTTTTACCAAATTTTCAAATGTGTATTTTGCTCTCTCATTTTCATATATGTAATCACAATTACTATCATACTCTTGTTTATTATAGCTTTTAGTATCTTTGCAATAATCTGTATCTTCACACGTACCATTATTTGTTTCGGCAAAGACATGATGCAGTCCCAGGTAATGTCCTAATTCATGAGCTAGCGTGACAGTAACGTCTGCTGTGTTATATTTTGTTGAAGTAGATTCTTCATTAATATATAGGCTATTAATAGAGACACATAGTGGGAATTGTAAATTTGCTAATGTTAGATGAGAGTAGTCTGTTTCACCAAGCCCTTCTAAATAATGCTTGCCTTTAGTAGAAAAAGGAATATGGGAGATACCTAATGTTACTGAATTTGAATTAGGTTCGGTTGCAAAATTATAAACCATAATATTGATATATGAGTTTGGATCCCATAAGTATTTTACATATTCTCCCGAATTATCCTCCATGAAAGCTTCACAGTCGATAGGGTATGATTCTGGCCATTGGATATATTCTACACCAGGATTGGGTAATGTTTCTCCATTTTTATCTGTTGTTGCCAATGTAAAAGTGAGATTCATATCTACACTGTTATTCTTGCTTTTATACAGACTGTTCACTTTGTCTAGTATATGGGATAAACGGCTTGAATTTACTTTCTGTAGAGAATTTCTATCTTCTTTATACAATACATGAAAGATTACAGGGATTTTATAATGATATTCTTCAGCTGTATTGATAGAGCCATTTTGGATGATTTGAACAGTTTTGTTAACCTTATGACTTATAATAGTGACAGTTGCTGTTCTGGAATTGGATTCCAGATTTGCATTAATAGATAAGATTAACTTTCCATCGTTCTCTCCTTTTTGTGTATTAGGAATACACCATTGTTTATTACTTGTTACAGTCCATGAAGAACTGCATGTAATATCTATCGTTAATGATTCACCGCTTGCGCTGATGTTATCAAACTTCGATTCTGATATATTCAATGTTGCAGAATCTGAATCATCGCATCCTATTAATATCCATAACAATGAAAGGAGGAAAATTAGTTTTGTTTTCATAAATGAAAGAGTTTTATATAAAAACGCACGTTCCAAAGATAATGTTTTGATCTGGAATAGGATAGCTTATTTCAGTAAATATTCTACTTCCTTAAACATATAGTCTCTTTTCATCAGCATCTCGTCTTCTAAAATTAATCTTCCTTCAGGTTCTACACAAACGATTCGTGCAAGAAATTCTCCATTGGCATCTTTATATCGATGCATCCCTTCCCTTCTGAAAAGAGATTTTTCATATTGACAGGCTATTGATGTCGTATCGCCTTTTTTGAGCAAGCTATAATAAGATTGGATACGTAGCATGATATTTTTCAGTATTTCGAATAGATCATGCTCTTCTCCTGTGATTTGTACTAGTGAAACGGGGTTAGGAGCAGAACTGTGAAATATCTCCTGATTAATATTAACTCCGATGCCTGCAATACTTTGACTGATGTTCCGCCCCATCAGATCGTTTTCTATCAGCATCCCACATATTTTCTTTTCTTTCCAATAAATATCATTCGGCCATTTGATAGAAATATCGGAGGTATAAGTATCTAATTCTTCTTTAATGGCTAAAGAGATGACCTGTGAAATGAGAAACTGACGTCGTGCTTCCAAAAACTCAGGGAAGATAACGGTGCTGAAAAGAAGATTCTTGCCAGGATCTGATTCCCAAGAATTGCCACGCTGTCCCCGACCGGAAGTTTGAAAATCGGCGACAACGACAGTTAGTTCTTCCATTTTCTGTTTAGAACAGAGAGATTGCAGATAATTGTTGGTAGAATTAGTCTCGTTGATATGAATCAATGGAACCGGGAATATATCAGGGAAGGGCATCATATTCTGCACGTAACTTTTTAGTAAATTTCTTGATTACCTCATTATAAGAGTGATCGATAAGCTCTTTCATCAATTTATCGTCTATGTCACTATCAAAGCGGACACTATTCCAGTACTTTTTATTAAAATGATGAGCCCCTTCAATTCCCGAATAATGTTCACGCAGTTCGATTGCTTTCTCCGGGTCACATTTTAGCGCGATGTGATTAGCTTCTTCCAGATCAATGAGAGCAAACATCTTGTTCATTACCTTTATAACCAGTGATACATCATCGAAAGGGAAAGATTCGGTGACTCCTCTCTTGCTTAAGCAGTATTCTCTGATAGTTTCTACATTCATAATGAATTAATAATTATAGTATGTTTTCATAATTGGTTATATCATAATTTTAAGCGCAGATTGCACGAATTTCACGGCTCTTATAATGATGAATATGTAAAGCCACAGCATTCTTTAATATAAAGGAGGATAAAA
>OGXY01000294.1_pt1 | contig 49590 bp, 44 predicted proteins | sample 1576411 | NCBI WGS metagenome assembly OGXY01 (sample SAMEA3541498, study PRJEB24748) | human gut metagenome | biome: human gut; feature: human-associated habitat; material: faeces | place: China | collected 2012 | reverse complement strand
GGAGGGCAAATGTAATATGCACCTATCGGAAATCTGGCATAGCAAGAAAAACGACTGTCGCTTATCCCGAACTCAGGTTACTAAGCAAAAACGATGTAGGATAAAAGAAATCGGTCATTAGAAACTGAGCTGTAGCCCAATTTCTAATGACCGATTTTTAGTATAAATGTTTTGTTTACAACTTCTTGAACACGCCCTGCATCTGCTCGCCGAGTCCGATGGTGTAGCCCTGCGATACAAATACTACGCGGTTGAATGTGTCGGCGATGATGAACATCGGCATCTGCTTCTCGTTCATCAGCTTCATCTCACGTGCAATCTGCTTGCGTACCGATCCGTCCTTGTCGAGGGCGAACTGCACGGTAGACGGCAGACCCGGGAACTCGTCGTGGTTGAACTTGGCTGCGTCGGTTTCGCTCTCGAAGAGCAGCACTACCGGACGGCCCCATGCCTCGAACGCTTCCTTCATCTTCTCGATGTCGTGCAGAGCGTGGTTGGTAGGTTCTTGACCTACGCCGAGGATGCCCACAACGTAATAGCCGCGACCGGTCTGTGAGAGCAGACTTACTTCCTTACCGTCCTTTGTAACGAGGCTCTCTGAGTTGAACGAACCGATTACTGACACTTCGTTGGTGTTTTGGCGAATCTCAAGAGGCAGGGTTGTTGTCTGACCCTTTTTAATCTCGAAGATACGGTTTGATGCGAGTACGCTGCCGTTTGCAAGACGTGTACCCGTGGTGAGCATGTATGTGCCGGCGTCGAGCTTGTAGCCGTTCTTGAACGTGTTGCTCCATGTCGTGCCGTTGCCCATGTCAGCCTGACCCTCATCGAAGTTGAGCAGCTGAGCCGTGCCGTTCTCTATGCGGCTGATTGTGAAGTGGCTGTAATACTTCGGGTTGTCGAGCAGCTTTGTAGGCTCGTATGCCAGCACGATTGTGCCAAGCGCGGCAGCAGTAGATGTCTTCTCGGCTGTGTTGTCGAACTTCACATCCTGCCATTCGCCGTTCTTCTTGTACTGTATCTTGCCCGTCACAGCGTCCTTCTGTGCTTCGATGCCGAGGCTGCGAGCCACGTCGACGAAGAAGATGTCGCGCGAACGCTCGTCGGTAATCTTCGACTTCATAACGCCAACTGGAGTCTGTGCGATGCGCAGAGCCTTCTTGTCGGGGTTGAGGCGGATGTTCTTCTTTATCCATTCTACGAGCTTCATCGGGTCGGCGCGGAAAGCGTCGGCTGTCTTCTTGCTGAACGCCTTCTCGAAGTACTGCTTGAACGGAATTGTAATCAGCTCGTCCTCAACACGCTGCGAGAGCTGGTCGGTTGTTGCGTTGTAGCTGTCTTCGAGAATCTCGGTTGTGATGTCGCGCAAGTCTTTGTCGCTGAGTGTGGCGAGTATGCCCATCACGCGGTCTTCGTTGTCGCTGTGTCGTTTGATGAAGTCGACGATGGTCTGCTTGTTGCCGCGCGACTTGAAGATGTACTCGGCGCCGCGCTCATTAATGCGCTTTGCCTCCTCCATAGTGGGGAACGTTGCTGTATATGCCTTGCGAATGCTGTCCTCAAGAGCAAAGCGGCGCTGGTTCTCCTTGTGCATCTCGTCGCTGACGTATGGCAGCTGCGGATCTTCCTTCGGTGGAACGATGTCTAAGTAGGTGCATTTAGGGGGTGCACTTGTCTCAAGTGCACCAACAGAACTGGTAGGTGCACCCCCTGGGAGGGTGAGTATGGTTTCTTTGTCCTTGCCGAACGATATCTTCTGGTAGGTGTATTTGCCGTCTTTCGACGCCCAAACAACCATGTCGCCGATGCCTGCAGAGAGCGAGGTGTGACCGTTTGCGTCGGTATATTTTGTTACAGCTGTGAAGAATTCGGCGTAGTTGTAAATCTTGAACTCGACACGGGCGTTCTCTACCGGCTTGCCTTCGCTGTCCTTGACATAGAAGTCGATAGGCGCAACCGGTGCATAGTTGGAGGTGAGGTTGATTTCTGTGAAGTTGCTTGTGCGCAGCATCACCTCCTCAGGTCCGTTATAGTCGCCGAAAGCACGTGTGTGCATGAGCATTGCTCGCGAAGCCGGCGCATTGAACCAACCGAGGTTGAGCACCGGTTCTGGTTCACAGGCACCGAGGAAGTACCATTTGCCGTCTGCCCAAGCCTCTACCCAGGCGTGGTTGTCGTCGGTGTGAGCCCAACGCGGTGTGTAAACCTGGCGTGCAGGTATGCCTACGGCTCTGAGCGCTGCAACGGCAAACGTGCTCTCTTCGCCGCAACGTCCGGTTGCGGTCTTGAGCGTTGCGAGAGGCGCCGATGTGCGGGCGTCAGAAGGTTGGTATGTCACCTTCTCGTGGCACCAGTGGTTCACTTCAATGATGGCGTCCATCATAGACATGCCCTTGATGCGGTCCTTCAATTCGTTGTAGAACACCGAGCGTGCATTGTCCAGAGCCTCGTTGTTGACACGGATAGGCACAACGAAGTGGCGGAAAAGCAGTTCGGGAACGTTTTTGCCCCAAGGCATCTCCTTGCGAGCCTTGAATGACATGCGCACGTTGTCGGCGAAGAACGAGGTAGGGTAGTCGGTGACGTCGGCAAGCGGCATGTAGGCATAGAGGAACTTCAATGCTTCCTGCTCGTCGGCGGTCAGGTTTTCTTTCTGTGTGTTATAGAATGTCTTGCCGACAGTCTTTACGCGCTCCTTGAAGATGTTCTCCACGGTGTTGCGGTAGTTGGTGTCGGATATGAATTGTCCCTGCGCATTCGCTGTCAGACTCAATGCGAATATAGATGCAGAAATAAGAATTTTCTTCATTGTCGTTTTTAAGTATTATAAAAAAGGAGGCTATGGCGTGTTGTCATAGTCTCCTGTAAGCTTTTCTTGTGTGTCAGAATTTTACAAGTAAACCTTGTAACACGCTTCTAACTTTTACAAGTCAATCTTGTTTACACGCTTCTCATGACGACCGCCCTCGAACGGAGTCTTGAAGAATTCGTCCATGATCTTCTCAGCTGTCTTGTTGTCGATGAAGCGACCCGGCATAACGAGGATGTTAGCGTCGTTGTGCTGGCGTGTGAGCTGTGCAATCTCAGGATTCCATACCAATGCTGCACGTACGCCCTTGTGCTTGTTGAGAGTCATTGCCATGCCTTCACCGCTACCGCATATACCGATACCTGGATAAACGTCGCCGTTAGAGATAGCTTCGCCCAACTCGTGTGCAAAGTCAGGATAGTCGCAGCTCAGATCGCTGTATGTTCCGTAATCCTTAAAAGGAATGTTGTGGCTCTCAAGGTACTCAACAACAAATTTCTTCAATGCGTAACCTGCGTGGTCGCATGCAATGCCTACTGTCTTAATTTCCATAGTACTGTAGTTTTATTGGATTATTAATAAAGCAAGCTTATGCAGAATTTCTTACTTAACGTGAAGTTCTGCATAAGCTATGCCTGTTTATTTAGATAAGTAATCTTTTACCTGCTTGTAAACGTTCTCTGCGTTGAAGCCCAACTTCTCGTCGAGCACCTTGTAAGGAGCAGAGAAACCGAACGACTCAAGACCATATACCATACCCTCAACGCCTACGAGGCTCTGAAGTGTAACGGGGAGACCTGCTGTCATACCGAAGATCTTTGCGCCATTCGGCAGTACAGACTCCTGATACTCCTTGCTCTGTGTACGGAACAGACCCTCTGACGGAACGCTTACGATACGTGTCTTGATGCCGTCAGCGTTGAGCAACTCGGCACCTGCGAGGAGTGTAGACACCTCCGAACCAGAAGCGAGGAGGATAACGTCATAGTTAGGATCGTCCTTAACGATGTATGCACCCTTGCGAACCTGAGAGTAATCGGTGCCTTCAGGCAGAGAGTTCACGTTCTGACGTGAGCAAATCATCGCTGTCGGAGTGTCCATGTTCTCGTTAGCCATCTGCCAGCATACAGTTGTCTCGTCTGCATCTGCAGGGCGGAATACGCGTACAGAGTCCTGACCCTTGTGATTCTTCAGCTTCTCCATAAGGCGAATCTGTGCTTCCTGCTCAACCGGCTCGTGTGTAGGTCCGTCCTCACCAACGCGGAATGCATCGTGTGACCATACGAACTTGATTGGAACGCGCATGAGAGCTGCCATACGGATTGCCGGCTTCATGTAGTCGGAGAATACGAAGAATGTGCCGCAAGCCGGGATAACACCACCGTGGAGATACATACCGATGCAGACGCAAGCCATAGTAAGCTCGCTCACACCTGCTTGGAAAAATGCTCCGGTGAAGTCGTCTGGTGCAAGCTCGTGTGTCTTCTTGAGGAAACCGTCGGTCTTGTCAGAGTTGCAAAGGTCGGCTGAAGAGCAAACCATGTTTGGCACCTGCTCTGCCAGTACGCCGAGGCAGTTGGCTGAAGCTACACGAGTAGCTACGTCGCGCTTCTGAACGAGAGCACTCCAGTCTACCTTAGGAGCGTCGCCAGAGAACCAAGCCTTCATCTGCTCAGCCTTTTCCGGATTAGCCTTGCGCCATTCCTCTTCGGCAGCATGTCTTTCCTTAACGATCTCGCGAAGCTCAGCGTTACGCTTTTCGTAAAGTTCCTTAACGTCGTCGAATACTACGAACGGGTCGTTGAGGTCGCCGCCAAGGTTCTTCACTGTGTTCTCGTATGCGCCGCCACCGAGCGGTGCGCCGTGAGTCTTCACGCTGCGCTCGTAGCTTGATCCGTCTTCCTTGCGTGCGCCCTTAGCCATTACGGTGTGACCGATGATGAGTGTAGGACGATTCTCTTCCTTGTTAGCGAGGATAAGAGCAGCGCGGATCTCGTCAGGAGCGTTACCATTGATTTCAAGAACGTTCCAACCCCATGACTCGTACTTCATGCGTGTGTTCTCGCGCATCACGACATCGCACTCTGTAGAGAGCTGAATCTCGTTAGCATCGTAGAACATGATGAGGTTGTTGAGCTTAAAGAGGCCTGCGATGCGGCCAGCGCCCTGTGATATCTCTTCCTGAACTCCACCGTCAGAGATGTAGGCATAAATCTTGTGCTGCATCATAGTGCTGCCAAGACGAGCCTCAAGGAACTTCTCTGCAATAGCAGCACCTACAGCGTAAGTGTGTCCCTGGCCGAGTGGTCCAGATGTATTTTCTATTCCATGAATAATGTCACGCTCAGGATGTCCCGGACATATAGTTCCCCACTGACGGAATGTCTTCAAGTCGTCAATTGTATACTTGCCCTGCAGAGCGAGAGCTGAGTAGAGCATAGGAGACATGTGACCAGGATCAAGATAGAAGCGGTCGCGGCCTTCCCATGTCGGCTGATCTGGGTCGAAAACCAAGAACTCCGAAAAAAGAACGTTGATAAAGTCAGCACCTCCCATAGCACCACCAGGGTGACCAGATTTGGCTTTTTCTACCATCGATACAGCAAGCAGTCGAATGTTGTCTGCCGCATGATTCATTAAATCCTTATTATTCATTTTATTATTTAACGTTTAACAGTTTCTTTCGTGGATAAAAAGGTCTTTTAGCTTGGAAACCGACTTTTTATGGTCTTTTTCCTTTGTTTCTTTTGCAAAGATAGCGATTATAGTTGATATAACGGCTATATTGTTTGCGGAATTTTAAAAAAATATTCGAATTGTTGTTGACTTTCCTTTGACTTTCCTTTGACTTTTTGGTTGCTTTTCTTTTACTTTTTGTCTGAGCTTAGCTTCTAATTTCGTTGTAACCTACGAGACGATACGTGCGTTGTCCTATACCTTTATAATATATAAGCATTTGGTAGCTGTTCTCGGTTTGGTAGAAGTTGCCTTCTGTCGAAACGGGGTGGAGCGTGCCGTCATCGCACATTGTGAGGTATTGGTATGAGTAATAGCCTTGTTTCAATGGTATATACGCTTCGTAGAGCTTCGTCTGTTCGTTGTACGTCATCTCGTATCGCGGTATAAAGCGGTCGTTTGTCCACACGCCGTTGACAAACACTCTGCCGTTCTGTCGTGGAGCCTGAAGACGGAAGTGAACTGTTACGTATTCCGATATGCGGTCGTTCTCAATATTGTCGCTGTTGCGGATATAGAAACTACCATTGGCGTCCTCGTCGTAGACATAACTCGGTCGCGGAAGGTCGGTCCATATCTGTGCGTGATAGTTCTTGCCGTCCCAACCTACGTTCTCAATGCCAAGAGTAGGGTGGGTTACGTCAAGAATCTCAAACTTATGAAATTCGTTGCCTCCGTTGAAGATATAGTCGGGGTTGTGTTCCCAACGCAGTCCGCTGCCGGTCTGGTATTGTGGCGCAGCGTTGATGCGTGCAGTGCTCCAGCGTCCGTTCTGCATCACGACAGTATATAGTTCGGCGTTGGGATTCGTAATGCCAAGAGCCGAATAGTTTATCTCTGCAGCCACCTGCTGATGGGCTTTGTTTGTGTCGATATCGGTGTTTGTAGTCACCGCCATGCTCGTTTTAACCAGCGGCTCCACAACCATTAAGCAAGCCGTGAAGACGGTGTCGCCTTCGTTCTCGTCGTATACCGTGAGACGATAGTTGCCGCTCATCTTTATGCGGCAATTCTCGTTCGGAATGGAAAGTCGGTAGTGGGTGTAAAGCGTATTGGTGTTCAGCGATTCCTCGATGTCGTCAATGGTGCTGCCGTCTGCAAATCCTTCACAGTAGTCCGACTCGAAGATACCTTCAGACACACTCCAGTCGGCTTCGCAATGCTGCAGTCGGTAGACATAGCGATGATACTCGTGCGTGAGGTCGTCGAAACTGATGTTTATCGCTTCGCCGTTTAGCGTAGCTATAGGCATTGAGAGCCAGTTGTTGCCAGCCACAACCTGCAATGACGCAATGTTCTCCGACTTTATTTCGTTATATTGCGCAAAGCTGTTGTCGGCGGCAAGTGCCGACAATGCAATGATTATAGCCAATAGGTGTTTTCTCATAATCTGTTGTTTTAGGAGTGTTTGCCTATTAGAAGTCTACCGAAACCTTCACGTTGATTTGTCTGCCCGTAAGGTAGTTAGGAACAGCATACTGCTGATCGGTAACGTCAGTAATCCAGTAGTAGGAGTTAACGTTGTTTATGCCCAAGAGGTTCAGACACTCGGCGCCCACCCAAAGGTTACGGATAGGGTTGCGCTTGTTGTGTCGGTCGTTATTGTCGATGATGCGATAGTTCAAACCGATGTCAGCACGTTTGTACGCAGGAGCACGGAACACGTTCGACTCGAGCTCTCTGTGCGGTGCCGAGAACGGCAAACCGTCGGCAAGCGCCAGCTTCAGCGACATCTTCCAGCGTGTGGTGCCGGGGAAGTAGTCGGTGAAGAACATGTTCACGGCATAGCGCTGGTCGGTAGGCAATGGGATAGACTTGCCGTTCAGCTTCATGCTCGTGTTCATTAGCGAGAGCGACACCCACGAGTCTGTGCCCGGTACGAACTCGCCGAAGAGCTTCAAGTCCAAGCCTGCTGCGTGTCCGCTGCACATGTTGTCGCCATAGTATACCACCTTAACGTTGTTCACGCTGTACGGCACAAGATTGCCAAGCGCCTTGTAGTAACCCTCGGCTGTGAACTTGAACGGACGGTTGTTCATCTTGAAGCGATAGTCGAAGCCCGCAATGAAGTGAATAGACCGCTGACTCTTTGCCTTGCGGTTGAGCGAAGCGTATGTTATGCCGTTTACCGTTGTGGTGTCTCTAATCTCCTTGAAGAACGGCGCCTGATAGTAAAGGCCGGTGGCGAAGCGCATCGTGATGTTGTCGTTGAAGGCAGGGATGATGCCCAGCGACAGACGCGGACTGAGGATTGTCTCCTTCGTGAAACTCCAGTAGGCGAGACGCACACCGTAGTTCAATGTGTAGAGCGTCTTGCCTGCCGAACCCGTGAAGCGGTAAGTGTCCTGCGCATAAGCCTCGATGCGGTTTGCGGTGAGCGTGTTCTTCGCGCGCATACTATATATCATATAGAGGTCTTTGCCGGTATGCGGAATGCTGTACTTGCTCGAGTCGCGCATCTCGTACTCTACCGAGTTCTCGTTGATATGCTCCCATTTGTATGTGAAAGCCGCCTCAATGTCGTGCTTCTTCTGCTTTGTCATGAACAGCAACTTGGCACTTTCTACGTGCGCCTTAAGATAGTTGCGCGTGTGCTGGAAGTAGGTACCTACGCCCAGATTCTCGCTCGTCTCGGTCTGTGTGAGCCAATACTGACCTTGTATGTCGTACTTCTCCTGCTCGCGCGTGTTGAATGCTGAGGCGATGAGCGAAAGACTCGTGTTCTCGCCGAACTTGCGTGTTATGCCCAACGAACCGAAGAATGTGCGGAATACGTCTTTCTCCTGTCCGTCGAAGTAGACCTTAAACGCCTTTACGTTCTCCATCGTACCAAAGTTGGTCTCGCGGTCTTCGGGCGTGAAGTTGTAGTGGTTGTCCGATATGTTGCCAAGGAACTTGATGTCCCAACGCTTGTTGGGCGAATACGTGAGATATGTCTGATAGTCGATGAACGTAGGCTGATACTCGCCCTTAGTGTCCATCGAACCCAGCAGATACTTCGTTGTCTTGTAGCGCAAGCCGTTGCTCCACGAGAACTTCTTGTTGCTCATACCCACGAAAGCGCTTGCTCCGAGCATACTTGCCGTGGCAGACGCTTCGAAACGCTTCGGACGGCGGTATTCGATGTTGAGCGCCGATGACATCTTGTCGCCGTAGCGCGCCTCGTAACCGCCCGTAGAGAATCCGATCTTCTCAACCATGTCGGGGTTGATTACTGAGATGCCCTCCTGCTGTCCGCTTCTTACGAGGAATGGGCGGAAGATTTCCACATTATTTATATATACACTATTCTCGTCGAACGAACCGCCGCGCACGTTGTATTGCGACGAAAGTTCGCTGTGCGTCGATACTCCCGCCTGACTCTGTATCATTTCCTCTACAGCGTTGCCCGTTGTAGAAGGCATGTTCTTGATATGTTCCTTGCTCAGCTCCTGCGTCTGTCCGGTTTCGATGCGCTTGCCCGTGATTGTAACCTCCGACAAGGCGTTGTCGCTGCTGTGCAGCACTACCTGCATGGTCTGCTTGCCACGCGGACGGCGCAGCACGCGCACCTTCGTCTTGTAGCCAATCATCGAGAATCTAATCTCTACCGAATCAGCCGACTGCAACTGCAGGCTATAAGTGCCGTTGAGCGCAGTCATAGTCATCTTGCCCTGCTTTGCGCACGACACAGACGCAAACTCAACCGGGTTGTTGTTTTCGTCAATGACCTTACCAGTAAGCGTAAACGACTGCGCGCTTGCAGATGCGTAGGCGCACAGACACAGTATTTGAAGTATAAATAATTTCAGTTTCATACCTAAAATAACGCTTGCCAGCCCGATTTATTGTATTTTTAGGCTCTAAAACCGCCTTTTTATAAAAAAGAATGAAAGAATGTAATTTTTACAATTATTATTTTGTAATTATTATAAAATTGTATATCTTTGCAAACGTAATGAACAAAGCAATTAGATAATGAAACACAGCGACGCGGTAACCCGACTTGTAGAACACGGCATAAAGCCCTCTGTTCAGCGTATTGAGATAATGCATTACCTGATGACACACTTCACTCATCCAACGGTGGAGGAGGTCTACAAGGCATTGCTTCCCAAGATTCCGACACTCAGCCGTACCACGGTATACAACACGCTCAGAATGTTCTCGGAGCATAACGCTGCCAAGATGATAACAATCAACGAGCACCGAGTTTGCTACGATGGCGACGTCAGCCTTCACGCTCACTTCATCTGCAAGTGCTGCCGCAAGGTTTACGACATTTTCGACGAAGTTTCGGATGTTGTCAACCGTAAGGAACTGGCAGGTCATCAGATTGACGACGTACTGCTATATTATAAAGGTGTATGCAAGGAGTGTCGCGAGAAACAGCTTGAGGCTGCCGCCGGCTAATCAAAAGACAAGGCTTTTTTAATAAAATACTATTAACTCTTAAAACAGAAGAATTATGAAGAAGAAATTTATTTGCACAGTATGTGGTTATATTCATGAAGGTACAGAGGCTCCTGAGAAGTGCCCGGTTTGCAAGGCTCCGGCAAGCAAGTTCAAGGAGTTGAAAGATCCTACAGAAGGTCCGGCGTTCGCTACAGTTCACACTCTCGGAGCTGCTCGCGACGAGGAGGCTACTCCTGAGATGATCAAGGATCTCGAGACTCACTTCAACGGTGAGTGCGGCGAGGTTGGCATGTATCTCGCTATGAGTCGTCAGGCCGACCGCGAGGGCTATCCAGAGATTGCAGAGGCTTTCAAGCGCTATGCATTCGAGGAGGCAGAGCACGCAAGCAAGTTCGCTGAGCTCCTGGGTGACGTTCTGAAGGACACCAAGTCGAACCTCGAGGCTCGTATCGCTGCAGAGCGCGGCGCTTGCGAGGACAAGTTCCGCATCGCAAAGAACGCTAAGGCTGCCGGTATGGACGCTACTCACGACACCGTTCACGAGATGGCTAAGGACGAGGCTCGCCACTGCGCAGGCTTCATGGGCTTGTACAAGCGCTACTTCGAGAAGTAATCATGACATGTAGTCGCACAGTCGGCTAAGATGTAACATAAAGAAGAGGATGTACCGAACGTTTCATGTTTCGGTGCATCCTCTTTTCGTTGTGTAGCGTTCGCCGCCCGATCGGTTTCCGTCCGCCGCCCGATTGGATTGCGTTCGCCGTCTGATCGGTTTCCGTCCGCCGTCCGATCGGTTTCCGTCCGCCGTCCGCATAGTTCGCGTTCGGTGCACGATGACTTTTCTTAGTTTTTAGGGCAATAAAAAATGGGTGTGTCCGAACTCCGGTTGAGGAGTTGGGACACACCCGCTATTGTTTTCCGACCAATAGTCTTATGGTCTTTCTCTCATTATCCGCAGAAGAACAGCACGACGAGCTGCGCCGTGAAGATACGCAGGAACATACTCAACGGATAAACCGTAGAATAGCCGATGGCAGGAGCCTCGCGTGAGCAAACAGAGTTGGCGTAAGCGAGGGCTGGTGGGTCGGTGTATGTACCGGCGAGCATACCCATTATTGTAAAGTAGTTGAACTTGTACTTCATGCGTGCTATAGTGCCGACAATTAGGATAGGAATGATTGTGATGATGAAACCGGTGAGTACGTAGAACAGACCGTCGCCTTCTATAACCGTGTTCCAGAAGTTGGCGCCAGCCTTGATGCCCACACTCGCAAGGAACAGCACAAGGCCTATCTCTCGAAGCATCATGTTAGCGGATGTCGTGGTGTAGGTGTTGAGCTTCATGCGGTGACCGAAGCGACCGATAAGGATAGCGATGATAAGCGGACCGCCGGCGATACCGAGCTTCAGAGGAACCGGCATTCCTGGGATAGCAAACGGAATGCTACCGAAGATGATACCGATGAAGATACCGATGAAGATGGTGGCTACGTTAGGCGCATCAAGACGCTTCACAGAGTTGCCCATGAGCTCGGCGATGCGGTTCACGTTGTCCTCCGGACCTACTACGAGAATCTTGTCGCCCACCTGGAAACGGTAGTTGCGGCTTGCGAAGAGGTCCATGCCCTGACGCGAAAGACGTGTAACGGTTACGCCGTATACAGACGAGAAGTGCATCTTGCCGAGTGTCTTACCGTTCATTGACGGGTTGGTAACGACGATGCGGCGCGAAACAAGCGGCTGCTTGCTCTCGTTCTCCTCCCACTCTGTCTCCAGCTCCGGACCTATGAACGCCTGGATAGCCGGAGCGTCAGCCTCGGCACATGCTACGAGCACCTCGTCGCCCATGTCGAAGACGGTGCGGCTGGTCGGAATACTGTACTCGCCGTTCTTGAACAGACGCGAGAACACAACGTCGCGGTTGAGGAAGTCGCTGATTTCAGCCACTGTGCGACCAGAAAGATAAGCGTTGTTCACTTTGAGGTGCATCTGGTGCGGCTTAGCATGCGGGTTCTCTGCCTCTTCGGCTTCGAGCTTCTGCTCCTCCTCCTCAAGCTTTGTGCGGGTGAGGAAGCGGATGGCGATAGTTGCACCGATGATGCCTACTACGCCGAGCGGGTAAGCGCAAGCGTAACCTGATGCAATCTGAGGCAACTCGCCGAAGCCGTTCTGCCAAACAGAACTGAGCGCTTCGTTGGCTGCACCGAGACCCGGTGTGTTGGTAACGGCTCCGTAGAGCGTGCCCACCATCATCGGGAGGTTTGTCTTGTCGTTAGTGTCGAAGAAGAGATAGTAGCAAGCGAACATCACGGCCACGTTCAGCAGGATAGCTGTTGTAGAGAGCAAGTTGAGTGTTACGCCGCCCTTCTTGAAACTCTCGAAGAAGCCAGGACCTACCTGCAGACCGATGCAGAACACGAACAGAATAAGTCCGAAGTCCTGAATGAAGGTCATTGTGTCCTTGGGGGCTGTGAAACCGATGTGGCCTGCTAAGATACCAGCAAAAAGCACCCAAGTGACGCCGAGCGAAATGCCGCCAATCTTGATCTTACCAAGCAGGATGCCGACTGCGATGACAATGGCATAGAGCAGGGCGATATGGGCAATCGACTCAGTGTTGGTAAATAGGTTGATTATCCAATCCATTTTTTAGTGTTTTAATAGTTTTAATATATAATTCTAATAGTTTCTATACTATGTTGGGCTTTCGTTTGAAATAGCAATTCTGATAGATAACTATAAATGATAATTCAAGATTGCTGACAACGTAATCGGCAAACCTGAATTATCAAACTCTATATGCTTAGTAGCTGCGAGCGATAATTACGCGCTGTGTAGCCGGCTTGCCAGAAACCATGTCTACACCCGGAGTCTGCTCGAACATGAACGGCACGCAACGGATGGTGGCCTGAGTCTCTTCCTTAATCTTTGCCTCGGTCTCGGCTGTGCCGTCCCAGTGGCAGAGGTAGAAGCCGCCGTTCTTGATGCGCTCCTTGAACTCCTCATAGTTGTCGCACTCGTAGATGTGAGCATCGCGAAAGTCGAGAGCCTTCTTGTAGATGTTAGCCTGGATGTCCTCGAGCAACTGCTCTACGTATTCAACGATGCCGTCGAACGAGCGTGTCTCCTTCTCGAGAGTATCGCGACGCATGATCTCGATAGTGTTCTCCTCGAGGTCGCGACCGCCCATAACGAGACGTACCGGCACACCCTTCAGCTCGTAGTCGGCGAACTTGAAGCCCGGACGCTTGTTATCTGCGTCGTCGTACTTCACGCTGATGCCTGCTGCGCGCAACTGGCTGATAATCGGAGCGAGCTTCTCTGAGATAGCCTGCAGCTGCTCTGCGTTCTTTGTGATAGGCACGATGACAACCTGGATAGGAGCAAGCTTCGGAGGAAGCACGAGACCGTTATCGTCAGAGTGTGTCATGATGAGCGCGCCGATGAGACGTGTAGATACGCCCCATGATGTAGCCCATACGTACTCGGGCTTATTCTCCTTGTTGAGGAATGTAACGTCGAACGCTTTTGCGAAGTTCTGTCCGAGGAAGTGCGATGTGCCGCTCTGCAGAGCCTTGCCGTCCTGCATCATTGCCTCGATTGTGTATGTGTTCAACGCACCTGCGAAGCGCTCTGTCTCGCTCTTTACGCCCTGAACGACCGGTACAGCCATCCACTTCTCTGCGAAGTCGGCGTAAACGTGCAGCATCTTCTTTGCTTCCTCTTCAGCCTCCTCCTTTGTAGCGTGAGCTGTGTGGCCCTCCTGCCAGAGGAACTCTGATGTGCGGAGGAACGGACGTGTACGCATCTCCCAGCGCATTACGTTACACCACTGGTTGCACATCAAAGGAAGGTCGCGGTACGACTGGATCCAGTTCTTGTATGTGTTCCAGATGATGGTCTCCGAAGTAGGACGGATGATGAGTTCTTCCTCGAGCTTAGCAGCCGGGTCTACCTCGATGCCGGTCTTGTCCTCGTTGGTACGAAGACGGTAGTGGGTCACCACAGCACACTCCTTGGCGAATCCCTCTACGTGCTCAGCTTCGCGGCTGAAGAACGACTTCGGGATAAGCAGAGGGAAGTAAGCGTTCTGTGCGCCGGTCTCCTTGAACATCACGTCAAGCTGGTGCTGCATCTTTTCCCAGATAGCATATCCGTAAGGCTTGATAACCATACATCCGCGTACGGCTGACTGCTCAGCGAGGTCTGCCTTTGTAACGAGGTCGTTAAACCACTGGCTGTAGTTCTCTGAGCGCTTTGTAAGTTGTTTTAATTCTTTTGCCATTATTTTTTAATGATTAATTTTATGTTCTTAAGTATCTTAATAATGTTGATTACATTAAATTTGCACTGCAAAAATACAAAAAATTGTTGTAATATAGCCACTATATCAAAAAAACCAGTATCTTTGCAGTTATAAATGCGTGGTAAAACGCATAAAAACTCTTTTTTAACATCAAAATTACGCAAAGAAATGAACAAAATTACAGGGATAACAATGGCAATGGGCGTTCTTGCCGTTGTAAGTTGTGGCACTAAGCAGGGCACAGGATCGCTAATTGGTGCTGGTGGTGGTGCGCTTGTTGGCGGCATCATTGGTAAGCTCGCAGGAAACACAGCCGTAGGTGCTGCTATCGGTGGCGCTGTAGGCGCTGGCGCAGGTGCTATCATCGGTCATCACATGGATAAGGTGGCTGAACAGGCAAAGCAGGTGGAGAACGCAAAGGTAGAGAAGGTGACAGACGCTAACGGTCTTGAGGCTGTTAAGGTGACATTCGACTCTGGCATCCTCTTCGCTACAAACAAGGCAGACCTCAGCGCTGCTTCAAAAACTGCTCTTGCAAACTTCTCAAAGACATTGAAGGAGAACAACTTGTTGTACGTTGATATCTACGGTCATACCGACTCAACCGGAAACGACGGCATCAATATTCCGCTCAGCAACAAACGTGCGCAGAGCGTTGAGGCTTACTTGAAGAGCTGCGGCGTTTCGGCTTCTCAGCTTCAGAAAGTAGTTGGTAAGGGTAGCTCTGAGCCGGTTGCAGACAACGCAACCGTACAGGGCCGCAAAGAGAACCGCCGTGTGGAGGTTTATCTCTATGCAAGCCAGGCTATGATTGACGCTGCAAATGCAGGCACACTCAAGTAAAGCAAGTATATAAAACTTACCGCGTATAAGAATTAAGGTGGTGGGGATGTCAAGGAGAAATGCTTCGAAACTTCTTCTTGGCATTCCTTCTCTGCCTTATTTTTTTGTTTTAGAAAGTGTATGAAATTAGGTATCGTTTCTAAGTTGATAAAGTGGGCTTTGGCCTTGTTTTTCAGTTCTACAATTCTTGTGGTTGTGGCATATAGGTTCATTCCTGTATATGTTACGCCGCTTATGGTTATCCGCTGCTTCCAGCAGGTAGCAGACGGCGAGTCGATGAAGATGAGACATTCGTGGAAACCGCTCGACGATATATCGCGCTCGCTGCCGGTGGCTGTGATGGCGAGTGAAGACCAGCGCTTTCTGCTTCATCACGGCTTCGACTTCGGGGCTATACAGAAAGCTGTGCATCAGAACAAGCGAAGCTCGAAGCGCAAGTACGGAGCAAGCACCATATCGCAGCAGACTGCCAAGAATGTCTTTCTGTGGCCGGGCAGAAGCTGGGTGCGCAAAGGTTTCGAGGTCTATTTCACGGCTTTAATTGAAACGTTGTGGAGCAAGCATCGCATCATGGAGGTCTATCTTAACTCGATAGAGATGGGCGACGGCATCTATGGCGCTGAGGCAGTTGCCAAGTACCACTTCGGCAAGACTGCAGAGGAACTCACCCGTGCCGAGTGTGCTCTCATAGCCGCCACTCTGCCTAATCCGCGCAAGTTCGACAGCAGCAATCCTTCTGCTTATATGCGTGCCCGCCGCGGAAAGATAGAGTACGAGATGAAGTTCATGCCGCTCTTCCCGAAAGAAGGCGAAGACTACGATCCGTCGACAGCGTCGGGCGGAGTGTACAAGCGTAACAGGCATAAATAATATTTGAAACTTATATACGAAGCAATATAGTGGATACTCTTCTTAAATCATTGAACCCCAACCAGCTTGCAGCTGTGGAATATACCGACGGACCGGAGCTTATCATAGCAGGCGCCGGCTCTGGCAAGACTCGTGTGTTGACCTATAAGATAGCATATCTCTTGCAGAAGGGACTTGCTCCTTGGTCTATTCTTGCACTTACGTTTACGAACAAGGCAGCACGCGAAATGAAGAGTCGTGTAGCCGAACTCGTTGGTGAGGACCGCGCACGCTATCTTAATATGGGTACGTTCCACTCCGTATTTCTGCGCATACTGCGTGCGGAGGCAGAGGCTGTCGGTCTGCAGCGCAACTTCTCTATATACGACGATGGCGACTCGCGTGGGGTGGTGAACTCAATCATTAAGGAGATGCAACTTGACGACAAGCAGTACAAGGCATCTGCTATATTAGGTCGTATTGGTGCTGCAAAGAACAGTCTTGTGACGCCTGAGGTGTATATGTCGGATCCGCATCTTATGGAGCGTGACAAGGTTTCGAGTATGCCGAAGTTAGGACAGATATACGCTATGTATGCAGCACGTTGCAAGGCTGCCAATGCAGTCGACTTCGACGACATGCTTCTCTTTACCTATAAACTCTTTGCCGAGAATCCACAAATTACTAAAAAGTATGCCGAGCGATTCTGTTATGTTCTTGTCGACGAGTATCAGGATACCAACTATGCCCAGCAGGCAATTCTGACGCTCCTAACGAAAGAACAACGCAACATCTGCGTTGTAGGCGACGATGCGCAGAGTATCTATGCTTTCCGTGGTGCTAACATCGACAATATACTCAAGTTTCAGAGCATATATGAAGGTGCACGTCTCTTCAAATTAGAGCAGAACTATCGTTCTACGCAAACTATAGTGAAAGCTGCTAACAGTGTTATTGTCTATAACCAACGCCAGATACGCAAGGAAGTGTTTAGCGAAAATGGTGATGGCGAGAAGGTGCATCTGAACATAGCTTATTCGGATAAGGAAGAAGCGAGTGTCGTGTGTAATGAAATACGTCGCTTGCACAATCGTTATGGTGTCGCTTATCGTGATATCGCTGTGCTTTATCGTACCAATGCGCAGAGTCGATTGTTTGAGGAGGAGCTTCGTCGTCAGGATACCCCGTATCGCATTTATGGCGGTATGAGTTTCTATCAGCATAAGGAGATTAAGGACGTTATCGCTTACTTCCGTTTGGTGGCAAACCCGAACGACGAGGAAGCGTTGAAGCGCGTTATCAACTATCCGAAACGAGGTATCGGTGATACTACCATTTCGAAGCTTATAGCTGCGTCGCGTGCATGCAATGTCAGTTTGTGGGACGTTGTAGGCAATCCGAGCATGTATAATGCAGGCGTTTCTGCCGGAACCGAGAAAAAAGTTCTTGGTTTCTATTATCTCATTGACGAGTTTATACGCGACAATCGCACAGTCGACGCATACAGCTTGGGTAAGGAGATTCTGGAGAAGTCGGGCTTGAAGTTCGAGTTGGCTTCCGACAAGTCTATAGAAGGTGCAGAACGTCAGGAAAACATTGAGGAATTTATGTCGGGTCTGCATGACTTTGTCGATACAAAGCGCGAGGAAGGTTATGAAGACGAGGTGTATATCGCCAATTTCCTACAAGAGGTTGCTCTGCTTACAGACAGCGATGAAGAGAATGATGACGATAATGATGCGTCTTCAAACGAGCGTGTGTTGCTTATGACAATACATGCGTCTAAAGGTTTGGAGTTCAATTCTGTTTTCGTTGTAGGCTTGGAGGAGAATATCTTCCCGAGTCCGCGTTCTTGTTCGTCGATTCGTGAGTTGGAGGAGGAGCGCCGTCTGCTTTATGTCGCTATAACGCGTGCCGAGCAACGTTGCTTCTTGTCGTGTGCTAAGAGTCGCTATCAGTATGGCAGTATGATGTTTAACGAGCCGAGTCGCTTTTTGAAGGAAATAGACAAGCAGTATTTGGTCGTCGAAGGCAATGTTGCAGGGTTTAAATCGTCAGAAAGGCAGCCGCAGCCGTTTTTGTCACGTCCGCAATCTCCGCCATATCGTGAAACGCCGCAGCGCAATCCATTTCAAAGCACTATGCCTTCTGGTTTCCGTCGTGTGCAGCCAGTGTCTCAGCGCTTTCAGACTTCGGCGTCAACTCAGCGTATGCAAGCCTCTGCTTCCTCACAGCGACAGACCATACATGCCGGTGCCCGTGTTGAGCATCAGCGCTTTGGACTTGGAACTGTTGTTGCTGTAGAAGGAGTGGGCGAGAACGAGAAGGCTACCATCGAGTTTCAGAATGCAGGAACCAAGACTCTGCTCATGAAATTCGCTCGATTGACAGTTTTGAAGTAGGAAAGACAGAATAATATTGTGTATATATAGAAAAATTAGTACCTTTGCAATCGATTACACACTAATATTCATTTAATACAAATTTTATGATTCTTCAAAATTTGCAAAACGATTTCAAAGGTTCTAATTGGAAGCGCGAAATCGACGTGCGTGATTTTATTCAGTCTAACTACGAAGCTTATGACGGCGACGAGTCGTTCCTTGTTGGCCCTACAGAGCGTACTAACCATCTTTGGGAGGTACTTTCAAAGATGTTCGAGGTGGAGCGCGAGAAGGGTGTTTATGATGCAGAGACAAAGTTGCCTCAGAGCATCGATACTTACGGTGCTGGCTATATCGACAAGGATAGCGAGGTTATCGTTGGTTTGCAGACCGACGTGCCTCTGAAGCGTGGTATTTTCCCTAAGGGTGGTATTCGTATGGTGGAGAAGGCTCTGAAGTCATACGGTTACAATCTTGATCCTGCAACAAAGACTATCTTTACAAAATATCGCAAGACACACAATGAGGGCGTATTCTCTGCATATAACGATGATATCAAGGCTGCACGCCATGCTCATATTATCACTGGTTTGCCCGACGCATACGGTCGTGGTCGTATCATCGGCGACTACCGTCGTGTAGCTCTCTACGGTACAGCAAACCTTATCGAGGAGAAGAAGCGCTACTTCAAGCGTATCGACATCCAGGAGTTTACTGAAGAAATCGTTCGCCACCGCGAGGAGGTTTCAGAGCAGATTCAGGCTTTGAAGCAGTTTGAGCGCATGTGTGCTGCTTATGGTTTCGACGTAACAAAGCCGGCAACAAACGCTCGCGAGGCTGTTCAGTGGACTTACTTCGGCTACCTCGGTGCTGTTAAGGATCAGGACGGTGCTGCTATGTCACTCGGTCGTGTCTGCGCATTCCTGGATATCTACATTCAGCGCGACCTCAAGAACGGCACGCTCACAGAGCAGGAAGCTCAGGAACTCATCGACCAGATGATCATGAAGCTGCGTATCGTACGCTTCCTCCGTACTCCTGAATATAACGACCTCTTCTCAGGCGACCCGATTTGGGCTACAGCTTCTATTGGTGGTATGGGCATCGACGGCCGTTCGATGGTTACAAAGACCGACTATCGTTTCCTCCACACTCTCTACAATATGGGTCCGTCGCCAGAACCTAACCTTACTGTGCTTTGGAGCGAGCGCCTGCCAGAGGCATGGAAGAAGTATTGTGCTAAGGTAAGTATCGACACAAGCGCTATCCAGTATGAGAACGACGACCTTATGCGTGCTGATCTCGGCGACGACTACGGTATCGCATGCTGCGTATCGCCGATGAAGATTGGTAAGCAGATGCAGTTCTTCGGTGCTCGTGCTAACCTTGCTAAGTGTATGCTCTATGCTATCAACGGCGGTCGTGACGAGATGTCGGGCGAGCAGATAGCTCCGCGCTTCGCTCCTATCACTGGTGATTACCTCACATACGAGGAGTTTATGCCTAAGTTCGAGCAGATGATGCGTTGGTTGGCTAAGACTTATGTCAACGCTCTGAAGATTATCCATTACATGCACGACAAGTACGACTATGAGGCGTTTGAGATGTCGCTGCATGACGGAGATGTAGAGCGCACACGTGCTACCGGTATCGCTGGTCTGTCTATCGTTGCCGACTCAATCGCTGCAATGAAGAACTGTCGCATTCGCATCATCCGCGACGAGAGCGGTCTTGCAGTAGACTATAAGATTGAAGAGGGCGAATATATGCCGTTCGGCAACAACTGTGATGAGACAGACGAGATTGCAGTATCGCTCACAGAGACATTCATGGAGTATCTGCGCCAGCATCGCACATACCGCGACGCTGTTCCGACACAGAGCTTGCTGACCATCACTTCTAACGTTGTGTATGGCCGTAACACTGGTGCTACACCTGACGGTCGTCAGAAGGGCGTTCCGTTTGCTCCGGGTGCTAACCCGATGAACGCACGCGACGTGAAGGGCGCTGTTGCAGCTCTTGCATCTGTTGCTAAGTTGCCGTTCCAGCACTCTCGCGATGGTATCTCTTACACATTCGCTATCGCTCCGTCGGCTCTCGGCAAGACAAAGGATATGCAGGCAGACAACCTCACACACTTGCTCGACGGTTACTTCACACCGACTGGCGGACAGCACATCAATGTGAACGTGTTCGACCGCGATCTTCTGCTCGATGCGATGGATCATCCTGAGAAGTATCCGCAGCTTACAATCCGTGTCAGCGGTTATGCTGTGAACTTCGTGAAGCTTACACGTGAGCAGCAGCTCGATGTACTCTCGCGTACAATCAACCTCGGTATGTAATTCTGAGCGTTAAATCGTAACTATAAATTGAGAGGCTGTGGTTTCTATGATGTAGGAACTACAGCCTCATATTGTTAAAATAAAAATTTTCCTTTACTGGTTTTAAACCAAATGGTCCGCGATGCGTCATAATATCAAAAAAGGAGACGCTATGAATAATGAAGAACAGTATATATTGAATCGTTGCGGAAAGCAGAACCCTTTCACGGTGCCCGAAGGCTATTTCGATAGTCTGCGCACAGAGCTTATGCAACGCGTCGAAGTAAAGCCCAAGGATATTTCTCTTTGGAAACGTTGGCGTGGTTACGTGGCTGCGGCATGTATGGTTGGCGTTGTTGCCGGCGTTGCTACATACATCGGTTTCGGTTCTGAAACCACAGAGAACAAACATGTGGCTGTAAATGTAAAGGCATCGAATGTCGACAACTTGTCTGAAGACGAATATGCCGACTATACAATGCTCGACAACGATGATATATATTCACTTTTGGCTAATAATTAGAATCATATAATAAACGATTTTAAAATATTACATCAATGGTAGCACTTTTTGATAAATATGTACTTAGAACTTTGGCGCTTATCGTAGCTTTTGTGTTGTTCAGCGCATCTGCTGCAGCGCAGAAAAAACATAACTTTAATCCGGCAAAGTTTGAAGCGGATTTAGAGCAGTTCATTGCTTCTGAAGTAGGTCTTACTCCAAGTGAGGCTTCTGCGTTTTTCCCCGTTTATCGTGAGATGCGTAAGAAGCAGTTGGCTTATTTCGGCGAAGAACGTCGTTTGCGCCATGTAGATCCGACAGATGAGAAAGCATGTGCTGAGGCTATTCGCAAACGTGACAAGAATGATATTGAACTGAAGGTTCTTCAGCAGACATATCATGAGCGTTTCATGACTATACTGCCAGCGACTAAGATTTTCAGGGTCTTGAAAGCTGAGAGTAAGTTTCACAGACAGTTCTTTAAAAAAGCAAAAGCTCAAAAAAATAAAGGAAGATAGCAGTATTAAGAACTGATGGGTAGATATTTTGTAGAGTTCGCATACGACGGAACCGATTATCATGGTTGGCAGATACAGCCTAATGGCAACTCTGTACAAGAGGAGTTGCAGAAGGCCTTGTCTATGATTCTACGTATGGAAATAAGTGTTGTCGGTGCAGGACGTACTGACACTGGTGTGCATGCATGTAGGATGACGGCACACTTTGAAATAGATCGGAACATAGATTGTGAGCAATTGGCTTATAAGCTAAACCGCTTGTTACCGCGCGATATAGCTGTTTATTCCGTATATCCGGTTGCTGATGATATGCATGCACGATTCAGCGCCACACTCCGAACATACCATTATTATATACACACCTCGAAGAACCCTTTCCTTAGGAAGTATTCTTGCGAGATGCATTACGACCTCGACTTCAACTTGATGAACGAGGCAGCAAGCTATTTGCTTACTGTTAAGGATTTCGGATCGTTCTGCAAGGCTCACAGCGACGTGAAGACCACTCTTTGTGATGTGTCCGAAGCCGTTTGGGTGCGCGATGGCGAGAATGCTTGGCATTTCCGTATTTCTGCCAACCGCTTCCTGCGCAACATGGTGCGTGCAGTTGTGGGCACGTTGATAGAAGTTGGACGCCACCGACTCACACTCGAGCAGTTCCGTGAGGTCGTTGCCAGCGGAAATCGCTCCTCGGCAGGCGAGAGTATGCCGGGTAATGCGCTGTTTTTAGAAGACGTAAAGTATTAATATTTTAAGTAATAATATCTCACCCCTACATTTTTTTTCTTTTATGTGGCTGATATTAGCATTCTGCTCAGCAGCGTTGCTGGGCTTGTATGATGTAAGCAAGAAGAAGGCGTTGCTCAACAATGCCGTTCTTCCTGTCTTGTTTTTTAATACCGTAATCTGTACCCTTATCTTTATTCCGTTCATAGTTCTTTCGTCCACTACAAATGTGCTTGACGGAACGGTTTTCTATGTAGAACAGAGCACATGGGCTGAACATAAGTATATCATTCTGAAGGCATGTATTGTGTTGTCTTCGTGGGTATTCGGCTATTTCGCTATGAAACATCTGCCTATAACCATTGTCGGACCTATCAATGCTACGCGTCCGGTTATGGTGCTTGTCGGTGCGATGCTTGTGTTTGGCGAGCGCTTGAACGTATGGCAGTGGACTGGTGTACTTTTGGCTATCGTTTCATTCTTCCTTTTGAGTAGAAGTGGTAAGAAAGAGGGCGTCAACTTCACTCATAATCGCTGGATATTCTTTCTTGTTGTGGCCGCTGTGCTTGGCGCTGTCAGCGGATTGTACGACAAGTATCTTATGGCTCCGCCTGAGAATGGGGGAGTGGGACTGAGCAGAATGGTAGTGCAGAGTTGGTATAATATTTATCAGCTTTGCCTCATGGGTTGTGCAATATTCGCTATTTGGTATCCTACACGTAAGAAGACAACGCCGTTTCATTGGCGTTGGAGTATTGTGTTTATTAGTATTTTCTTGAGTATTGCCGACTTCGTATACTTCTATGCGTTGAGTTTGCCTGGCGCAATGATTTCAATTGTGTCAATGGTGCGTCGCGGTAGTGTTATAGTAAGTTTCTTCTGTGGTGCGATGTTGTTCAAAGAGAAGAACCTGACAAGTAAGTTGATTGATATGCTGTTCGTTATACTCGGAATGATTTTCCTGTATATAGGCTCGCACTAATTTAATTTACGTTTTTTAGTAATTACAATATTCGGCAATCCAATATAAAATGTTAACTTTGTAGGCAAATCGTAATATTAAGAAAACATCTATGGCACGAAATATATTTAAAGGACTTGGTGTGGCACTTATAACGCCATTCACTTCAGATGGTAATGTTGATTATAAATCATTAACCCGTTTGGTGGAATATCAGATTGATAATGGCGCTGATTTCCTCTGTATACTTGCCACGACAAGCGAGGCTCCTTGCTTGTCGGCTGAGGAGAAGGAAAAGGTGAAACAGCTTGTAATCGAAGTCAATCGTGGACGTTTGCCGCTCCTTATGGGATGTGGTGGCAACAATACTAAGGCTATTGTTGAAGAACTGAAGAATAGCGACTGGCGTGGCATAGATGGTGTGTTGAGTGTTTGTCCGTATTATAACAAACCCTCACAGGAAGGTCTTTACCAGCATTTCAAGGCAATAGCAGAGGCAAGTCCGCTGCCGGTTGTTCTTTATAATGTACCCGGACGTACCGGTGTGAACCTTAAGGCAGAGACTACAGGTCGCTTGGCTAACGATTGCGAGAATATCATAGCAATCAAGGAAGCCAGCGGCAGCTTGGAGCAGGTTGACGAGATTATAAAAAACAAACCGGCTCGTTTCGACGTGATTAGTGGTGACGATGCTCTCACGTTCTCTATGGTGGCGAGCGGGGCAGCGGGTAGCATCTCTGTTATCGGCAATGCTTTGCCGAAGGAGGTTTCGCGCATGATTCGTCTCGAGTTCAAAGGCGAGTACGAAGCCGCACGCACCATACACCATCGTTTTACAGAGTTGTATTCTCTGCTCTTCATTGATGGAAACCCGGCTGGTGTGAAGGCATTGCTGCACGAGATGGGTTTCATTGAGAACGTATTGCGTCTGCCGCTTGTCCCCACTCGTATCACGACGCTTCAGAAGATGACAGAGATTCTGAAAACTCTCAAAATATAACTATATAGTATTTCGCTATATATAATAAATGTGGTTTGACACACAAGGTTATCATATTTCCTACGCTTTGCGTTGTTGTGTTAGCGCTATTTCTTCTTAATATCTTTTATGGGGCTGTACGGATTCCAGTATCCGAAGTTCTTGGAATATTAAGTGGAAATGAAGCGTCTAACGTCTCGTGGCAGTATATCGTTATGGGCTATCGCTTGCCGCAGGCCCTTACAGCCCTTCTCACGGGCAGTGTGCTGTCTGTTTGCGGACTCATGCTGCAGGTTATATTTCGCAATCCGCTTGCAGATTCTTCCATTCTCGGTATAAGCAGCGGTGCTGGTCTGGGCGTAGCGTGTGTCATGCTGATGTTCGGCGGAGGCTTGTATATCGGAACTTTGTCTGTAGCTGGTTTTGCTGCAGTCTTTACTGCCGCCTTGTTAGGTGCGTTGGCTGTTACTTTTGTCATGCTTTTCCTTTCAAGTCTCATCCGTAACAACGCTTTATTGCTCATTGCTGGTGTTATGCTTGGTTACATAACCTCGTCGGTCGTGATGCTTCTTAACTTCTTTGCATCTGCTGACGGCGTCCGAGCGTATGTGCAATGGGGAATGGGCAATTTCTCTGGAGTTTCAGAAGCGATGTTGCCTTTCTATGCAATTTTGTCTATAGTATGTATAGCAGCGTCATCTCCACTTGTGAAACCTTTGAACATAATGATGATTGGTAGTCGGTATGCAGAGAACTTGGGCGTAAACATCAAGCGTTTGCGCACGATTATCTTGTTGCTTACCGGTGTAATGGCAGCTTTGTCTACAGCCTTTTGCGGACCGATTGCCTTTATCGGTTTGGCTGTTCCGCATCTGTCTCGTCTGTTGTTGCGTACGGACGACTTCCGATTAATCATGCCAACAACAATTCTTCTTGGCGCTATCGTCGCCTTAATCTGCAATTTTATATGTGTATTGCCCAGTAATGGATGTGTGTTGCCGCTTAATGCCGTGACACCATTCCTCGGCGTGCCCATAATATTATATGTAATATCAAGGAAAAGCTATTCGTTATGAATGAAATAGAACGTATAAAACAGCTTCGTAAGTTGCTGCATGAATATAATCACAACTATTATGTGCAGAACTTGCCTACGGTCACCGACCGTGAGTTTGACGAATTGATGCATGAGTTACAGTCGCTTGAGGAGAAACATCCCGAACTGTATGACCCCAATTCGCCTACGCAACGTGTGGGCAGCGATTTGACACAGGGCTTCACCCAGGTAGAGCACAAGTATCCAATGCTCTCGTTGGCTAATACCTACAACGAGCAGGATGTGCAAGACTGGTATGAGTCGGTGAAGCGTGGACTCGAAGGCGAAGATTTTGAAGTGTGCTGCGAGATGAAGTACGACGGATTGTCTATATCTCTTACCTACGAGAATGGTCGCCTTGTTCGTGGCGTTACGCGCGGCGACGGAGTGGTAGGCGACGATGTTACTGCCAATGTGAGGACTATCCGTTGCATACCGCTTGTGCTCAACGAGAATGTGGGCTATCCCGATAAGTTTGAGATACGCGGCGAGATTCTTATGCCTTGGAAGGTGTTCGATAATCTGAATGCTCAGCGCGAAGCTGCTGAAGAACCGTTGTTCGCCAATCCGCGCAACGCGGCAAGCGGCACTTTGAAAAGTCAGGACCCGCGACTTGTTGCCGACCGACATCTTGACTGCTATCTCTATTATCTGCTCGGTGAGACTTTGCCGTCTGACGGCCATTTTGAGAATTTGGCTGAGGCTGCGAAGTGGGGATTCAAGATATCGCAAGGTATGCGCAAGGTGAAGACGCTTCAGGAGATATACGACTTCATAAACTATTGGGACGTTGAGCGCAAGAACTTGCCGGTGGCTACCGACGGAATCGTGCTTAAGGTAAATTCGCTCCGTCAGCAGCAACACTTGGGTTATACAGCCAAGTCGCCTCGTTGGGCTATCGCTTATAAGTTCAAGGCTGAGCAGGCTACGACACGTCTTGAGAGTGTGTCGTTCCAGGTAGGTCGAACAGGCGCCGTAACGCCGGTGGCTAACATGGATGCCGTGCGACTTGCCGGTACAATGGTGAAGCGTGCTACGCTTAACAATGAGGACTTTATCAAGAACCTCGACTTGCATATCGGCGATTATGTCTACGTTGAGAAGGGTGGAGAGATTATCCCTAAGATTGTAGGTGTTGATGTATCGAAGCGTTCGGCTGAGGCACAGCCCGTAAAGTTTATTGACTGCTGCCCTGAGTGTGGCACTCCGCTTGTGCGTTACGAGGGCGAAGCTGCGCATTATTGTCCGAACGATACGGGCTGCCCACCGCAGATTAAGGGACGCATAGAGCATTTCATAGCCCGCAAGGCGATGAACATCGACTCGTTAGGACCTGAGACCGTTGACGATTACTATCGTCGCGGACTCATACACAATATTGCCGACTTGTACTGCATCCAGGTGCAGGACATCAATGGCAGCGGCAACCGTGAGCGTTCGGCTCGCAAGATTGTGGCAAGCATTGAGGCTTCTAAGCAAGTGCCGTTCGAGCGTGTTGTCTTTGCTCTCGGCATACGCTTTGTCGGCGAGACTTCAGCCCGACTGTTGGCGCGCCATTTCAAGTCGATGGATGCGCTGCAGAACGCTTCGTTGCAGCAGCTGATGGATGTAGATGGAGTAGGCGAGGTGATAGCAAAGAGTATCATTACCTACTTCCACAATGCGGCGAACCTTGAGATAGTGAACCGTTTGCGTGAGTACGGCTTGCAGATGCAGCTTTCTTCCGAGCAGATAGCGAACACTACGAACAAACTTGAGGGAAAGAGCATCGTCATCAGTGGTGTCTTCTCTAAGCATAGTCGCGACGAGTATAAGGCTATGATTGAGCAGAACGGCGGCAAGAACGTCGGTTCTATCAGTGGCAAGACGTCCTTCATCCTCGCCGGTGAGAATATGGGACCGTCAAAGCTGCAGAAAGCCGAGAAGCTGGGCGTGCAAATCGTAGACGAGGACACATTCCTCAGTATGTTGGAATAATAATGTAGAAAACCTAAATACAGAATATGAAAATAGTAATAGGCATAGATGTTGGCATTAGCACTACAAAAATCGTAGGTATCAACGAACAAGGCAATGTCGTATCACCAATCAGAATACGAGCTACCGACCCCGTAACTTCGCTTTATGGCGCTTTCGGAAAGTATCTGCACGACAATCATATCCAGTTGGGCGATGTAGAAAAGGTTATGCTTACCGGTGTAGGCAGCGCTTATATCAATGAGCCGGTTTATGGCTTGCCTACAGACAAGGCGGAGGAGTTTCTGGCAGACGGTTTGGGCGCTCGTTACGAGACCAATCTTGAGCGTATGCTTGTCGTTAGTCTCGGAACTGGCACGTCAATCGTTAAATGCGACGGCGACGACATCAAGCATATTGGTGGTATCGGTATCGGCGGCGGCACATTGCAGGGCTTGTCGCGTCTGCTCCTGAAGACCGACGACATAAAGCAGGTGGCAGCGCTTGCCGAAGAAGGCGACCTCTCGCATATCAATGTGCTTATTAAGGACATCTGCGCCAACCCGTTGCAAGGACTTCCTATGGACGCCATCGCTTCGTTGTTCGGCAACGCGAAGACGAACGCTTCTCGTGAGGACATAGCGCTCGGACTAATCTGGATGGTGTTGCAGTCTATCTGTAGCGCAACGATTCTTTCGTCGCTCGGTAGCGGAATTAAGGAATTTGTGATGATTGGCAACTTAACGCTTCTTCCGCAGGTGCGCCATGTGTTCCCTGCTACAGAACGTCTCTATGGCGTGAAGTTCCGCATCCCGAGATATTCAGAGTTCTGTACCGCGATAGGTGCGGCGTTGTGCTATCTTAATGTCCACAAGCCAACGCTTTAATACTCTATGTACGGACTTATTCGTTCAATGTCATAGCTTGAGAATTCTTTCATGAGTTTCAGCTCTGACATTGAGCGTATCTTTCCGTGCAAACGCCTGTAGTCGGTTATTGCGCGAGCCATATAATAATTAATGTATGGATGGCGCTTCAACTGCGATAAAGTCAATTGGTTTATACGTAGCTTTCTGATGCTTTTCTCGTCGATAGCTATGTATTTTATTGCATCCTCCGGCATGTCTTCTATTTCCAGCAACTGCTCTTTGTTTACAAATCCGCCCAATTGGTCGCGGTATCTTATAATCTGTCGCGAGTAGTAGCTGCCGATGCCCGGTATTTTCATCAGTTCGGTAGTGTCAGCGTTGTTCACTTCGATGTGTTCTCCAACGCGTATCTTCGGTGTGTATGTTTTCTGTTCGCCATTCGTGGCGTTCTCGTCGTCGCTCTTATTCTCAAACCTTTTGTTGCGTTCGTATCCCCGTTTGTGGTTCTTCACCTCCGCCAGCGAACTTGCCGGCAGATAGTCGGCGCCGATACGGATATACGGCTCCAGGCGTCTATAGTCTTTTACGGTTAGTCCATAGACGTATGCAAAATCTTCTTTACATTGGTATACGCCACCACGCGCTCTGTACTTGTATATATTGCGAACCTGCCAAGGACGCAGCCCCAATTGCAGTAGCTGCGTGCTGTCAGCGGTGTTAGGGTCGAAGTAGAACAACTTCGACCCTATTTTGTTTTCGTCTATTGCCTCGTCTTTCGCTTCCTTACTTTCGTATCTCTCAGCTCTTGTTTTGGCAGCTTTCTCAGGGCTCTCAATCTTGTTGCTTGTGTCGTCTGTATTAGACAAAGCGCCCAAGAGTATCGCTACGATCAAAATAAGAGTGCAGAGAAACGTGAACGTACGTCTGTCCGACCTCGGCATATAGAAGAATTCTTTCAGAAACATTGTGGCGTGTGTTATGTTTAGTCTTCCATCAGTTTTCTGTAGCGACCCTTCTTTATTTCTTCGTTTCCGAGTCGGCGTGCCTTGTTAATCTCGTAGTCAGAGTAGCTGCCCTCGAAGAAGAACACTTCGCCGTCGCCCTCGAAAGCAAGGATGTGCGTACAGATACGGTCGAGGAACCAGCGGTCGTGGCTGATCACTACGGCGCATCCGGCGAAGCTTTCAAGACCTTCCTCCAAAGCGCGCAACGTGTTCACGTCGATATCGTTGGTAGGCTCGTCGAGCAACAGCACGTTTCCTTCCTGCTTCAGAGCCAAAGCAAGCTGCAAGCGGTTGCGTTCGCCGCCAGAAAGCGTCTCGCAGAGTTTGCTCTGGTCTGTGCCAGCAAAGTTGAAGCGCGAGATGTAAGCACGTGCGTTCACGTCTCTGCCGCCCATGCGTATTGTCTCGTTGCCCTGAGAGATAGTCTCGTAAACCGACTTCTTCGGGTCGATGTCCTTATGCTGCTGGTCTACGTAAGCCAACTTCACAGTCTCGCCAACCTCGAACGTACCGCCGTCGGCGTGCTCCAAGCCCATAATCATGCGGAAGAGGGTAGTCTTGCCCGCACCGTTCGGACCGATAACGCCCACGATGCCGTTAGGCGGAAGCATGAAGTTGAGGTCTTTGAAGAGCACCTTGTCGCCGAAAGCCTTCTTCACGTGCTGAGCCTCGATCACCTTGTTGCCGAGACGCGGACCATTCGGGATGAAGATCTCCAGCTTCTCCTCACGCTCCTTCTGCTCCTCGCCGAGCATCTGTTCGTAAGCGTTCAGACGAGCCTTGCCCTTAGCCTGACGAGCCTTCGGAGCCATGTGCGCCCATTCAAGCTCGCGCTCCAACGCCTTGCGGCGCTTCGAAGCCTGCTTCTCCTCCTGCATCATTCTCGTAGTCTTCTGCTCCAGCCAAGAAGAGTAGTTGCCGTGCCAAGGTATACCCTCGCCGCGGTCGAGCTCAAGAATCCATTCGCTCACATCGTCGAGGAAGTAGCGGTCGTGAGTAACGGCGATAACCGTTCCCTCATACTGCTGCAGGTGCTGCTCCAGCCAGTCGATGCTCTCAGCGTCCAGGTGGTTGGTAGGCTCGTCAAGCAACAGCACGTCCGGCTTCTGCAGCAACAGACGGCAGAGAGCTACGCGGCGACGCTCGCCACCAGAAAGATGAGTGACGGGAAGGTCGCCCTTCGGACAACGCAAGGCTGCCATCGCACGGTCGAGCTTCGAGTCCATGTTCCATGCGTCCGTAGCGTCGATGATGTCCTGCACCTCTGACTGACGCTGCATCAGCTTGTCCATCTTGTCCGGATCGCCATAGTATTCCTCCAAACCGAACTTCTCGTTAATCTCCTCATACTCCTTCAGAGCATCGTATGCCTGCTGCACACCTTCCATAACGTTCTCCTTAACGGTCTTGGTCTCGTCGAGCGGCGGATCCTGCGGTAGATAACCTACCGAGTAGCCCGGACTCCACACAACGTCGCCCTGAGTAGGCTGGTCGAGTCCTGCAATGATTTTCATCAACGTCGACTTACCTGCACCGTTCAGACCGATGATGCCAATCTTGGCACCATAGAAGAACGAGAGGTAGATGTCCTTCAATATCTGTTTGCGATTCTGCGGGATGATCTTAGACACCCCGACCATAGAGAAAATGATTTTCTTGTCGTCTACTGTTGCCATTTATATAAATAGGTTTTTTATCTGTTAATAATTACAAGTTGTCGAAATATCCTTTTGTGAACATGTCGTACGACAATGCTTCAAGCTCCTTGAGCGTCAAATGCTCAACGGCATGTTCTATCTTACGAATGATTTCTTCGCGTTTATAATCGCTGTCTTCATTCAGACCCGCGTGCTTAAAATGGTTCATCGTGATAAATATGGTTTAGGGTTTCCTTTTGCAAATTTAACGAATATATCCGATAAATCAGCATCTTTTCTTTAAATAATATGTATTTCTTTTGTTTTGAATGGTTGTTACAGCTTCGTGGTAACAATATTACCGAAGTGCTGTAACAACGTAACCGCATTGCGGTAATGATGTTACCACGGCGCGGTAATAAGTCCTTTCAATTGCAGTTGGTGGATAGATATTGTGTTGCTTCCGGATAATATCCGCAATCAATTTGTTACTTGTATTTATAGAACTTGTAAATGAAAAACTAAAATATCTGAATAGAGCTATCTGTTTGGCTTATAAATCATAATAAGGATGAAAAAATTACAAACGAATAATAATTATACATGTTTTTCTTTGTCGTTTAATGTATTGTGTGTATATTTGCAATGTCAAACAATAAAAACAAAATTATTATGGAAAAGTATGTATGTGATGTTTGTGGTTGGGAATACGACCCGGCAGTTGGCGACCCTGAAAACGGCATAGAGCCAGGTACTGCATTTGAAGACCTCCCGGAGGATTGGGTATGCCCACTTTGCGGAGTAGGTAAGGATCAGTTTAGTCCGGCATAGGAAACCGGTTTTTAGATAAAAAGCATTGGCGCATTATTGCGTTCTATTTTAAGAACCAATATGCCCAATGCTTTTTTTATTGTGACACACTCTACACCATCTATCTGACTCTAACAAAATCCTCTTATCTTAAAATTTAATAAAAACAATATTGCCTTTCGTTGTTTTACTATTTTTTTTGATAAATTTGTTTTTATATTTAATAAATTAGAAACTATGGTAAATAAGACTCTGCTTTACGATACAAACTTTAATGAGAATATATAATATGGAATCTTCTATACAACAATATAAACAGGCGGTAAGCGTCATTAAAGAAGCAATTTTGCATAGTCAATACAGGGCTGCAAAAATGGTTACGGGTGAAGAATTATCACTTAACTTTGGTATTGGTGCTTACGTATCAAACCGCTCACGTCAAGAAAAATGGGGGACGTCCATTATTGAGAGCATAAGCGAACAATTGCGCCGTGAGCTTCCTGGTTTACGTGGATTTTCGGCAAGAAGTATTCGTAATATGCGAACTTTTTATGAGTATTGGACACAATATTTAATTTTGCAGCCATCGGCTGCCAAATTGCAACTATCTATAAATCAAGACACTATAGATATAAAATGCTTCTCTCTTTAAAAATGCTCGCCCATGGCGAGCGAAATCAATCGTGAGGAACTAAGAAATGCTTTGCCTGATATGGACGAGATGCGAAAGTTGCTCATTAATGAAAGTGATACTGATAATTAAATAAATTAAAATTCTAACGAAACAGAACGCTGAACATGAATAAATATGAACTTGCGAAAAAGATAACACAGCTCGAAGGCTTGACAAACGAAGAAAAGGCTTCGCTTGTTGAGCTTCTGCGCTCGCAAAAGAAGTATGGCTTGGTGTGGGAGGACAAGCCGGAAGAAATAGAAACACGTCTTGTGGACGAACTGCCTGTTCTCACGGAGGTGCCGGAGCGTGCCATCGTGAGTGAGTCTCCCGATGCGCCCAACCATATCCTTATCGAAGGTGACAACCTCGAAGCGCTCACCGCTCTCGCTTATACTCACGAGGGAAAGATTGATGTGATATATATCGATCCGCCATACAATACAGGCAATAAGGATTTTGTCTACAACGATTCTTTTGTAGACCGTGAAGACGGCTATCGCCATTCTAAGTGGCTGTCGTTTATGAACAAAAGACTTCAGATTGCGAAGTCTTTACTTTCTTCGGGGGGGGAATTTTTATCTCTATTGATGATAATGAACAAGCACAACTAAAGTTGTTGTGCGATGAGGTGTTTGGTGGAGAAAAGTTTGTTGCAACAATACCATGGAGGAAAAGAACAGCAAAATCAGATGTTCCTCATTATTTATCACAAGATTATGAGTGGATGTTGTGCTACGCTAATGAAGGTTTTGCAGCAGGAATTCAAAAAGAAACTCGAAAATATTTTGAAACTCCTGATTTCCCAAATAGACCTTGGCGAGTTCATGACATGTCTACGCAGCGTACTGCATTGGAAAGACCGAATAGTAATTTTACAATTGTAAATCCAAGGAATAATCAAGAGTTTCCTGTAAATCCTTTAGCTGTTTGGCGTATTACAAAAGAAGGCTTTCCTCAATATTTAAAAGAAAATAGAATCGTTTTCCCTGGAGATTATGACTTCTTAAACATTTCTAAGCCCGTACTTCGTTATTGGAAAGAAGATGACAAGAAAAAGGCTGGAGACCGTTTCGGTTATACAACTGTTAGTTCTTACATCAATGATGAAGTAGGAATGACCCAAGACGGAACTAAGGATATAACAAATATTTTTGGTGAAAAGGCCTTTGGATTTCCTAAGCCATTGTCTCTAATAAAATATCTTTTAAAAATATCAAATCCACATTATAAGTCTTTGTCCATCCTCGACTTCTTCGCAGGCTCCGGCACCACCCTCCACGCCACCATGCAACTCAACGCCGAGGACGGTGGACATCGCAAATGTATCCTTGTCACCAACAACGAGAACAACATCTGTGAGGAAGTCACCTACGAGCGCAACAAGCGAGTTATTCAAGGCTACACCACACCCAAGGGCGAGGAAGTGGAAGGCTTGCACGACAACAACCTTCGCTACTACCGCACTACGCTCCTCTCTCGTGACAAGAGCGTAAAGAACATGCGCCAGCTTGTGCGCCTCGCAACAGATATGCTTTGCATCAAGAACGATGTTTATACAGAAGCAGAATTCTGCGGAAAGAAAATCAATCCTAATATTGCCCGCTATTTTGATAACGGACAAGGAAACCGTATGCTTGTGATTTACGAGGAACGTGCCATACAGCTATTGGTGCAGCTCATGGCACAAACCGAGGACGACGGCATCAAGACTATGGTATATGTGTTCTCGCCAGGCGCCGACCCTTACACCGACGATTTCGAAGATGTAGCCGAGCGTGTAAAGTTATGCGCTCTGCCGTCTGCCATTTATGAGGCATACAAGCGAGTGCTGCCCAAGCGCAAACCAAAATTCCTTGACGAAGCGTTGCAGGAAATGAAAGCACAGGCAGAAGCCGAAGCAAACGCACAACAGACACTCGACTTTGGAGAAAACGACAACATGAATGAGGAAGGAGGCGAAGCATGAAAGTATTGAAATATCAGCAGAAGGCTGTTCAAGAATTGGTTGATAAGTCTATCGACTTGCTGTCGCTTGCCGGACAGCGACACACGCTCGTTTTTGAAGCACCTACTGGTGCCGGTAAGACCATCATGGCATCCGAGATGCTTATGCGCCTCTGCACCGAACTGGCAGAGCGTGCCGATGCACCATGCTCTGAAGTGGCGTTCATGTGGATAGCACCTAACAAGCTGCACGAGCAGAGCTACTTCAAGATGAAGACCTTCTTCACCGAAACACGCGAGCTTCATCCCGTTGTCTATGACGATATGGATCATTCTGCCAACGGATATATACATCCAGGCGAAATATTGTTTGTCAACTGGGAGAGCATCAACAAGGACAATGCACTTATGATTCGCGACACCGAACAAAGCGCATCGCTCTACGACCTTACCCGTCGCACCCAGATAGAACAAGAAATACCGCTCGTCGTCATCATCGACGAGGAACACATGTTTGGCGGACGACAGGCTAAGAAGTCGGAAAAGGTGTTGCAGAACATCATGCCGAAACTGGAAATACGCATTTCTGCCACACCTATCACGGCTCACCCTGAGGAGAAGGTAAAGGTGCATCGCCAGCATGTTATCGAAGAGCAGATGATAAAGGAAGGCGTGGTCATCAATCCGGCACTCGACTTCTCGACTCCCGAAATGTCGCTCACGCAGCATCTTGTTAGCTTGGCGCTGAAGAAACGCAATGAACTTGCGGAAGCCTACAAGCGACTGGGTGTCAACATAAATCCGTTGTTGCTTATCCAGCTGCCAAACGACGGCTCTGAATCTATGAGCACCGAGGATACAAGCATTAAGGACGAAGTAATCCTGTATCTCGACACGATTCACGGCATTAACACTACCAACAATCGCCTTGCGGTATGGCTGAGCGGCGAAAAGGTGAATGTGGACGGACTGGAGCAAAACGACAACATGACAGAAGCCCTGCTTTTCAAACAAGCCATCGCGCTCGGTTGGGACTGTCCTCGTGCTGCGGTGTTGCTTATCTTCCGCAAAATAGAAAGCTTCACTTTCGGTGCTCAGACCGTTGGTCGCATTCTGCGTATGCCAGAACAGAAATTCTATCAGGACGACAGGCTGAACAAGGGTTATGTATATACCAACATCAGCCAAAACCTGGTAAAGATAGAACCAGAGGATATGGATTATCTCTCTACAATTCATACTATAAGAAGAGAGAATCTATGCAACGTTTCGTTGCAGTCGGAATATTGTGAACGCCCTGCCATAGGCCGTAAACGTCTTGGCAGCGATTTCCTACCTCTGCTAATTAAGGTGTTTGAGGAACAGTTACAGATTAAGAACAGACAGCTTGCGCTCTTCACCGAGGAGGAGTTGTATGGCGACGAACCTCGTCCTGAGGAGGACGGATCTGAACACGAGAGCCAAATTTCAAAGAACCGCCGTGCGGTGATGGACAAGATTGAGTTTAAAGTGCAGAGTATCGGCGTGGAGATTATTGAGGACTTGAACATTACGGGAGAGATAGGACAGACTCTTGCTGCAAACAAGGCTAAGTATATACGCACCATGCAGGAGCTTAACGCTACCTTCAATGTGTTCTGTGCCCGATTAATTGGAGCCCAATTTGAGAAAGTTAGTATTCCTACACTCGGCATGGCACTAAAGGAAGCAATGGAACAGCTCTTCGGCTTGTTTGAAACGGATGCGGTGAAGGTGATACTCTACCACAAAAACCGCTCTCGCTTTGAAGACATCATCTCACGTGCGCTTAATCGTTATCTCAACATTCTCACACAACGACAGAAAGAGAAGTCAGAGAAATCGTTTGTGAAGTACGACTGGGAGGTGCCGGCTGACCGTCTCTACAAAGAGGATAACAACGTCGTTGTAGACAATGTAAAGAACCATGCGCTTATGCCATTCGTGCAGCTACGCAACGCTTCGTCTCCTGAACGTATGTTCGAGGCTTACCTTGAAGCTAACACTGAGTATATTGATTGGTGGTACAAGAACGGTGACAACGGAAAACAACATTATGCCGTAAGCTATATTGATGGAACAGGAACAAAGGCGTTGTTCTATGTTGACTTTGTTATCCGTATGAAGAACGGACAGATATTCCTCTTCGATACAAAGAGCGTTGGCAGCGATGCAGATGCTCCAGCAAAGCATAATGCTCTGATTGACTATATGGCAAGCGAGGAAAACCAAAGCAAGCACCTCAAGGGAGGTGTAATTATTGCTGATGGCAGCAACTGGAAATACTCACCTCTGAAGATAGAAAACACTACCGACATCATAAATTGGGACTGCTTCTATCCTTCCGACTATAAAGAATAACAGCACACTATGGGAAAGGGACTTGATGGAAAGTTTATCAACTATGGTATCCGACAGGACGACTTGATGCTTATCAGCACTTTGTGCGATAAGCATCAGGTGGACTTCGAGTGGTTGAAAGAAGAAATATTGCGCAAGTTTCATGCTGCGCGAGTGGACAAAATAGAAATGAGTGATGCCGACACGCAAACTATCATTGCTGAGGCTATTGCTCTGATAAAGTAAAGGAGGACAGCTGATGATTATACGTCGAATCAAGATAAGCAACTATAAGACTTATCTGTCACTCGATCTTGACCTCACCGTGCGTCCAGACCAGCCGATCATCCTCATCGGAGGTATGAACGGTGGCGGTAAGACAACATTGTTTGAAGCTATTTGTGGCGCACTCTATGGATTGAAGATTAAGGATAAAGCTCATTTCATGGAGTTGCTTAATAATGGTGCCGTTGGCAAAGTCACTCCACAAATAATGCTTGAACTGGCTTTCGATGGTGTCGTGTTGGGGCAGACGCAGAAATATATGCTACGACGCACATACGCTCTCAACCCAAGTGACAAGCCCGTGGAAAGCGTAACACTGAATATGAATGGCAACACGTTCGTATATGGTACTGCTATGCCATTGCAGCAGCGTGCCATGGCTGAACAGCAAGTGAACAAAATCATAAAGGCAAACCTACCTCAGGAGTTGTCGCAGTATTTCTTGTTTGATGCCATGCAGTCGAGCGAGTTGCTGAAGGAAAACGTGTTCGCCCAAATCATCAAGGATAATATCCAGAACGTGATGGGATTCAACAAATACATTCTGTTGAAAAATGCTGCCGAACACTTGCAGCAGGAATGGGCAGCAAGACGTCTTGAAGCGCAAAAGGAGGCAGAAGAATATAATGGCCTTTGCGAGCAACGCAACAAGATGATTGAGGAACAAAACCGAAATATCGAAGAACAGGATAAGATATACAAATACCTGACTTCAATACAAGAGGAGTATGATGCTGCTAAAGAGGGAGCAAAGAGTTCGGCTGAAATTACCAGAAAGATTGAAGCACTGGAGGCTGACATCAAGCAGACACACGACATGGTGCAGCGGTACAACGAACAACTTAAGCAGGTGGTTGACACACTGGAGATAAATGTGTTCTTTCCTAAACTGGCGCAGGGCATTAGCAATGAGATAAATGATATTATACGTCAGAAAGATGCTTTGAAACTGGAACGACAAGGCATCCTGTCGTTAGAGCAGATGCGTGACGTTACAGCTAAAATCATATCGTTCCTCAAAGCTAAGGCTTTGTGCGCACCTAATGTTGATAATGAAACTGTAGTGTCGTTCCTGATTAACCAGCAGGAAAGCCTTAATAGAAAGGACGAATACGCTTTTCTTGATGATACAGAGTTTGAAGCTCTTAAGAATCTCTTGAACACAAACTCTGTAAATGAATTCTTGCAACTGAATGATCTGCACTATGACTTGGAGAAGCGAATCGAGAACTATGACAATCAGCAGAAGCAGATTGACATTCTCCGTCGCAGTCTCGTAAGTGGCAATGGAGAGATTATCAAGGCTTATGAGGATAATAGCCGTCAGCTTGAAACTTTGAAGAAAGAACAAGATGACAGGAAACTTGCTATCGAGAAGCTGGAACGTCGCATACATCAGTATGATGTGCAGATACAACAGGAGCCGGATGTGAAGTTTGATACTCTCGTAAAGCTGAAACCTCTCTTTGAGGATGTTGCAGACTCTCTGCTTAAGCGCAAGAAGATGAAGATAGAAGAGGATATGAAAGAACAGCTTAACAAGCTGCTTATTTCATACAAAGGTTGCATTGCTAAGGTGGAGCTGAGCGACTCGATGGAGAACTTTACCATACGTTTGTTCCACAAAGCAGGAAACGAAATATCGCTTAATCAGCTTAATGCTGCATCAAAGCAGATTTTCATTCAGGTTCTCCTGAAGGTTCTGCGCAACCTGGGCGACTATAATCCTCCTGTGATGATAGACACGGTGATGGGTGTGCTTGATGAAGAAAGTCGCGATGTATTGATGGAAGAGTATTTCCCAGGACTGGCTGACCAGACCATCTTGCTATGCACAACCTCGGAGATAAGAAAAGACAAGGATTACCCAAAACTCGAACCTTTCGTGTCACGCACATACACTCTTATGCGTGATGTTGAATTGCAGAGTACTCATGTGGAAGAGGGGTATTTCGGTACTCCACTTAACGATTAAGAAGAAAGAACTATGGAAGTAGCTTTAGAAAATATACGCCAGGCAGAGGGTATAACTGAGGATATCCTGCCGTTAAAAGAATTGATGGAACGCCGTTTCAACCTTTCCCGACAAGTGAGTGGTGGCAAACAACTTGTTTTTACAATGAACAAGATTATGCGTATCTGTCTTATTGCAAGTCTTGGTTTGTCAGAAAAGCGAGATATAGATGAGCTTAAAAACATACAGTTGTCTAAAACCAGTATGCGTATTATGCCCAGCTTTTTCACTAAAGACAACAACAAATCATTGTTTTCAGCGTTGCTGAAACTGAGATACAAAGATTGCAATGTAGATTGGCAAGACTCTTCCTTGGTCAGCAGAATCGTGGCAAAGGAGATGTATCGTGGCATGAAATACCTTATGGATGAGGACAACTTGAACTCATTCCTCTTTGTTCAAAACGGTCGCCGTCGCTCATCAAACAGCATACCGCCACTTGAACTTCTTATAGGTGAATATGGCGATGACATGGAAGCGACTCTTAATATTAACGGTCGCTCGGTTGCCAATGCGCAAGTGCTTGTAGCAGGTACCACAGGTTCGGGTAAGACCAATCTCCTTTCTGTTCTTATACAACAGATGCGATCGCTGTCTACAGACACACCATATCCAGTGAATTTCCTTCTGTTTGACTACAAAGGTGAATTCTCAGATCCGGCTAACAATAGTTGGCTGGCTCTATTTGACGTTGACCGTTCATGCATACTTGATCCGGTGCAACAGCCTTTGCCTTTCTCTCCATTCAAGGACTTTAGCGGTAGGAGTATTAACGAGATAAATCTGTACTCTACAGAAATGGCAAATGCTCTCTGTGCTATCGAAAGAACAAGTATTAGCGCAAACATGAGCAATCGCCTGAGTGAAGCAATCGTTGACGCATATAAGAAAACGAATGGTAAACCTGTGACGTTTGAACTGATATTGCAACATTACCAGGGCAAAATGGCTAATCCTGACAAGGATGATAGTGTGACATCTGTTTTGAAGCAGTTGGTTCGCAACCATCTTTTTGCTGATACTGACAGCGTAAATCTTACAGAAGAATGTTTCATCATAAAGATGGATGCTTTTCCGAAAGACGGTCCTATCGCTAAGGCTATTGTGTATTTTGTTATTTCAAAGCTGAATAACATCTATGAGCAGTTGCCTAAACAGGCAGTGAATGACAACTATGTTCAAATTCGTCATTTCACTATCATTGACGAAGCCCATTATATGCTGGACTTTGACAATCAGCCTTTGCGCAACCTTATTGCTGTTGGTAGGAACAAGGGACTAAGTATTATTCTTGCCACCCAAAACATGGATAGCTTCAAGAGTAAATACTTTGATTTCTTGGCTAACGCCCAATATCCGTTGATTATGAAGCAGCAGAGCATTTCTGATAGTATAATAAAAGACCTATTCGGAGTCACTGGTCGAGAGTTTCAGGAAATCAAGGCTGAGATTGCTGGACTGCAGAAGGGCGAGCTTATTATCAAGGATAATACAATGGCAATGTTAGGCTTAGGTGGAAAGATGTATAAGAAAATTAAAGTAACACACTTAATTTAAACATATATATCTGTTGCTTATGAAGTTATATCATTATACCTCATTAGATAGCTTTTCCAAAATATGGATAAGTCATTCTCTTTTGTTTTCAGAAAGCAAAAGAACTGATGACGTTTTTGAAAGCATAAAAATTCTTGAAATTGGAGAGTGCAGACTTCCATATAATGGTGAAGAAAAAGGACTGGAAGTTCAAGGACATTTTAACAAAATGTTTTGGGACGAGGTGGGTAAATATAAACAAATTAGTCTTTTGCATGATTATAAAGATGGCATAAAAGGATATGCCTCTCCTATGATGTGGGGACATTATGCACAAAAAGGCAAAGGTGTTTGTATTGAATTTGATTCAGAGAAGATACCGGCTCACCCGATAAACCAGGGGGATTAAGCATATAGCTTTGTAAGTATGAAAAGAAAGAACTTTATATCCGTTACTCCTCTTAAAGCAGCTCTAAACGCCTTAATTTTAGCATTGAATGACTCTGCAAAAGCATTAGTTGCCCTATTAACAAAGAAGTTCAAGACTTCATCATAATGCTCGTAAAGCGTGGCGGCAATAACATTGAAACTCTTAAAGCCAGAGTCGTCCACTTTGTTATACCAGCGTGCAAGCGAGAGTCTTGCAGCATCTTTGACGGTATTCTTGGAAAATATCATTCTTAATGAATGCGTAAGCGAATAGGCTTCTTTAAGATCAGGATACGTTTCAAAGAGCACCTCAGCTCTTTGTCTCTGACTTTCTGTCCATTTGTCGGCAGATTTGAAAAGCAGATATCTGCTGCGAGCCAACAACTGCTTGTGGGTGTCACCGTTTGCAAGCACAATTGGAGTGTATGCTTCACCCAAACATTTGGCCTCTTCCCTGGCGTCCGTGTCTGCTTGAATGGCATCCCATCTATGCGCGATGCGCATCTCCTGCAAGGCATCACATGCAAGTTTCTGTATATGAAAGCGGTCTATGGTACGCATTGCATTCGGAAAACAGCGTCTGGCTATAAGTCGCATGGAATTCGACATGTCCATTGTTATCTCCTTAACCATCAGTCTCTTGTCCTCGTCAATGCGCATAAGTGCTTCTGTGACAACATCTGCCGCCACACCTTTTACAATAGCAATGATGGTACCTTTACCTCCATGTGAAGTTCTGTTGCTTACTATCGTGTACAGTTCACCGTTGCTTGGAGCCGTTTCGTCAATGCAGATGCTTTCACCTATGTTTTCGGGAAAGACAAGCCAGTCTTCTGCATGCGAGAGTTCGGACCATTCGCGATAGCCGCTGAGCACTTCCTTGTATTGCTTTTCAAACGTATCCCCATTTATGTGATAATAGTGGTCAAGCGAACGGGAGGTCGTAGGAATCGTCTCCATACACTCCTTTTAAAAAAGCCGCAAACTCCTTGGAGTAGCGGGTTCCTTCAGCCTTCAGCTCATAAGAGTCGGAGAAGTATCGGTTATTCTGTTTGTCGTACCATTTGCGTCTTCTGACGATTAGATCAACACCTTTGTCGCGAATCGGGAAATCACGTATGGTTACGGCTTCACAGAACCCTTTGGATTCAATCTCTGGGTTCTCTTTATATTCTACCTTAACCGATTCGTCAAGATAGATGCGAATAAGGGAAGCCTCTTCTTCTACACGTACTACTTCAAAATTTGTAAGTATCTCTGATGGCAGAATTAACTGTGCCAATGCTAATAATCCTTGATTGTTCATGGCACAAAGGTATAAATTTTCTATAGAATCAAAAAGCTTTCCCCCTAGATATATCGGGTGAGCCAGATTTTCCACTGAAAATCAGCCTATTATACGCGAAAAGAGGACTTTACGTTATGTAAAAGTCCTCTTTCTTTCAATTTGAAATTTCGTTCCTTGGTGACCCGCATGGGGGCACAAAGTGATTCCGTTGGGGTTCGAACCCAAGACCCACAGCTTAGAAGGCTGTTGCTCTAATCCAACTGAGCTACGGAACCTTCAAATCGACTGCAAAGGTAATGTTTTTTTTTCAATTACAATGCTTTTTTCAAAGTTTTTTTGTCTGTACTCTTGAAAATGTGAGTGTTTTATTAAAAAGCATTTGATATCAAGGCTTAATACTCGTTGTAGAACACCTTGTATGGATCCATTTGCTGCATTTTCTTCTTGATGTTCTCTTCTATTCCTTCTGTTGGTTGCGGAATATCTTGCTCCATTTCGTCTACTCTTGTCTGGTCCTCCTTAGCTCCGGCGGTATCGCCGAGCGCCGAGCGCACCTCGCTGCGCTCCTTGTAGGCTTCGATTAAGAACGGATTGAAGTCGATCGCTTTAGTGTATACTTTTTCTGCCTCCTTGAGATTGCCAAGAGCTTTCTCTACACGAGCCTTTAGCAGGAGAACGTCCTCGTTCTCTTCGATTCGCTGGTAGAGATTGTCAGCGTCGAGAGCTGCTTCGGCTGTTTGGTTGTTCTCCAACAACACGTTGCCACGAAGCAGACGAGCCACGTCGAAGTCTTCGCGTCGGTCGATAGCCTTTGAGAGCATAGCAACGGCAGCGTCGAGGTCGTTCAGTCCTTTGTATGCTTTGGCGTAGATATAATAGGTCATGATATTCTCGCTATCGAGCTGCAACGCCTTCTCGCACACCTCAGCCATAGCCGCATAGTCCTCCGTCATGTACAACACGTCAGCCATGCGTAGCAGCACAGCAACATTGTTTGGTTGTGCTGCAGATATCGCCATGAGCTGTGTATATGCGTTCTGCATGTCGCCGAGCGAGATGTATGCCTGTGAAAGATAGTCGCGACATTCGAGGTCGTCGGCGTTCAGTTCGAGAGCGAGCACGAAGCATTTTGCTGCATAATCGAATTGCTGCATGCGTAACGCACGCACTCCGTCGTATTTCAGCACGTCGAAATTCTTTTCTTCCTTCACTTCCTCAGAAGTGTTCTGTGATCCGAATAGCTTTTTAAAAAAGTTCATATAAGTTATATTGTTTAGGTTTTAGTCTTTAGGTTTTAGTCTTAGAAGCGTCCTTGTTCGCCCAAATAGCTGTCCTTGAATCCGAGGAAATAGAGCACGCCGTCGATGCCGATGGTGTTGAGGCTCTGCTTGGCGTTGGCCACCACGCGTGGCTTAGCATGGAACGCTATACCGAGTCCTGCCTCGCCGAGCATGGGCAGGTCGTTTGCTCCGTCGCCCACGGCGATGGTCTGTGCGAGATTCACCTTTTCCACCTGCGCAATGAGCTTCAGCAGTTCTGCCTTACGATGTCCGTCTACAATTTCGCCGAGATATCGTCCGGTAAGTTTGCCGTTTTCGTCTATTTCGAGTTCGTTGGCATATACGTAGTCGATGCCGTACTTGCGCTGCAGGAACTCGCCGAAGTAGGTGAATCCGCCGCTAAGAATGGCTATCTTGTATCCGCAACGCTTCAATACAGCCATGAGTCGGTCTACGCCCTCGGTGATAGGCATCTTGTTTGCGATGTCCTCGAAAACACTCGAGTCGAGTCCCTTGAGCAGAGCAACGCGGCGTGTAAAGCTCTCCTTAAAGTCGATTTCGCCACGCATGGCGCTCTCTGTTATCGCACGCACCTCTGCGCCAACACCAGCACGTTCTGCCAGTTCGTCGATGCACTCGGTCTGAATAAGTGTAGAGTCCATATCGAAGCAGATGAGTCGGCGCATACGGCGGTACATGTCGTCCTGCTGGAAAGAGAAGTCGATCTCCATCTCGTTAGATATGTGCATCAGTTCCTTCTGCATAGCAGTTCTATCGGCAGGTGTGCCGCGGAGCGAGAACTCGATGCAGGCGCGCCTGTTGTGTTCCGGGTGCTTTATGCTCATGCGGCCTGTGAGTCTGAGTATGGAGTCGATGTTCAGTCCCTGCTGCGCTATAACCTTTGTTGCAGCCTCAATCTGCTTGGCAGAAAGTGAGCGTCCGATAAGCGTAAGGATAAAGCGGTTTTTGCCCTGAAGGTTCACCCAATTCTCGTACTCGTCGTCGGTGACGGGTTCGAATCCGATGTTCACGCCAAGTTCTGTAGCCTTGAAGAGCAACTCTTTCATCACCTGTCCTGATGCTGCTTCAGAAATGCGTATGAGCACGCCGAGAGATAGGGTAGAGTGGATGTCAGCCTGTCCGATGTCGAGAATCTTGGCATCCTTACAGGCGAGTATTTCCATTACGGAAGCGGTCAGACCGGGGCGGTCGTTGCCCGTAATTCTTATCAGTATCTGTTCTTCTTTACTGGTATTGGTATTTGTATTCATTCCATTAGTTTTTTACTTGTAACTACAAAAGTAAGCCTTTTTATCGTAACTTACAAATAAAAGTGTAGAGTTGTTGGCATTTTTGCATAAAGTATGCAGGGCTTTTTCATCGGATTGCGTCCGCCGTCCAATCGGATTGCGTTCGCCGTCCAATCAGATTACCTTTCTCTGTGTATCACGCTACCGCTTCCTTGATGCGTAGCAAGCACGAGCACCTCGGCTATCTGCACGTGTTTCGGAGCTGAAGCAGCGTAGAAAGCTACATCGGCAATGTCGGCTCCGGTGAGCGGGACGATGCCTTTGTAGACGTTCTCGGCACGGGCGTTATCGCCGTGGAAACGCACGTTGCTGAAGTTGGTTTCAACGAGTCCGGGTTTCACGTTCGTCACGCGAACTGCCGATTCGGCTACGTCGATGCGTAGGCCGTCCGTAATGGTCTTCACGGCAGCCTTAGTGGCGCAATAGACGTTGCCGCCGGCATATGCCGCATCGCCCGCCACGCTACCGATGTTGATTACGTGACCCTCGTTACGCTCTACCATAGCCGGCACGATGAGACGTGTCATGGTGAGCAGACCTTTTATGTTGGTGTCTATCATCGTGTTCCAGTCTTCGGGGTCGCCCTCGTATTCCTTCTCGAGACCGAGTGCGAGTCCGGCGTTGTTAATCAGAACATCAATAGTCTGCCATTCGGGTTCGAGCGAAGCGATAGCCTGCTTTGCAGCTTCGGCGTCGCGCACGTCGAACACCAAGGTGCGCACCTTCGTGCCCTCGGCTTCGAGCTGTGCCTTTATTTCTGCTAACTTCTCTTCGCGGCGAGCCGTGAGGATAAGATTGTAACCGCCCTCGGCAAACTTTCTTGCGCAGGCTTCGCCGATGCCGCTTGTAGCTCCGGTTATGAGTGCTGTCTTTTTCATAATAGTCTGGTGTTAAATTGTTTAATCTGTTTAGGTATAGTTCTACTTCACTACTTTGTGACCTTCGTCTACCCATGCGTTGTAGCCTTTGTCGAGTTCTACAACTACATAGCCGTTGCGCACGAGTATGCTTGCAGCCTTCTTACTGCGTTTGCCGCTGCGACAGTTCACGGCTATCACTCTGTCTTTAGAAAGCGTTTTGCACGCCTTCTGCTCGAAGTCTGGCTTCAGCACGTCTATATTAACAGCGTTCTCGATATGTCCCGCAGCGAACTCTTCAGCCGTGCGCACGTCAAGTCGTACCACAGTTGTGTCGGCTATTATCTTCTCGTAGGCATCTGCCGACACGCTCTCGAAACCCTTGTTCTGCGCCTTGCAAGAGAAGATGGCGCAGAGCATAGTAAGTATGCTCATAATTCTGATTGCTTTCATTATTAAATAGGTTGTTATTTTATTTTTATTCAATTCATCACCACATCAAGCACCATCATCAGTACGAAGCCGATGGCGAAACCTATAGTGCTGAGGTTGCTGTGCTGCCCGCTTGAGGCTTCTGGTATCAGCTCTTCCACTACTACGTAGAACATGGCGCCTGCAGCAAAGGCGAGCATGTATGGAAGGGCTGGCATCAGGAGCGATGCGAGCAACAGAACGGCGATGGCTCCGATTGGCTCGACGACTCCACTGAGAGATCCTAACACAAATGATTTCCACCGACTGTTGCCTGCTGCGCGCATAGGCATTGAGATAATGGCTCCTTCTGGGATGTTCTGTATGGCTATGCCTAATGATACGGAAATGGCTGCGGCTAAGGATATGTGCGAAGAGCCGTTTTCGGCTCCTGCAAACACTACGCCTACAGCCATACCTTCGGGCAGGTTGTGTATGGTTACGGCAAGGGCAAGCATGGCGGTCTTTGACAAGTGAGACTTGATGCCCTCGGGCTTGTCTGTGCCTATGTGCAGATGAGGCGTTAGTTCGTCGATAAGCAGCAGAAAGCCTATACCCATCAGGAAACCAACGGCAGCCGGCACTACCGACCATGCGCCGCTATCGGCCTTCATTTCCATAGCAGGAATCAGCAAAGACCACACAGATGCTGCCACCATTACGCCTGAGGCAAAGCCTAACAATGTCTTTTGCAATCGTGCAGACATCTCGTCTTTCATAAAGAACACGAAAGCCGATCCCAGCATCGTTCCCAATAACGGAATTAGAAGTCCTACGATTATTGTTGTTGTCATTTCTGTCATATTTTTCTTTTTATTTGTTTGTTACGATGCAAAGATACAACTTTGTTGTGAACTGGGCAATACATAAAAGTGATGCTTCTTTATTTCTCGTACAATTCTATCGGCAGTCCGTCGGGGTCGCTGAAGAACACAAACTGCTTGCCGGTATATTCGTCCGTGCGGATAGGTTCGTGCTTTATGCTCTTGCTGTCGAGTTCGCTTACCGCCGCCGAGAGGTCGTCCACCTCGAAAGCAAGATGGCGCAGACCGGCTGCTTCGGGATAGGAAGGACGTACAGGAGGATTGGGGAAGGAGAACAGTTCTACTACGTATGTGTCGCCAATAAAGCAGTCCGCTTTCCATGAGTCGCGTTTCTCGCGATAATATTCACTCTTTATTTTCATGCCGAGCACATCGGTATAGAACTGCTTTGAGCGCTCGTAGTCGGAGCAGATTACGGCTACATGGTGTACTTTGTTGAGTTTCATAATATTTTTTCTAATTCTCTGTTTATGTTATGCGCTGCAAAAATAATTGCTTTATATGAAAACTCCAAATTTTATTGAGTAAAACAATATTCTCAAAGGTATGTTATAAAAAATCGAGAGTAGGGAGTGGAAAAGTTGAAAGTTATGATTACCTTTGTTGAGGATTATCGTTGTTAAAAGAAACATCTTATCATTCAACCTCCAACTCTTAATTTATAAATATGGCATTATCCAATATAGAGAAACATTACAATAAGCACCCAGAAGACCTTCGCTTGCAGCGCAGGCACGGCATCGTAGAATTTGAAACCACCATGCATCACTTGCGCCGATACATCAAGCCCGACTCGTTGTTGCTCGATATAGGTGCAGGAACAGGACGCTACACATCGGCTCTTATGGCAGAAGGTTATCGGGTGAAGGCTGTAGAACTGGTGCGACGCAACATCGAGGTTTTTCTGAAGCGTGAGCCGACGGCAGATGTTGTGCAGGGCGACGCACGTAACATGCCGTTCCTGCCTACGGCGTATGCTGACGTTACGCTGTTGCTCGGTCCGCTCTATCATCTCATCGGCGACGAGGAGAAGTTAAAGGCTCTGAACGAGGCAAAGCGCGTGACCAAGCCTGGCGGACTGATTTTTGTGGCATACTTGATGAACGAATACAGCATTCTGTCGTATTGCTTCGACGAGGATAGAATAGAAGGACTGATGGAGCGTGGCGCCGTTGACGAGAACTTCCATATTCAAGCTCAGGCAGACGAACTTTACGACTATGTGCGTATAGACGACATCAACCGACTTGACGAACGTGCAGGCTTGGAACGTGTAACCATCTTCTCGCCCGACGGCGCTTCCGACTATATGCGCACACGTCTCAACCGCATGAGTGACGAGACGTTTGCGCGTTTCATAGAATATCAGAAGTGCATCTCCGAGCGTGCCGACCTTATTGGAGCTGGCAGCCATGTGGTGGATGTTGTGAGGGTTCCCTAATCAGTAGCCTCTGCTCTCTATTTTATGATGCCGTTATCCGTATCGCGTAGGTTTATGCGTTTTTCTGCCGAATTGTGCTTGCTTCCTCTACTCAGTCGCCAAGAGATGTTCAGCGAAACAAGGTTGCCCATCCACTTTGAATAGCCTATGGTATGCTTGTAGAGATTGCGGTTGAGCAGTTCGTTTTCGTATGCCTTGTAGTTGTTGTTTAACGGATTCGCCCATGACAAGGAGAACTGCCAGTTGCGCCATGCGTGTGATGCTTTCACGACAGAATAGGCGCCGTTGTAGCCTTTCGATTCGCCCTCTAAAAAGCGGTTGCCGTTGTCTACGTATCCCTGCAGCGTGAATCTACCGAGATAAGCCGTGATGCTGGCTGCATATAACCAAGAGGTGTAGCAATGTGTATAGTCATTGCTGTAGTTGAAGCATCTGTACAATCCTCCGTTGGCTGCTATCTGAAGCTTTTCGGGCAAAAGCCAGTAGCCGGCGTATGCCATAACGCTCAAGGCGTCTATCTCCTTTTGGTTTATCTGTGTATAGACGAATTGATTGTCTTGGGTACGTTCATAATGAGCCATATTAGGCTTGAAACATTGCTTGAAGTAGCCGTCGACGAAGGCCTGCAAGCGATTGTTGTTATACGAAAACTGCAGGCGGTGCTCCATATTATGCGACGGTTTCAAATCGGGATTTCCTTTGGTCCATTCCATGCTATTTGTGCGAATCATAACATCGCTTGTCATCGCTATGCGAGACACCTTGTCCTGCATCTGATAAGTATAGCTCATCTGCAAGCCGTTGTTGATCTGATATGTGAGCGATGCCTTCGGGTGAAAAGTCCAGAAATTGAATTTGTGACCGTTCTGCGTGTAATGAATGTAACTTACGCCAGCACCTAACGTGTAGCGCAGCTGGCGTAGCATACCTTTGATTTCTGCAAAGCCATACAGACGGTTATTGTTTGTCTTTGTAAGAGACGAAGCATCGCCAAGATAACCGTTCTTTATGTATTTATAGCTATAGTTCACGCCCGTAGAGAACGTGAAGGGCTTCAGCTGATTTTCGTAGATTGCCTCCGCAAGCAAGGATGTAGTCTTGCCATCTACATTGTATTTTATTGCTGTCCGGTAAAACTTTTTCAAACAAAATAAATTAGGGCTGACACTTCTC
>OGXY01000289.1_pt1 | contig 49989 bp, 50 predicted proteins | sample 1576411 | NCBI WGS metagenome assembly OGXY01 (sample SAMEA3541498, study PRJEB24748) | human gut metagenome | biome: human gut; feature: human-associated habitat; material: faeces | place: China | collected 2012 | reverse complement strand
GCCACCGTAGACTTGCCGGAGCCGGACGGCCCTACAAGGGCGGTCATGGTTCCGGGGTGGATGGCGAGATTCACATCATGCAAAACCTCTGTTGTCCCGTCATAGGAAAAAGACACAGACCTAAGAGAAATGCCGGTGTCTGCCAGCTTGACCGGCGCATCCTTATGGTTCAGTTCTTCAGCGTTCAAAAGCTGGCTGATTTCTTCCACATTTGTCCCCAATACGGCCAAATCGTCCGTAAAGGTAAAGGCCGCGATAATCGGCCCAACAAGGCCCAGCGAGAAAATTACGATAGACAGGAAAGCGGAAAGTTCCAGGCTACCGGAGAGCCAGAACGCGAAGCCGCAGGGTAGCACACAGATCAACACCGAGGGCAAAATGGCGTTGTAGGCGCTCATGGTCTTCTGGTTTTCTCTCATCCAGTCCACATAGTAGTTGGCATTGTAGTTTACTGCGTCAGAATATTTTTTGTAGGAACCGGCGGATTGACTAAATGCTTTGACTACCTCAATCCCACCAATGTACTCTACAATGGCGTTTGCCATCTGCTTTCCCGCTTTAACCGCGCCCTCCCACTTAACGGGATAGTTCTTCATGCCAGCAGACATAACAGCAAGGCCCACCACCAGCGTAACAAGGGACAGGAGCGCCATGCGCCAGTCCATAACGAACAGATATACGACAATCACCAAAGGCACCAGCACATTTGCAGTCATTTCCGGGATCAGGTGCGCGAAGGTTGGCTCCATCCCTTCTACCCGGTCAACAATCGTCGTTTTATACTGACCGGACGGAGTATCTAAAATCGTCCCCATCGGGACGCGGGCCAGCTTTGCGGTGATATTCTCTCGCAGATCGCGCAGCGTGTAATAGGTCGCCGTGTGGGAAATGACTGTTGAAAGATTGGCGAAAACAACCTTTCCCAAATAACCGCACAATGCAACGATACAGGCCGTCATATAACTGGAAAAATCCTGCTCTCCCGACAGCATCAGTGTGACAATATGCACCACGCAGAAATAGGGCACCATCTGGCAGGCCACGCCTAATACCGCAAGGATAATACTGCCGATGAATTTCCCGTGATAGGGCTTGCCCCATCCCCATAAAACGCCTATGGGCGACTCTTTCTTTTCTTCCTTCATTCTGTGGACACCTCCTTCTTCATATCACTCAGAAAAAACTTTAGTATGCGTTTTCGGCCATCGCTGTCCTCTATGGAATAACTTTCCTGAATTTGCCCGTTTTCTAAGTGAAGGACATAATTGCAGCAGCGTAGAATAAATTCCGGGTCATGCGTTACCACAAGCGCAGTTCTTCCAGTATTCGCCACCTGATTAACAACATTGGCAACCTGCCTCATGTGAAACAGATCAAGACCGCTGGTCGGTTCATCAAATACAAGCAAGTCTTTCCCACAAATCATGCTGACAGCTACAGCTACTCGTTGCTTTTGACCGCCGGAAAGCGTGTTTGGATGGCGCTCCCGATATTGGGTAAGGCCTAATTCCTCCAAAGTTGCATTTACCAGTGTTTGATCTGGATTGCGTATACCAAAGGAACACTCTGCCTCCACACTGTCAGCGAAAAGTTCATAATTCACATCCTGCATAACCATGTAGGAGCGTTTTAGCCTTGCCTTACGCTCAATCGGCTTTCTTTCCCACAAGAATTGTCCATCACAGTCTTTGTGAAGCCCACAGAGAGCGCGGGAAAATGTAGTTTTTCCAGCTCCGTTATGTCCAACTACGCCAATCACTTCGCCCCTTCCGGCGGATAGTCCAATGTCATGCAAAATGGTTTGCTTCTTGTAACGGAGCGTCACATTCCGCAGCTCCAATACAGGGGTAGGCGCAGGCAAGTGGGCTTTTGGTGGGAATACCGCCTGTAGATCAACAGCCCGCAGCCCCATGTGTTCACGGTCAGGTTCAGATAGCTGCCGAAATTCTTCCGAGGTGTATATTCCTTTGATTTCTCCTTTTTCCAGATAAACAATTCGGTCAGCCAACTCCGTCAGGTAGTACAGACGATGTTCCGCTATCAAAACTGTTTTGCCCTGTTTTTTTATCAGCCGCAAATGTTCCTTTAGTTCCTGGATCGAAGTCATATCCAGATTAGAGGATGGTTCATCCAGTAGATAAATCTGTGGGTTCATGGCATAAACAGAAGCAAAGGCGATTTTCTGCTTTTCTCCGCCGGACAACTCAAAAATATTCCGGTTCCGTAGCTTTTGAATATGCAAATCTTCAGTTGTCTGCTCTACTCGCTCAGCCAATTTCTTAGGAGGGCGAGCTTCATTTTCAATCCCAAAGGCAATCTCGCTGTCTGTATCAACATTGAAAAACTGCGTCCGTGGATTTTGGAAAACGGAGCCAACCTTAGCGGCAATCTGATACATGGGGATATTGCTGATTTCCTGACCATCTACCAGCACACGGCCATGAAGCTCTCCCTGATAAAACTGAGGGATCAGTCCATTCACCAGCCTTGTGATCGTTGTTTTTCCGCACCCGCTGCGGCCACAGAACAGGACACATTCTCCGTCCGAAATTTTCAAATTGATGTCATGCAGCCCACCATGTTCCTGCCCCGTATAGGAAAACGATACATTTTCAAACTCAATCAACCGATCACACCTCCCCGCACACATAATTCAAAAATCAGATAAGCTACGGCAACGGCCATGACGCCCCAATCGGCAGCTCCGCATTTTATCTGGACAAGACAGGTGCGTGGATTGGGATTTTCAATTCCACGAGTGACAGAAGCAACAGAAAGATCATCCGCTGCTTTTGAAGCTGCCATCAACAAAGGCACATAAATACACTCAACCGTCATGCCCGGATGTGCTAAAAAGCCCGCCAGAGAAGGTGAAACATCTCTCATCCGCATAGCGTCCTTGATATAGCGCCAGTCCTCTTGAATAGTTGGAATGTACCGCAGCATAACTGCCATAGGAATTACTAACTTTTTGGGTGCGTGGACACGGTTCATAGCAGACAGGAACTCATTGACTTTTGTAGTAGTCAGAACAATTCCAGCCAAGGTTCCGCACGCATAGACCTTATGAAACAATCCTAAAAAGGCAATAAACATTGTCCGCAGCGTGCCTGTCATTTCTGCCATGATCCAAACTGTCAGGGCACAGATGACCGCATAAAAGCATACAGCCTTAATGACATATTTCCACTTTCCAAAGAAAGCACCCAATATCGCAATCAGCATAACAAGGACAAATTGATATGCAAGTGAAGGAGCGAACATGGACGATAAAACACACATAAGAATAAGAAAGAGCTTGGCCCGTGGGTCGAGCCAAAGCCCTTTCTTGTGGCGTTTACCGCTCATGCTGTAATACCTGCTTTTTCAAACTGCTTTTTCAGCATTTTGCAGCCTACAAAAGCGCTGATTGCAGATGTAATGATAACAGCAGCGAACATGGCAATCAGGATGCCGGTATTTGCAGTTGCCTGCATGGTGTCGATGTAGCTCTGTTCAGTTCCGTTTCCCAGCATAGTCTGTGCCCAGCCGTTGGGGTCAACAAAGAACACGATATATGAACCAGTGCCACCGAGGGAGAACAGGATATAAGACAGGCTGTTGAGTTTTTTGCTTTTGTACTGTCCTGCGCCAGCAACAAAGTCCGCGACAATCGCCATGATCAGGTAGCCCAATGCAAAAGCCCAGTGCATACCAGTCACGAACCAAATAATACCCATGATAACGCCCATTATAGAAAGGCTCCAACGCTTATGTACTTTTGCAATCAGCAAAAGATAAATGGGGCCAGCAAGCAGCCCACCTCCTGCCGGCATGAAAAAAGTAAGCACGGGATTCGTTGCAAAAAAGACACCGCCCACCAATACAAAAACAAATAACAGTGCGGTAAAAATGCCAGTTGTTACAAGGTCTTTCACAGTCAGACCTTTGTTCATAGAATTTACTTGATTACTCATTTTGAGCCTCCTACCTTTCGTTGTCTTGACTCAACAAGTGGTTTGTGATATTCTTTGGTTAGATAGTTCTAACCATCCTCTAATACAATACGCATTTATCGAACAACATTCAATGGGTTCCGACGATGTTCGTCTGTTCCTTTCAAAAGTTCGTCCAATCGTTGCAAAAAAGGAGGCGGTCTACTTTCATGTCTGAAATCATCGATCAGCTTTATGCGCCCCTGCTTGCGGAACACGGTTTTATCCGTGACCCAAACAACCAGCAATATGGGGCATTAGGTGACTGCTGGAAACTTTCTCCCGAAGTTGGAGAAGGCACCTACTGGACTTATGGACAGAAAGACCTATATGATATTAAAATCCACAACTTTTCCTTCCACGAAGATTTCATGTTGGAATGCTCCCTGCCGGAATGTCTGAGTATCACTCGGTATGACTCTATTTCCGGGGAGGAATTATCTCCATACCGTAGGCTGTCTGCCGGTTGTATCAAAACATTTATTGGCGGCTACGCTCCATACAAGGCTTTGATACATAAAAATATTCCAATCCGTTCGGTTGGAATTGAGATTGCACCGGCATATTATGAAGACTACCTGAAAAAACTGTACCCAGAGGCGCAGATCAATCCTGTGGATGCATTTCGGAAGATCGACCAAACTTCCGACTTTCCAGAAATGTCACGGTTACTCACAGAAATCAAAGACTATCGCGGGGAAGGGATTGCCGCAAAACTTTTTTATGAGGGTAAAGTTGCAGAAGCTGTTTCAATGGTGGTTGAATATCAGAAGAAACATCCTGATAAACCAGCCCATAAGCTCTCTCAACAGGATATTGAAAATCTTCAAATAGTTGCCGCTTATCTTAGCGACCACTATGCTTTTGATATTCCTCTTGAACGGCTAACACAGATTGCCTGCATGGGAACAACAAAGCTCAAAAGCTGTTTTAAGAAATACTACGACTGCACCATCACAGAGTATGTTCAGCAGAGGCGTATGAGCCAAGCAGAATATCTGCTGGCATACACAGAGTTGACAGTAGGGCAAGTTGCCCAAACAGTAGGTTATTCCACTTCAAGCCGATTTGCAGAATTATTCCGTAAAAGCACTGGATTGTTGCCACTGGAGTACAGAAAAAACGCACAGCAAAAATAAAATGAGTGCCAGAGGAAACTCTGGCACTCGTGAAATTTTTCACCCACATTCTAGTCGGGCTTAGCCATGTGTGGAATATATACGGAATGCATCGTCAATATTTCACTGCAGCTTGCGGTTGTTACCAAGATAGTGAGAGCTCATCTGAACACAAAGTTTCCATTGCCCTTTTTGTGACATCATTTCTTTCACTAATTCATAATTACTTTTCCAGTATTGATTGGAAATAAAATAATGTGCTTTCAGATTTGTCTTTAACCATATGTCAGCAACTCTATCGATATCTCCGTTCAGCAACTTTCTAATCATAACAAATATTCTCCACAACTACATCCTTTATGCTTTTCTCTTTTTTCATTCTATCACAAGCCCACCATTAATCATCATTTTTTTGATATTTTTTCTTTCCCCCCACTGTAAAACAGCCTCTGAGCGTTTCGTTATATAGAGGGATACAAATAAGAGCAAGATCCACCCATGTTTAACAGTATTGCCATTTGGCATCCTGTCATCCTATGGGATTTATCTTGATGGGGATCTCCCCATACCCTCTCAATAACAGACGTTTCACTTGTCTGTTGGTTCCACCTAAAGGTGTTCACAGCACTATTTCTAATATCGGAAGGGACAGCCGATATTGAAATACGTGGACTCCCAGTGGGAGGAATAATCGTAGCGAAAGGAGGAATATGAGAACAGAAAACAAAGATAAAGAACTGAATCACAGACATTTTATAGGATTACGTCTTACCGATGTCGAACTGGATTTATTAGACCAAGGCGCTGCTTGTTTATCTGTTAGCCGATCAGAATATCTGAGGAAACTTCTATTGGAAAAGCAAATCCATCATCAGATTGAAGTTGTTGCAGACATGAATGATCTCAGAAAACTGGTCAGTGAATATGGAAAGATTGGATCGAATCTCAATCAGATTGCCAAGCATTTTAACAGTGGTGGCAGTCAGTCACGTGCTATAGAAAATGAAATTCATCAATGCATCACTGACTTATTTCAGCTGAGAAAAGAGGTACTGAAACTGGCAGGTGGTATGAATGGCAATCGTAAAACACATTAAAAGCAGAAATGCAAATTACTCAGCCGCCATCAATTACCTTCTGTTTGAACATGATGAAAAAACCGGGAAAAAGATTGTAGATGAATCCGGTCGAAGCATCCTGCGAAAAAAGTTTTATATGGATGGGCTGAACTGTAATCCAATGTCTTTTGACAAGGAATGTGAACTGACAAATGCTCATTTTCATAAGAATAAGAAACGTGAAGATATCAAAAGTCACCACTACATTATCAGCTACGATCCAGCCGATGTTACTGAAAACGGACTTACCGGTGAGAAAGCGCAAGCTATCAGTTTGGAACTTGCAAAGCAGATGTTTCCCGGATATCAGGCACTGGTAGTTACTCATATCGATGGTCACAATGAATCTGGAAATATCCATACTCACATCGTCATCAACAGTGTAAGAAAAGATGCAGTAGAAAGACAATCATATATGGATAAACCACATGAAGAAGCTGCCGGTTACAAGCATCGTTCCACCGATAAATTCATGAACGCATTCAAGAAAACAGTCATGGAACAGTGTCAACAGGAAGGACTTCACCAGATAGATCTTCTTGTTCCGGCTGAAAGAAAAATCACTCAGAAAGAGTATATGGCACAGAAACATGGCCAGCAAAAACTGAATGAGATCAATCAGAAAATTATCGAAGATGGTCTCAAACCAACATCCACTGTGTTCCTAACACAGAAAGAATATTTGCGAAATGCGATTGATGAATGCGCTGTCACTTCCAATAGTTTTGATGAATTCCAATCCAAACTTCTGGAACAATTTCAGATCTCTGTGATTGAGCATCGTGGCAGATACAGCTATCTTCATCCTGATCGACAGAAGCGGATTACGGAACGTGCACTGGGGACACGATATGGAAAAGAACATCTGGAGCAGACCTTCTTACGCAAAGATCCATTGACCATTCTCTACGTCAGATCTCACCTGCGCCTGGTTGTAAATCTCCAGACAAATGTGAAAGCAATGCAGAGCCCGGCTTATGCTCATCGGGTAAAACTTTCTAACCTGCAGCAAATGGCAAATACCATTATCTACGTGCAGGAGCATGGATTTGATACGCAGTCAGATTTGAAAAATACACTGCTTGCATCAAAGCAGGAATTGAAAGAAATGCAGACACAGTTTGCTCAGCATCGGTCCAACCTAAGGATTCTCAAGGATCAGATCCGTTATACCGGTCAGTACTATGCAAACAAAAAAATTTATTCTGAATTATCAAATGCAAAGTACAAAGGAAAGTACCGAAAAGAACATGCCAAGGAAATTCAGAAATATGAAGAAGCCAGAGATTGGCTGAGATCCTTTTATCAGGATGGAAAGATGACAAGCCTAAAAACCTTGACTTTACAAAAAGAAAAACTGCAACAGCAGATAGCTTCCGAAGAAGAAGTAATAAGTAGCTTGAAAGAAAAATTAAAAGATCTGGATACTGCCGATCAGAATGTTGATGCCATTCTTCAGATGCAGATTCCGGAACCAGTGAGATCAAAAACCAAAGATCTCGAACGATAACTATCACAAAACAAAGGAGGAACTATCACATGACACAAGAAGAATTTAATGTTGTATTTGAACTTCAGATGAGAAAATGTGCTGATATTCTGGCACATAAAAAGAAAGAATATACCGGTGACAATATTGACCGCCTCAGTGCATTCAAGATTGCTGCCGCTTTACAGAACTGTGATCCCAAAGCAGCACTAGCCGGTATGATGTCGAAACATGTCGTATCTCTTTACGATATGTGTTATTCCACTCTGTTGCATTTTGATATGGAACAGTGGGATGAAAAGATCACAGACTGCATCAATTATCTGATTCTTTTAAAAGCTCTGGTAAAGGAGGAACAGGCCTATGGATCACATTGAAACAGCTATCTTAAACTGCTATGGAATCCGGGAAGCAGAACAGAATATGGTCTTTGCTGCCAGGCTCACACAACACGGTCATACGATCCAGAACATGGCAGATCTGATGGATCTTTACCACCAATCCTACAGCCAGAAGACCGTAGAAAACATTGCAGGACTTCCCCACCCAACAGTACAGAAATTCATGGTCATTACCGTGGCTGTTGTCGGTGCAAGCAGACGCTTCCTGGCACAGATAACAAGGCATCAGAACGAAGTAAAGTACATGAGTGCATCTCTGCAGTACAGCAATTATTCCAGTCATGCAGCATTTGCTATACCATATGAAATCATGAAAGCAGATAAAGAAATCCAGGATATTTACAAAAAAAGCTGTCAGTCAGATCTGGACCACTATACAGAACTCTGTGCCTTAGGCATTGATCATGATTCAGCCGGATATGCCACACCTCAGGGACTTCGAAACGTACTGATCATCAGTGCAACGCCTTACCAGTGGAAGCATATGATCGGCCAGAGAACCTGCCGAAGAAATACGGATGAAACAAGGATTGTGATGCTACAGATCTGGCAAAGATTGTACAAATTAAGCCCAATCCTTTTTGCACCGGATCTTACCGGTCCATTCTGTCAGAGAGGAAGCTGCATGGAAAAACAGATGTCCTGCCAGAATTCCATTTCAAAGCTTTGGATACCGTCAGATATCTTAAAAGCAGATTATCCATTGCTCATCAGGAAGGAGGTGAGCAGCCATAAAGATTAAACTGATTGACTTTGGTCTGAAAGCAGATCATCATCCCTTCCGGCCACATGAAAATGATGCCGGTGCGGATGTATTCATGCCTTATGATTGCGTATTAAAGCCAGGCGAAGTTGCGAGAATTCCGCTTGGATTTGGTCTCATCATCCCGGATGGATTTGCCGGATATGTCTTTCCACGAAGCAGCATGGCTGCAAAAGGACTGGTATGCGAACTTCCACCGATTGACTCCGGTTATCGTGGTGAGATTCATGCCATTATCAGCAACGTGAGCACATCTTCTCAGATCATTCATAAAGACACACGCGTCGGTCAGCTGGTGATCACACCGGTTGTGATCGCAGACTTTGTCCTGAATCTCGGTGAAGAACGAGGAACTGGGGCTTTTGGAAGCACAGGAGAATAATACTATGATTACATTTGGAAGAAAATTAAAACACTTAAGACAGAAAAATCATCTCACCCAGAAAGAACTTGGCATGGCTGTTGGTTTTCCCGACAGCTGTGCTGATGTCCGGATTGCTCAGTACGAAAGCGATGTTCGAACACCAAAAGAGGATCTTATGAAACTCTTCGCATCAACACTCGGTGTTCCGATTGAACTCTTTACCGTACCGGTACTCTCAGAACCCAGAGAGTATGAAGCAGCATCTTTCTGGATGCATGAACTAAGAGCAGAATTAGAATAATTGCTTATAACAGAAAGATGAGACCTTGGAATAATTCCTTATCTCACCTTTCTGTAATTCTGTCTTTTATCTGTTTTATAGCATCATTTTTCTTCAAGTGAACACCATGTTTTATAATATTTGAATGATATTGCTACTTCTAATACTCCACATACCGGTGATCCATCTTTCGATTCTTTGTCTTTGATGTGTTGAAAAATAGCACTTTTTTTCATCTCTTCAGAATAAGAATTTTTTAATTCAATATTTTCTTTTACCCATTTTTCAAACGACAGTCTAGTTTCTTCTGTTTCAAAAATTAGAACAGGCATTTGCTGACCTGAGCGATTATTACATTGTTTTTTCCCATATGCAAATAAAGGTAACAGTTTACCACTTAACGATTCTAATTCTATATAATAATAAAATAAACCTTGTTCTATCATATACTTCTTTTCGGGTTTAGGAATTAAACATCTTCCCATATCCATATACCATAATTCCGTTTCATATAAGGTAGTTGTTAAATACCTTAATTCTAAAGGTGCATATAGCATCCTTTCATCGTCATAAAAATAAGCTAATGTTTCATATCCGTCATTTGACTCTAATGCATATAATTGATATTCTGGCGATTTTTTGCAGTAACTATGCTTATCAATGTCCCATTTCGTTTCTGACCAATTTTGTGTGTTTTCCAAAAAATATAAGAATTTTTCTGATGGTGTCATATCCATTCCAAATCGTCTTCTCCACAAATATTCTGTATGCTCATAACTTGCTGTTTGATTTCTTGGAGTGTTTATATCATTCACTCTAGTATATATTGCTCCCGCTATAAGGTGCTTTTTTCTGTCATGACTCTGTGAAAAATTATTTGCAAGAAAATATGGCGTATTTCTTGTACTATGTATAATCAAAACATCAAGTTCATGATTTTCTATTTCTACTATCTGTACCGAAACTTTAGGTACATATCCACCGGCAAATGGTTTTGATCTTAAAAATTCTGTCACTGATTTTGTCGTATATCTTGTATAAATTGTATTTTCAATTCCAGTTACTATACCATCATCATTAGCACCATAAATCAGATATGCATCCCGGCCATCAATATTATTTGCCATACATATGATGTCAATCAACTTATCTTCCTTACAATCTGTGTAATCTTCTTTATAATCCCAATAAGTCCCCTCATAGCCTCTTTGTAAAAGATCTTGAACAATTCTATTAATTTCCTGTGTTTGCACAAAATCCCTCCTTTTTAGAATTCAAATATAATTGCTTATTTGTAATATAACATATAATCAAGTTAAAGCATATTCTTGTTTCTTTAAGAATAAACAGGCCTGGACTTTCTTAACTGCACATGATAAAATTATAGCCGTAAAACATATTTAAAAAGTCCTGGACTTTTATATACGAACATGATAAAATATGTCTATCTTAATAAGAAAGGAGTTACAAATATGCCCTATGCGGTTGACCTATTTTGCGGAGCTGGCGGTTGTTCAGAAGGCTTAATCCAAGCTGGATTCCACATTTTGTTTAGCTCAGATATTAGTGATATGGTCGAATTAACATATACTCACCGACACGAACAGCTTGGACTTATACAGGGTAAAAACACTTGGTTTGAGCGTTCTGATATCAGGGATTTGACTGGCAATGATATTCGTAAATATATAACAAATTTAGAAATATTTAAAGGCAAAGAGATGCCAGAAATTGACTTAATGATTGGAGGGCCTAGCTGTCAGGGCTTTTCACGTGCAGGACGCCGAGATAAATCTGATCCCCGCAATATGCTTTTTGGAGAATATGTACGAGTGATTAATGAAATTAAACCCAAATATATTGTTCTCGAAAATGTTGAAGGTTTTGTTGACATGCAATTTATAGGCTATAAAGGGATTACTGGTATTGAGTATCCTGATGGAAGCGTGACTCCTTTTATTCTTCGAAGTGAATTAAGCGAAATTGGTTATGATACGCTTGAACCTAGAATACTAAATGCTGCAGACTATGGTGTTCCTCAAAGAAGAAATCGAATTATTTTTATTGGATACCGCAGAGGTTTAACACCACCTCAATATCCTGAACCAACAGTAAAACCTAATGAACAATTGAGTTTATTAGATGCAATTGGAGATTTAATTACTGATTCTCGAAAAAGGCATGCTGTCAATCCAACACATACCAAATATCAGCAAGACAGTATTAATGGACGTACTCCAGGAATAGATGGCAAGCCGATACCATCAAAAAAACTCCTAAATACAGAATTGTCAAGACAAACAGATGTTGTTCGAGAACGTTTTGAATTATTTGCACCTGGCGAATCTGGTTCAAATTTAAAGAAGCGCATCATGGAACAAGGTATTGATATTTCAGAAAAGCCCGCATTGATAAATCTTTGTTGCGAAAAAACTAATTTATCACCTGAAGAAATCGTTTCTATATTCAAACAACCTGGAGCGTGCAAAGAACTAGTTGAAATTCTTCTTACCAAAAAAAACATACGTCAGCGATGGGATCCTAATCAACCATCTGCTACTATTGTAACAATAGCGGATGATTATATTAGTCCATGGGAACCAAGGACATTTAGTGTTAGAGAAATGGCACGCTGCCAATCTTTTGATGATTCTTTTGAATTTCTTGGAAAAAGAACAACCGGTGGTTTACTCCGGCGCAAAGAAGTTCCACAATATACTCAAGTAGGCAATGCTGTTCCGCCATTATTAGCAAAAGCAGTCGCTCTTGAAATAAAAAAAGTTTTATAAAAAGACGGATATTCATGATACTTTAATCAATGAATATCCGTCTTTTTAATATATATTATTTTATTAAAAACAGCTACTTTTATTAGCTGTTTTTTTGTTTTCTCAAATCTACCTCTTTAAAAGATGTTTATATGCCAATTCTCCCTTAAATATGATGCTTATATGCCAATGCTTTTTCCCATATATAACATTATAATTGCAATAAAGGAGGAATGATGCATGTATTTACCAGATGAAAAATCTATTGTTGGTCGAAATCTACAAATTTTAATTAATCAAAAGAACTGGTCCATTAAGCAAGCAGCTAAAGAACTTAACTATGATCGAATAAATCTTTCTAAAATGCTCAGTGGCTCTCAAAACTTTAGGATTAAAACATTAGTAAAATTTGCTCATTTTTTCGATGTACCTGTATTTTTATTATTTAATCGATTGTTTGAAGATGAGCAATATCGGAAAGATTTTTCTTTTGTAGATGAAGACTATATGTATGTCTTCAGGGTGAATTTCAAAGCCACCTCTGTTAAACAATCATTAATAGACCTTGATTCAACTACTGTATCACATATTATAAATGGACGTCGAAACAATCCTACCATTAGTACTTTACATCAATTTGCTGAATATTCCAATACTTCTCTCTCAGAGTTATTTAAAACCGAAATTGACAAAATTATTATTAAACAAAAAGAGGAGGATGACATATGATTTTTACACCTTATAAGGATGAATTAACAATCATCAACAGAATACAAAAGATTCGAAATACTGATTATGTTTTATTACGTTTAACTTCAACTATGATCGGTAAAAACAATTTGGATGCCAATGAATATTTTCGCGAGATGTTATTAAATCACAATATCGTGAACTATGAAATGTTGGAAAATGGAGGATCTAATGGTACCGACTTTTCAAGTATCCTTATTCTGCCCAATAGTGTACAGTCTGTAAAATTGAAATTTTATAGAGTAAACAATGCAAGAGGCGATCGACGTTTTTCTATTGAAACTATAAAAAGAAAAAGTCAAAATGGGATTTTGAACGAAGGAGATCTTCTTTATATATCCGTATATATGGATGAATATGATCAACCTAAGATTTTCATTATCAATTTAACTCATAATTCACCTTCGGAAGAAGATATTTGTACAGCTGTAGGAACTGATCCTATAACTCAGAAATTTAACGAAATTAAACCTCGTCTTAGAGAAATTGTCCACGGCGGGTTTTATAACAATTCTAAAGGTTCTGGTAGTATAGCACCTAAAGATGTCGGGGATACTTTAGAAAGCTTGCTTCGCGTTCCTACAAATAATAATCCAGGCGCTGATTTGGATGGACTTATTGAATTAAAAGCCAAAGGAGCAAAAACTCTTGATACACTATTTACTCTCCGGCCTTGCTTTGAAGGAACAGAAGTTGCTGAATTTGAACCAAATGATCGAAGTAGAGTTTCTGCTTTTGCCCGTTTATATGGATATGATTCAGATAAGCATCCTAATTCCAGCAGTTTATATATTACTATAGGTTCTGCCGATTATCCGCAAAATAATCAAGGGTTCTTTTTAGAAGTTGATGAAGGAAATTCTAAAGTTTCTCTAATGAAAAAGAAGGCACTCACTGGTAAAATCATAGAAACGGCATATTGGAAATTTGAAGATTTGAAAAAACAGCTATATGAAAAACATCCTTCAACACTATGGTTTAAAGCAAGCACAAGAACAGAAAATGGAATTGTTCAATTTAAATATACAGATATTGAATTTTCAAGAGCTCCTCAATTTATGACATTTCTTTCCCTTATAAAAACAGGAATTATCACATATGATTGGAGAGGATATACTTCTAAATCTGGAAAATATACCGGAAAGAATCATGGAAATGCTTGGAGAATCAAGCCGGCTGCAAAATCTGAACTGTTTGGTGAATTAGAAAAAATTAATCTATGAGATTTTCGATATTTGCTAAATGACAAATTCTCATTAACAGGTCCCAGAAGGTGAAATCTTTTCTGGGACTATTCTATATAATTGTTTTTTCATTCAAAATATTTATTTTATCTCTTTTCCATCAATAAAAAGCACATATTTATCCGGACTACTAACAACATCATAATCTTTTCCATATTGAATCGGTCTAAATTCTATCTGCATAATGGATTCGCCATTTTCGATATCTTCTTTCCAAGAATATACGGTCATATCAAGGCTGGTTGCATATCCATGATCTGTAGAAAATTTTATTGAATGAAATGAATTCTCTTTATACATTTTTAAAAGCAGTCTTGCAAATGCTTCTTTATCAGAAATATTTTTTCTGTTAGCAACTACTGTAAGATTTTCATCTCTATTCATAGAAAAACTGCCAACTACATCTGGCTCACCTTCTTTATACTTTAATAAGCTTTTCCCAATTATCATTCCAACAATAATCGAAAAAACGATAGCAACAAATACAAGTGTTATATTTTTTTTCTTCATTTTATTAAGTTCCTTAGAGTTATATATAAGTCTTTAGAACTACTATATCATATTATTTCACGTTAAACCAAATAAAAAAAGAAGAGCAATAAGCCCTTCCATCTTCTTATTCACGTATTTATTCCACCAATGCTCTCACTGCATTGATAATTCTCTGTTGCTTTTCTTTCGGTAGTTTCTCTATCATTTCAGATAATTCATTCGTAACACCAGTAACCGAATGTGTCACAACATCAATCAATAGTGTATCTGCCGAAACATCTAATGCATTTGCAATCGCAATAAAGGTATCAAGTTTTGTTACTTTCAGTCCTCTCTCTATAACACTTACATGAGTTGGACTTAAGTTTACCAGTGCTGCCAATTCTTCTTGTGTAAGATTCTTAGCTTCCCTTGCAGCTTTTATTCTCTGACCAACCGCCTTTAAATCCATTGTGACACCTCCTTTAGAACGATAATTCGGTCTAAAACTAGTATAACGATTGATCTTTAAAACATACAGAATCTACAGATTGTTAACTTGTTCTTTGGAACTATTTCAAATAAAAAACATTAAAAAGGCCCAAAAGGGCACTTTCCCTTTTGAGCCTATACACTTTATCAGCTAACGTATTTCACTTTCATTTTTCCTCATGGTCATGAGGCTTTTTTCTCTTAAATCGCATTCTATGAATCCTTCGATTGTTCTTTCTGTTCTTCAATAATTCGTTCTGTCGCTTTATGAATCCTATCCTTGGAATAGGGTGGTCTTAGATTCAATGATAACCGTCCTTTTTTGATCATATACGTTTCACTTCCATCCTCCGAAGATCCTTTCAACCAGCAATCATCCGGATACTTCTCAGCAAAGGTCCGTAATCGTTTCTGCAAGCTCTGATTGAAGGTATACACATCATAGAATCCGTCATCTTCATTGGTCAGAATAATTGTTTCTTTTTCACACTTTAACCTTCGCATATTCTACCCCCGCTTTCTTTCCATTTCCTGATCCAGGTATTTGGGTATCGGCTTTCCGGACCGGCGAGCAATAGCAATCTGTTTCTGATGGAGTCGCTTGATCACAGATCTTCGTTTCTTAGGTTTATTATCCTGTTCATTTCGGGAAGTCTGTTTGTTGCTGCGAGAATCAAAGGTCTTTTCCTGATTCCTCTTCTGATTATTCACCAAACCATCCACCATATCATAATTGGCTTCGGTACCGGATTCTCTGCTTCGTTCATAAGTGCCGTTCTGGTAGAACTTCTGGTAATGTTCCAGACGGATTTTACCATCTTGTTTTAACTGTTCGACTGAATTTAGCGGTGCCTGCTGTTGAATGTAATTATGGATCTTTTGTTTTGTTTTTTCGTCAAATTTCTTACATTCTTCGACAACCATTTTTCCATAGGCATCCAAGATAACACCTTGAGCCTGATCCCGGTATACTTGATGCTCCATCAGATAAAACTGTTTCCCGTCGATGATGATGGTGTCTGTTGCAATCCAGTTCCCTTTTTTTCCGTCAATTTGATAATTCTCAGTCTCCATAGTGATCAGTGCGCCCGATGTATTGATACGAATAAATCCGGCCAGATACTGTGGATAGTTCTCATCTACATAGTAGCAGCTGATTTCTCCATTCTTGTTCAATACGAGCACGTCACTGACTTCGCATTGATTTTTCGTCCGTTTCCAGATGTCAGCGACTTTTTCATTTTCCTGCATTTCATGAATCGAGATTAATCGGTAATTTTCGACAGTAATCGACACATTCTGCTGTCTTGCCTCTTGATATGGCAGATGCCACAGTGCTTTTCCTGCTGTCTGCTGATCTACTCGGTAGACTGCAAATTGATTAAGCTTCATAGGCATCGTCCTCCAAGTTATTCAGATAATAATTCAGATCCAGAGAATAGTAGTATTTGTCTTCGATCTGCTGTAATTTTCCAACTGTAGAATTGATGATCTCAATCATTTCTTCATTCTCAGGATCACTTTCTTCCTGTTCCAAAACTTCCAAAGCTTCTTTCAGTGTTTGGATAGTTTCTTCTTTGGTGTGCTGCTGGAAGATAGCAGTAATAGTCAGTTCGTTTTCTTCCAGGTTTACGTTTCTCATAGGCTCATTTCCCCCCTTTTCTTTTTCGGTATTGGTTTCATTTGTATATTCAGCTCCTTCTCGTTTTTTTCTTCGCTTATATTTTTTTCGTTATCCACTTTCTTATTGGATTTCAGAGGATTTTCCACATTTGGACGTCTTTCTTCCAAGTACTTTTCCACACGACTGATTGCATTTTGCACATAAGAATTTTCTCTAAATCCAGGAATCGAATTCAAAAATTCTTTCTGTATTTTTCCTTCGATTATCAGACTCTGCATTCCTTCATAATCACTTCCGTCTTTCAGATCAAAGCCAACACATTTCAGTCCATGCATACGTTCTGATGGGATTTTCTCATAAGCTTCCAAGGCTTCCGGTAATGTCAGGTCATAATGTACTTCACCCATTACAGGAAATTCAGCACATTCAGCCGCATAAAAGCTGATACATGTAAGATCATTTTCATAATCCACATTTTCTATTTCCGGGACAATATCGAGTATTTTTTCTCTTTGGACTGCAAAGTCTGGAAGTTCTGCAAATCCAAATCGATCCACATAATATGCCTGCATATTACCTTCACGATTTGTAATGATCACATCACTGACCGACATAGAATGTGCTTTATAATCTGCCGGTGGATTATCGTTGAATATGGCGTACAAATCATCCAGCTTTTCATTTTCATGTAATCTGCCAGAATAGACACATTTATAATTTGCTGCATCGATTGTAATGCCATCTTCTTTGACCATTGCCATATTCATAAATAAATGTTGTTTTCCCGGTGTGCCTTCATCCACATGGTAAATCGCATAGCGGTCACCATTACCTCTGAACATTTCTTCCTCTAGGGTATAATCATACTTAAATGGGTACATGGCTCGATCAACTCTCTCCGAAATATCCGTTCCTTCTGTAATCGTGTCTTCCAGCCAGTTTTGGATATCTCCCCATGATTCAAACTGTAGATAGCCGGCAATTTCATGTGTCCCATCCGGCGCCAGTACAATATGTCCCGGTTTACTTTCCTGATAATCATAGCGGTATCCGGCTGCTTCCAGTGCATCCACCAGAATGCCGTATTTATCATGTAATTCTGTTTTCTGTTTTTCTTCAAGAATGATTTCCAGCTCTTCTGTAAGCTGATCGATCATTTCACCGGCTGTCTTGCGGATCACATCCATAGATGCTTTCATTTCTTTCATTTCCCGGCTGCTACTCCAACCTGCAATGTAAGGAAAACTATAATCCGATGTATCCAAACCAAAGGAAGAACACACACAATAAGCAACGGATTCAGCTTCAACCTCTTTTGTCAGTCGGTCTTTTTCTACTCCAAGACTTTCCATGATCTCCCTGTCATGCAGTTTTGCATGGGCGGTTTCATGAATAGCAGTCTTTAAGGTCTGGCTTTCACTGAGTCCTTTTTTGATCACGATTTCCTTATCTGCATTGTGATAATATCCATTGGCATTGCCATCGATCTCATCGAATCGTATCGGCACTGGGGATATTTTCTGAATAGCCTGCATGAAAGAATCAAAATCCTGCACAGCTGCAGTCAATAATTCCGGTGCTAGTGTCTGGATTGGTTCCCCGGATGTCTGAGCAATATCAAATACCGTAACTGCTTTAAAATGCGGAACTGTAACTTCCACCTGTTCAGTCTTAGGTTTTCCATCAGTTCCCATGATCGGTCGCTGATTTTCATCCAGAACCTCTTTTTCCTTCATTTTCTTATATGGTGCCGGTGCAATGATTGTAATTCCTTTTTCCCCTTTCATGACCTGTCTACCCATGGACTGCCAGTTTTTGTAGCTGGTAACAAGTGTGGCATCCGGTCGCTGCATAGCAATCAGCATTGTGTTGTTAAAGGAATAATTGTGAAACTTTGCCATGGTTTTAAGAAATTCCTGATAGCGGTTACTTGTAAAAAGTTCTTCCACACCGGATTCCAGTGACTGCATAATGCTGTCCATATCTTTTCCCTGGACCGGCAGTGGAATAGTAGTAGTTTTATTTTGTTCTGTCATAATACTCCTTTCCAAAAACGCCCCACGACATTGTGTTTATGCCACAGGGCTTTTTATTAGTTGACGAGATGATTATTTTTTATTAGAGTTCCATATCGTGCTTCTTTGTTTTCGGTTTCTGATCCGGCTGTTCTTTTCCTGCTTTCTCTGTTTTTGCAGCCTGCGCTTCTTTTTCTTTCTGACGTTCTGTAAATCTGTCGGCTTTTTCAAAGACGTGATCCTTTGTGTCAAAGTGATATACATCATTGGTAAGGCGTTCTGCTGGTGCTACCTGAGTCGCATTGACTTCTTTTACCATATCTCTTAACATTTCAGCATCCACTTGCCCGTCATCCGGTAAAATCAGCATTTCATGGATGGATGATGGCAAAATAAAGAAATCATTTCCCAGAAGTTCCCCCATGTTATCCATGAATTCCGGATAAAAGATCACACCGGCACCATCAACTCTTTCTGTATTTGTAACAACAAAGAATGTCGGCATCTCACTTGATTCCTGCAATGTTTCCTGCAGCATTTCACGTTCATCCGGTGTCAGCATGAGAATATTTTTCTGATACATTTCATCTATCAATGCACCTATACTTGATACCTCCGGGACCATAACTCGCGGTGAACTTTTCATAGCATCTTCATGAAGCTGTTCTGCTGAGATTCCATACTGTTCAAGCAGATCATTCTTGATAAACATGGAACTTAATCCATTCTCATCCTTGTCTACTACCACATGATAGGTAATTGCGAGGTCTTCTTTCAGCTGGTGTGGAGCATTTTCGAGGACTTCCTTATTTGCTTCGGCTGATGACACACGGATAAACAGCTTGTCCTTCACATCTTCATAGTTTAAAATAGCTTTCAGATCAACCTGTATCGGTGCCTCAATGACTATATCTGCAATCTTTCTGCATACAGTTTCCATTGTTACGCCAGGCTGTGCTTTATATGCTTCATACAGCTGATTAAGATTGATCGTCGGGGTAAGCATCTCACCTTCTTTTCTCACCATCAGTCCCGTATAGGCACGGTTCAGTTTCTGACACTCCATCGTTGATACTTCTGCATTCTCATAATCCTTCGGTAAAAAGAGTCTGATATTGTCCTTTACTTCATTTACAAATTCATTAAAATTCATTCTTCGTTTCCTCCTCTAATCTGTTTTCTTATTTCTTTTTGCTTTTGTTTTTTGGTTTCTTTTTGGGAAAGGATAAAGAAAAATTCACCTTTCCGGTTTCATCTGTATCCATATGGAGATCTGCCTCAAAGTACATATTTTTCTTTCTGGAATACAGGTCTTTTACATGCACACTTCCGTTTTTCAGAAGTTCTGCAGCCATCTTTTTATCCATGGTTTTTTCCATGCTCTGCAGATAGCGGTTGTCTTTCCAGAGAGCAAAGTGACAATCATGGTTGCTGCAATAGAAGTTGGTTTTACTTTCATATACCAGGCTTCCACATACCGGACAGGTTCCAATGCTTTCTCTGGTCTGAAATCTTCTTGTTTCTTCTTCGGAAATCGCATCGCATCCATTCAGCATCATGGTCAGCATGTTTTTGATCCCAGTCATAAACTGTTCCGGTGCAATCTCTCCATGCTCCATCAAAAGCAACTGGTTTTCCCATTCTGCAGTCATACTTGCAGATTTCAGGAAGTCTGGCAGGATCTCCACAAGGACTTTTCCATCATCTGTTGGAAGAATCTGTTTTCCTTTTCGGGTGGCATATTGGGAATAGATCAGTTTCTCGATGATACCGGCTCTTGTTGCCGGAGTTCCTAATCCTTTCTTTTCCGTATCTTCATCGAATTCCTTATTTCCAGCTGTTTCCATTGCCGCAAGGAGAGTATCTTCGCTGTATGGTTTTGGTGGCGATGTAAAATGTTCTGTCTTTTCTGCAGCTACAGCATAGAAAGTCTGTCCCTGGGTTACTTTCGGCATCCTCTCTTTCATTTCCTGATCCAGATCTACGATTGCCATGCGGTCCTTATTCTTGAAGCAGTTTTCAAAGAGTTTCCATCCATCCTGCAGAACAATCTTTCCTTTTGCTTTGAAGATTTCTCCCTGGCATTCCACTTCAATCTCTGTTTCCTGGTAAATGTGATCCTTACTCATTGCCATGACCGTATGGACTGCGATCAGGAAGAGAATCTTTTCTTCCCAGGATTTCAGTTCATCCAGATGGCTGGATGCAAGCTCCATCGTTGGGATGATTGCATGGTGATCTGTCACTTTGCTGTTATTCATGACTTTCTTCACATCTGGCTGCTCCGGCTGATCAAACGGACCTGTCAGCTGATATTTCTCATAAATCTGACGAACCACATTTCTTGCGGTCTGTTCCATATCTTCTGTCAGATACTGGCTGTCTGTTCTTGGATAAGTGATCAGTTTCTTTTCGTACAGGCTCTGAGCGGTATCCAGTGTCTGTTTGGCTGTCATTCCATAGATACGGTTTGCTTCTCTTTGCAGTGTGGTCAGGTCATAAAGCTTTGGTGCTTTTACTTTCTTTTCCGTTTCTTTTACTGAAGTGACAATAGCTTCATTTCCATGGCATCTGCTTCTTAACTGTTCCGCCTCATCCGGATCAAAGATCTTTGGCTTTACTGCCGGAATTCCGTCACAATCCAGTTCTACATTGAAATACTTTTCTTTCTGGAAATTGCTGATCTGTCCGGCACGTTCCACCAACATGGCAAGTGTCGGTGTCTGAACCCTTCCAACGGTCAGCTTTTTGAAGTACTTTGTGGTGTAAGCTCTGGTTGCATTCATTCCTACCAGCCAGTCAGCCTGAGAACGGCATACAGCAGCTTCGGCCAGATGTCGATATTCCTCTGCGGATCTCAGATGCTGCATTCCATCAAGGATTGCGGAATCTTCCAGAGAACTGATCCATAATCGTTTCACCGGCTTTTTACTTCCGGATAAGTCATAGACATGTTTGAAGATTAATTCTCCTTCACGTCCGGCATCACAGGCATTTACGATGTATTCAATTTCCGGACTGTTGAGCAGTCTTTTTAAGATATAGAACTGATCTTTCTTATCTTCTGAGACTGTAACTTTCCAGTCTTTCGGGATGATCGGGAGATCTTCATATCTCCACTGGTTAAATTTCTCATCGTAAGCATCCGGTGAAACATATTCGGCCAGATGTCCGAAGCACCAGCTGACCACACAGTCGGTTCCTTGTAAATATCCGTCTTCTCGTTCCTGTGCTCCAATCACTTCTGCGATTGCTCTTGATACACTTGGTTTTTCTGCAATTACTAAATACATGATGTATTACCTCCTTCATATAACGAAACGGAGAGAGCATGTTTTACAGCCCCCTCCGCTAAAAAAGTTTATTTATTTTTCATTTTCTTCAAAATCTTCGTCTTCAGACTCTTCCTCATCCAGAACTTCTTCCAGTCCACCTGTTTCCAACCCTTCCGGCTGATCATCCTCGTCTTCCTCTTTCTTTGGCTTATAGATCTTGAAGTAGTAGTATGCTGCTACACCGCCGAGAGCCAGGATCAGGATTGTTGCCATTGTACCCATATTGGTTTTGGTAGATGCTGTTTTCTCCGGATCAACGGTAGCTTCCTTGTCTACATCCTCATTATTTGTTTCATCCAGCACAACCTTTGATGTATCTGGCTGTGGTGTTACGACAGTAGCAGTGCTGTCTTTATCCAGAAACTCTGAAAGATCATTTTCATCAATCTGGGATAACATATAGACATTCTGGGATGTGGCACTGCGGTCGATCACGATATAGAAAGTATTATTATTCTTCGTTGTAACTGTAAGAAACTCCTTTGTGGAATCATCGGTAATGTCATCCTTGACTTCACCATTGCCAGGTGTCGTAAATGCAGTTCCTTTATCTGTTCCATCTTCCGGCAGCACCTCATTTGTACTTGCCGCCTCATCCTTTTTGTCATCTTTTTTATCTTCTTTGTCTGTTGACTGCTCTGTCTGAGTTGTCTCTACTTTGGATGCCTCTGCTGATTCATCCACATAGGCAAATGCTGTGGTTGATGCTGTAAAAAGCATCATGACTCCCAAAAGCAGTCCTGCCATTTTCTTATTCATTTTCTTCCATTTCACCATTCTGATATTCCTCCTTATTTTCTTCTGTGAATACAAAGGAGCCTGAACCTTCATCGTCAGACTCCCTGCTTACCTGAAATTTAACTTTTCCACTCTGGATACCATCCAAAAGATCATATAACTGATCATTATCCATCTTCATACCACGGATGCACCTGATCATCTCATTGTCCTCTTCCTGCTTTAATGCAGCCTGGACACCCCTAAGATATTGCTGCAGATCCGCGATCTTTTTCTCTGTCTTGGCAATCTCATCCAGATATTTTTTAATCTTTTTATTCAAACTTTCACCTCCCTTCGTTCACCCCTTTATGGCAGTCTTCCAAAACACATGAAATGTTGCTGCCAGTAGGATGTGCTGATATTTGAGTAATGGATCGGATCCCCGCAATGGATCATCATATTGTTACCGACATAGATACCCACATGGCTTGCACCGGATGTGTTATACGTTCCCTGGAAGAAAATCAGATCTCCTGGTTTTGCTTCTTGCGGTGATACATAAGTACATACGCCTCTTAATCCTTCTGCGGTTAATCGTCCATAGTTCCAGCCATTACCACAGTGGTTAATGACATAGGATACGAATCCTGAGCAGTCAAATCCGGACGGGGAGTAACCACCCCATACATAAGGTACTCCCAGATATTTTTCTGCTTCTCGGATCATCCGGGCAAATTCTTCATCCTGCAGTGCTTCCGGTGGAATCTCATAACTCATTCCATTACCGCCTGATCCACTGGTCACATTGTTTACATCCCACAGATAATTTCTGTTTCCATAGGTCGTATTTAATGCATTATAGATGATCAGCTGCTCCGCATTCAGATTGGCTCTTGCCACAGCGTCAAAGCTTCCATTTGTCAGTGTCACATATAGAATCTTCTTAGTGCTTGTACTGGTAACCGTTACTTCCTGACTGCCATTGTCATCTGCGATATAGGCTTCCCAGGTCTGATGTCCATGAGCAGAAGCGGCAGCATGGTTATCATAGTAAACGTCAAACTGCACACCATATCGTGCAAAGGCTCCGGTATCCTCAACTGTGTATTCCACACCATTCATTACTACCTTAGTGCCAATCGGCACAAATGGATTGGAAGCATCTACAGCAATGGTATGGTTTGCAGTTGGATATGCACCACTAGCAGTTGGACCTCCGGACCATACACCACAACAGATTCGACAGTTACAATATCCGCTGGTCACTACCTGTCCTAATGATTCTCCGACTCGAACATTTCTGGTTTCTGTCACCGTTTCTGTTCGACCTTCTGTATTCAGATGATATTGTGCTTCAAAAAGAGATTGCAGCTCGTTTTCAACATCTGAGTACGTCCAGTCCCCGTATTTTGCGGTAAGATACGAGATAAGATGGTATGGATTATGACCAATCTCAGCAATGTTGTACTGATACTCGTCATAATTTGGATGTCTTCGTTCCATCTCATTTATCTGCTGATTCAAGGCACTTTCCAAAGCAGCATATCTGTTTTCGGCAGCATAAATATCTTCGTCTGAACTTGGATACGTTGTAATACCGATCACAGATCCAGCACCCTCGATAGAAGCACTGCAGCTTCCCAGAGATACTGCTATGACAAGAAAAAGAAGCGCAAAAATACCGATGCCTGCGAACATGGCACGATTACGCTTTATGATCTCTTTCAAGGCAATCTTTGCTTTTACCGTCATGTTCTCGACACCGGCAATGGTTGTCGCTCCACCTAGACTGCCAGCGGATTTTCCGGCTCTGGCTGCCCGGTATGCATCCTTATATCGTTTTTTCTGAAAGAAGCGGTTATAGAAATGTCTCTTTTGCTCAGCGTTCTTTACCGATTCTGCATGTTTGACTCCTTCCATACTTTCTGCAGAACCAAATTTCAGTTTCTTTTCTACAGTAGCCTCACGATAACCTCTGCGATGGGTTTTCACATCCGTTCGTTTGCTGCGGCTCTGAGCATGGCGTAGGCCACGTAACGCAGCTTCTGTTTCACGCTCTGCAAGTCTGGCACTTTCCACACCTGCATTTTCATCTGCTTCTTCCTCTTCGGAAGTGACTGCTTTCATGCCAGATATAACAGCTTGTGTGGCAATGTACTTCCCGGCTGTCCCTCCCGGTTTCATGCCAGCACTTTTCACCATCTGATTTCCTTCATCATCAAAAGATAATCTTCCGGCTTTTGCCTGTTCTTTGGTCATCTGTTTTTGCAACTGTTTCTTCCGAATGGATTTCTTTTGGCTGTTCAGATTATTATCATCATCCGGGATTTTTTCATAACGATGCAGTTTCTTTCGATATCCGGATACTTTTTCTTCCGGTGTAACTTCAACTGTATCCTCAACAGCTTCCTGCCGGGCAGAAGATTTACGGATCTTTTTCATCTGCAGTCGTTTACCTTTTCCCGATTTTGTATCTTCATTCTCAGCCTTTTTTCGTTCCCGTTCAGGAACAAATTCTTCTTTATTTTCCGGTCGCCCTCGGCTCCTGTGACTGATGTCTTTTACACTACCATCACGGAGATTTTCTTCTGTCAGACCATCTCTGGTCATCTTTGCGACCTTTTTATCTTTGCCTTTAAATTCTTTTCCGGCTATAGGTCATCACCTCCTGGCACAACTTTTCTTTCTGTACTCATTTAGTTCCTGGCGTCCAATAATCGGGATACCAGGATACCCATCTGCCTGTGTCCTGATTGCCGGAGAGCTTGCCTGGATATGAAATACCCAGTTCATCTCACTCGGATCTCTTGGCCAGAATCCATTGATCAGCATGGCTTCCTTGAACTGATTGTTGTGCAGATGGATCTGGGTACGTTTATACAAAACTTCTTTCAGATCATCACTGGTAAGATGCGGATAGATTTTCTGTGCCGGATAAAAATTCCAGAATACCCAGTCAAGGATAATGTTCTGTGTTTCCAGCGGAAGTTCATACAGATGATGATCATCATTGACTGTATGAACACGGTATCCAGGCTGTGCATTTTCCAGATTTTTCATCTGAATGTAAGGATTATCCTGGTTCCACTGCCTGATTCGGATCTTATCGATTTCCTTCATGCTTTTCCGCCTCCATTTCTTTCTCTCGTTTTTCAACTTCTTCCGGTTTTGTAGTCATCAAACTGTACAGCTTCAAGTTCTTATCGAACTTGTCCTTAAATGGAATAATTGTTGTTCCATAGAAAAGAAGTCCTTCTCCTTCCCCGGAATTCGTCACATAAGACAACTGATATGGGGAAATATTCAGCTGTTTTGCAAGGATCTGTCTGTCACCTGCAGCCTGGTTCAGCATCAGGATAAAATCACTGTTCTCAAAGATATTTTCAATTTCCCTGCTGGCAAGAAGATCTTTGATATTCTGGGTGATACCACTTGGAATACCACCCCATTTTCTGAATCTCTTCCATATTTCTACGGAATAAGCTGCTGTCTGTTCTTCTTTGAGCAGAAGATGGAACTCATCGATATAGTACCTGGTGGATTTGATGCCGCGGTTGATCGTAACTCTGTTCCATACCTGATCCTGGACGATGAGCATTCCGATTTTCTTCAGCTGCTTTCCAAGTTCCTTGATGTCAAAGCAGACAATACGGTTATTCAGTTCCACATTGGTTCTATGGTTAAATACTTTCAGTGATCCATTTACATAGATTTCCAACGCTGTTGCAATTCTCTGTGCCTGCGGTTCTTTCTGCTTTCTGAGGCAGTCATACAGGTCACCAAGGACCGGCATATTTTCCGGTTTTGGATCTGCAAAGTACTTCTGATACACCAGTGGAAGACAGCGGTCGATCACTGATTTTTCCTCTGCTTCAATTCCATCCCTGCTTCCCATGATCAGCTCACATAAAGACAGGACAAAATCAGATTTTACACCAAGTGGATTGTCATCATCGGAATAATCCATATTGATATCCATCGGATTGATATAATCCTTACTGGTTGGTGAAATGTGTACGACCTGTCCGCCAAGTGCATGGACCAGTGGGTAATACTCACCCTCCGGATCTCCGATGATAATGTCATCCTTCGTAACAAAGAAAGCGTTGGTGATTTCTCTTTTTGCTGCAAAGGATTTACCGGATCCAGGCGTACCAAGGATCAGTCCATTCGGGTTTTTGAGCTTTTTACGATCCACCATGATCATGTTGTTACTGAGTGCATTCAATCCGTAATATAAGGATTCTCCTGTCATAAAAAGTTCCTGTGTCGTAAATGGAACAAAGATTGCTGTGCTGGTAGTCGTAAGAGCCCGCTTGATCGGGATATGATTTACTCCCAACGGAACACTACTCATAAGTCCTTCTTCCTGCTGATAATCCAGACGTTTCAGTACACAGTTATATTTCTGGGCGATACCGGCAGTCTGGAAGATGGCATTATCCAGTGCCTGCTTTGTCTTTGCGGTATTTAAAAAGAGCGCTGTTACAAGGAACATACGCTCATTTCGTGACTGCAGGTCTTCCAGAAGCCTTTTCGCTTCTCCGCCATACGTGTTCAGATCCGATGGGAATAGCGATAGGTAAGCCTTTGAAGTTATCTCCAGCTTTTCCCCCGCTTCACACCGGACATGCGACTTTCACCGCATCCGGCGTTCCATCAATCAAACAGATTTCTTAGTCTCCTTAGTCATACCATTATGAGAATTATTCGTAAGATTTGGCTTCTCCAAATCAATGGGTTTCCTTTTTGCCAATGTTCGCAGTTTGTTCAACTTTGTGAGCTGTGAAGTATCCAATTTAAGAGCGGTGAGATAAGAACGAATCGTGTCCTCATCAACTGCGTGTATCAGTTCATGTACTGGTGCAAGCACCAATACCAGATTTTCATACTTATCGCTGCCTCCAATTCCTTTTGGCTTCTTGTGATGGCAGTGAATTTCTGATATACACTGAAATTTCTTTCCCGTTACCGCACATTTTCCCCATTGAGCGGAGAACAGTGAGATACGGTTATCCGCATACTCTGTACTGCGGCTGTATGTAGGCTCTCTCATTAGCTGTAGCAGTAAGAAAGTGTTTATCCGCAAATCGTCATGGATTTCACTTCTTCCTGCCGCTGTGTAAGCGCACACTTTTCGCCGCTGACTCATTGGATTTTTACATTGAACATAGCTTATTGGATAAATCGGTTCTTTGGATTGTGCTATATATCTTAGTTGCTCCGATTTCCCATATCTTTGGATTTCCATTTTTGTCAGGTCACGGCCTTCCTTTTTCAGCCGGTGTGTCTTTCCAGATTTCAGCCTGTTTTTGAGAACTGTATTAACAGTTCTGCCAATATCACCGCAGTCTATGCTGATGTCAGTGGCTAACTGGTAGTAATTCTGGATTCCCATAACCATGGAGTTGAACAGCCGTACTTCCCCGGCTTCTCCACGTCCTTTTCTGGGAAATTTGATATTTCCGACTTGTTTAGTCAGGCTGGCTTTAACCTTTTTGTATGCTTTATCGCACATGTGCGATTGAACGACGTACTTTTTCCCCTTTTTGCGTAGTCGGATTTTGAATCCGAGAAATTCAGAATAGCTCCGTCTGACGTCAACAACTCTCGTTTTCTCCGGTGAAACATCAAGGCGCAGGCGTTCTTTCAGCCATTGCGTGACCGCAATCAGCGTCCGGTCTGCCTGTTCCCTTGTTCTACAGAGAATCCGAAAATCGTCTGCATATCTCACGATATACATTTCTTTCAGCCGTGTATTCCGCATTGCCCGGTACGCATGGCTTTGTATCGGACAGCCTGCCGCATTTTCTCTGTAAGCGTAGTTTTCCGTTACCGGGTTGCACTGCCATTGGCTTTCTATCCAATGGTCAAGTTCATTCAGCACCACATTTGCCAATAGTGGGGAAATAATTCCGCCTTGCGGCGTTCCCTTTGTTGGGTGTTCTGTGTGGCCGTCCGGCATGAGGATTGGCGCTTTGAGAATCCTACGGATTACATAGAGCAGTTCTTTATCCCGGATATTCAGTGACCATAACTGTTTTATCAGTTTTGAATGGTCTACATTGTCAAAGAAACCTTTTATGTCAAACTCTACTACATAGTGAAGTCCTGACTTTTGCATAAGCCTGTAGGTTGCCGCTATCGCATTTTCAACCGACCGATTTGGACGGAATCCATAGCTATTGTTGCTGAACCTGGCTTCGCAGATAGGTTCCATGACCTGCTTGATACATTGCTGTACCAATCTATCCCAGATACAAGGGATTCCCAGTGGCCTGGTATTCCCGTTTGGTTTTGGGATGTCTTTGCGTCTTACGCTTCTTGGGGTGTAGCCGTTTTTAGCTCCCTTGACGATTTTGCGTACCCTTGCTGTGACTTCATCAGCGGTAAGTTTACCAATATCAGAAATCTTCAGCTTGTCTGTTCCCGGCGTAATACTCCCGGTATTGGATTTGATGTTCCGATAGGCCAGCAGGATATTTTCTCTTGAAAGTATCACATCCATCAGGTTCTCGAAGATTTCTCCGGCTTGACTTCTGGCATACAGTTCATCAAAGGTATTCTGCATATCGTAGTATTCAGCATGGCGGAGATACTCCACGCATTTGGTTTTTGGTTTCTTCTCATTTGGCATCAGGCATCACTCTCCTTTACGGCGAGTGACTTCTTTTTGTCATACTCGCAATCCTAATTGCGACTAAGTGCTAAGTTGCCTGTTTGACTGACTTGAGGCCATTCCTCCGTTTTCCTCTTTTTCGCAGAAAACATCATCGGTTCGACCTCTGCTTTTCAGCAGTAGTGCAGCAGCTTATATGATTCGTCTGCTTACTTCCTAATGGTAGAAGCCTACTGCCTTTCCTCGTTCCAACAATCCTATCTTTACATATACCTTTAGGTCTCCGCTTTAAGCCTGTCAGCTTGAACACGCCTGTAACGTGCTATGGTGTTTCATAACATCAATTTTTACTCCACCACACTGATTAGCGATGAACGCTACCAGCACATTTCTATGCCGTCATGGTATAGACCCTTACATTCGCGGTTTTCGTCAGTCATATTTCAAACATTCTGACCTTGGGTATTTTGTAGACCTCCGGCCTATAGGTAGCACCGTCCACCTCTGGACAGCTTTCGTGGGGCTGGTAATTATCCAGCAATCCATACGGCTACTCTCAGCCGACTTCACCGAGCTTCTGACAGGTCAGTTTTCACTTACACCCGCCAGTCGGAGTATTAAGGGGGCGTTTCAGGGCGTTACCCCATCATTCCACCTCTTGGATTGTTAGTTCTCCTAACATCTGAAATTTTCGTTCTTTTGTTAGTGCCTGATTTTGTCCTTCAACCACGAAGGCTTTGTTCAGGAACGAGTCGCACTAATATCCATATCATATCCGGCCCGGACTGCTTTTTTCTGTTCTTCGATTTTCATACGATTGATATCCGTCACTTTGCTTTTTACCAGCTTGATTGCCTTCATCTGATCCACCGACTGCACATGCAGGTTGACGATCAGGTTCTTATCAATATCCAGAAATTCTGCCAGCATCTTATCCGTAAGCTCCGGCGCCAGGATCTGCAGATAGGAGACAGCCCCGATAGTATTTCCCATCTGGAATGTATTTCTGTCCCGGAACACAAAACTGGTCGGTGCCACATAATCCTTTGTATTGAGTCCTGTCCGGATCATGGATCCATAGTCAAACTGGAAATCTGTCATCACATCCGGATTGAATGTCTCATACAGGATCTGCAGACGTTCCACGCCATTCAGCGGATATGCCGGAACTCCCAGGATCTTAAAGTTATTCAGGATATCCGACTCGATACGTTCCAGCTTTGGTTTTGCCTCCCGGATATTTTCTGCTTCAATGGCAAAGGTGATATATTTTGACTTCACCAGACCGTTGTTTCCTTTTGCCAACTGCTGTTTCAACATCTTTGCATATTCCATGCGAACATCATCAAAAGCATCCTCCTGTGGCCGGATCTGGATCACCTGCTCAAACTCCTTCATGCTGCTCTTATGATTGATAAAGCTCAGCTGAAAATGGATACTGGCATCAAAGTAATTGAGGAAATCACACCAGTTTTCAAAGATTGCATTTTTATCTTCATTCTGAGCCAGCTGGTAGTTGATGTCATAAAAGCGGATACACTTAGAATAAGTTTTTCCCTGTACCCTGCAGATTCCATCTCTTCCCATTTCCTTATAAGCGATCGACTGCTGGACGGACAGTTTTTTCTGCCTGCGTTTCTCTTCCAGCTTTTCTTTTTTCTTTTTCTCTTTTCTGTCTACTTTTTTGTATCCGGTATCTGCGACAGTTTTCTTATTTTTCTTTTTTCGCAACCGTTTTTCCTCCTTTCGGTTTTCCTGCATCCGGAGACTGTCTGATCTGTTCCGGATCTGTCTCATAATAGTTTTCAGTTTCATATTTTCTGACGGGCGGACGAAGAAACTTCACCCGGATCATATGCATCAGAACATCTTCCAGGTGCATCCCGTCTTTTTCGTACATGGCAAATAAAAATGCCGGTAACATCAAAAGCACCATGACCGTTGCCGCATTACTGTTTCCCATCACATTACGCAAGAGGAAATAGCTTGGAATTCCCATTGCAGCACCAATCCCAATACAGATCAGCTGTCTTTTGGTCAGGTTAAATGCTACTTTATTTTTTACCTTCGTTAAGTCTTTCGGTACGCTGACATATGCCATGATTTTCACTCCTTCCTGTAAATTAGTGCGCGTTAAATATCGACTTACTTAATGATGCCGTCTTAAAGAGGCTGTAACATAAGATCACTGTGTAAGCCATAACGCCAAATAATGAAGAACTCAGATTATCTGAATACTGGATACCTGCAACAAGCACTGCATAGATTGCAACGCATACCATCATCAGAAATGCCTGGAAAGCCAGGGCAAAGAGTCCTCTGAAATAATTCGTGCCGATCTGTCCCCATTCTCTGTTACTCATAGTTGCGAATGGAATCGGCGCAACTGAGGTATATAGGTAAATCTCTATCATACGTCCATACATGATCACTGTGATCAGTACAGACAGGATTCTCATACAGAAGCCGGCGATAAGGGTTTCCAGCGCCAATACAACAAGTTCTCCGATTTCCATACTTTCCAGTGTTGCGGAAAGATCCGTCAATGCCGAAGAAATATCAATGGCGGTACTTCCTGTGATAACACCGGCCGCAGAATTAACTACGTGCTGGCCCACATCGAATACCGCCATTGTGATCGTAAATGTGTTACTCACCAGATACACAGCAATCCACATTTTTACGAAGTACTTGAAAAACATCCAGGTATCAATATCATGCATGTTGTTGCGCTCGGTCAGCATAGAAATCAATTCGTAGCAGAGTACGAGTGTGATAATAATACCTGCGATCGGCATGATCACGGAATCTGATAGATTCTGGATCATACTGAATATGCTGCCGTTCCACCCTTGCGGGGTCTGTCCAACCTGGGTGGCGATCTCACCGGTCTTTTGATTGACATCAGTAAACATCGTGTCCAGGTTGGAAGTGATCATCCCAGTTAAGAGTTCCCTCATCCATTCCTCAATCGCATCAAAAATCTGACTGAACATGGATCTCTACTCCTTTCTCTTAACCAAATAATCCACTCAGAAGCGGGATCAGCTGTGTTCCGATCAGGATAACACCACCACCGCTCATCAGCTGCTTAATTCCCTGGGATTTTGCACCCGGGTTGTCGTTTCCATAACCTTCCATCAGGTTGATTACGCCCCAGACACCAAGACCGGCACCGATTGCAACGACCAGTGTCTGAAGGATATTGATTGCACTGCTAAAAAAAGCCATAATCAAATGTGTGAACAAACGCTTTTTCTTATGGTCTGTAAGCGTTTGGCTCTACTCCTTTCCCTTTTATTCAGACCTTTTTTACCTGTTTTATTTGCAAGGCGATCTTATCTTTATCTTCACTTTTTTCTCCTTTCTTCCTACTTTTAGATTTCTTTCTTGAAAAAAACATAAAAAAAATAGAGCATATAGATGGATTTTTCTACATGCTCTAACGCTTTTTGTTCTTTTTACAAATACTTGAAATTTTTTACTTCCTATCCAATTTTTTTGCCAGCACAAAATTAAACAAAAATGCTACTGTCACTATTAAAATACATATTATCGTAATCCACGCTGGTACTTTCATATCAAATTGAACTCTTAGCAACAAAGAAATTGTTAAAAATATACCTCCTATAATCTCTATAAAATCTAGGATCCTTTTTTGCATCATCTGAATTTTTTCCCTTTCTTTTACCCCATCAAACTTCCATATTCCATATTTTGATTGAATATCTGTGATATCTTCATCAGATATAAGTTCATCCAAAGTGACTCCAAGCTCCATTGCTAACTTTTTTGCTGTAATTAGATCTGGACATCTTGAACCGTTCTCCCATCGGCATACAGTTTGTCGTGATACGTACAGTTTATCGGCAAGTTGTTGTTGTGTATATTTTTTTTCTTCTCTGATTTTTTTAATGTTATCATTTAAAGCCATACTTCTTACCTCTCTTTCATTCATATCATATAATGATACCATTAAAAAAGAAAGAACCAGCATGGTTTTCCTATGTTTCCACTTTGGTAACATAGGAATTTTCTTAATTAATGATTTCAATTTGTCTTATTTCATCCTCTGTTACATCAATCCGAAACATCTCAAACTCTGTATCTTTTGAAAATGTCAGATTATGATTCAGATATTTTTCAACATCAAAAGCATTTTTCTTATCATAATCGGCAAGTTCCTTGTACCGTTTGTGCTTTGTGATGTCATATTTGTTGCTTAAAAACGGCCGGACTCCACGAAGCTGTAAGATACATTTTTCTCCATCCATGACCGCCAGCTCATCTCTACTCATCAGTTCTTTTCCAGTCTTTTGATAGTTCAGTCCATAGGACCGGTTGCTGCCTCTGGTGTCTGATGTGTTGTAAAGATCAATGGTTTCCTTTCCCAGGGTTTCTGATATTTCTTTCAGTGTGGAGCTTTCCTTTCCGCCCAGGAAAAGAACGGTGTCACAGTTACCTGTGATCGTCTCAGCAGCATCCTTATAGATAGTTTTCAGCTGAGATTGTGACTGCAAGATGATAGAAGCGGAGATTTCCCTGCTTCGGATCGTAGCAATCAATTTGTCGAATTTGGGAATCTGTCCGATATTGCTGAACTCATCAAGAAGCAGCCGTACATGATAAGGGAGCCTGCCTCCATGCTCATCATCCGCTTTATCACAAAGCAAGTTAAAGAGCTGGGTGTACATGATCGCTACCACAAAGTTGAATGTATCATCGGTATCGCTGATGATGACAAACATGGCTGTTCTCTGATCACCGATCATATCCAGTTCCATTTCGTCATACGACATGATTTCTCTTAGTTCCTGAATGTCAAATGGTGCAAGTCTGGCACCACAGGAAATCAAAATCGATTTTGCAGTTTTGCCGGCAGCAAGCTTGTACTTGCGATATTGCCTTACTGCAAAGTGTTCCGGATTTTCTGCTTCCAGTTCTTCAAACAATTCATCCACTGCATTTTTAAATTCTTCATCATCCTCCCTGGTCTCACTGGCATTGATAAATTCCAACAAAGTAGAAAAGTTCTGTTCTTCCTCTGGTGCCTCATACCAGATGTATCCGATCAGTGCAGAATACAATAGACGTTCGGCCTTGACCCAGAAATCTTCCGTTGATTTTTCGCCCTCACCCTTGGTATTTGCGATAATGGTATTGACCAGCTTCAAGATATCTTTTTCACTCCGGATATAATGAAACGGATTGTAATGCATGGACTTTTTAAAGTTGATCGTATTTAATACCTTGATCCGGTATCCTCCATTTACCAGCATCTTCCCGCATTCAACGATGATCGTTCCTTTCGGATCGGTGACCACATAGGATACGTGGTCCGTCATCTGCATAAGATTGGGCTTCACATAGAATCTTGTCTTTCCGGATCCGGAACCACCGATAACAATCACATTCTTATTTCTGGCATACTTCGGAGCTTTTGGTCGGCTGTTCATGGTCAGACGTTCTGTTTCTGTGAGGATGACATTGTTTTCAAAAACCGGATCCATGAAGGGTTCGATGTCTTTTCTGTTTCCCCATCTTGCAGATCCATACTCCACACCCTGCCGGAACTTCTTTGCGTTTTTAGAACGATAGTAGACCACCAGTTTTAATGCACCTGCAGCCAGAACACCTACTGTAAGGTCCTGCAAAGCGATACTTGGCAGCCAGCTTAAAAATGCCAGTCGGAAATTGACTAACATCACGCCAAGTCTCTGGACCATGCTTTCTCCCAGGCAATGCCGGTACAGCCAGGATCCTTTATCTGCTACATAGAAGATAAAGAAATATGGGAGATTTAAGATCACCAGTCGTTTGACCTGGATCTTCTGTAATTTTTCCCGGATCATCGTTCCTGACCTCTGGATTTTTGTCTCTGCTTCACACGCTGGCGGTGCTTTGCTTTTCTTTCTACAGATTTCTGCAGTTTCTTTCTGACGGATGGTTTCTTCGCCTGTTTCTTTTTCAGTTCTACTCCGGCATATTCCCGGAAAGCCGCTGTCATCACATCCACATCTTTAGCCTTAAAGAAGACCAGATATTTTGGTGGATCAGCACCGACTTCTTTTTTCAGGCTGTAATCAATCCCGTACTTTCTTGCCACACGGTCAAAGGATTTGATATTTTCATCTGTGATCTTTATGTTGGAAAGCTGTACTCCCTGTGCATTCAGCTGCTTGATGGTCTGCTTTCCATGCGGCTTTTTCTTTTCAATCTTTTTTCGGGCTTTTTCCCTTCCTTTCTCCTGAGCCCGTCCGGTCTTTTCTGCCATTTTCACCTGCGTTGCTTTCTGTTTCCTGTGGTTGTCCATTTCCAGGAACTTCCGAAGGGCTGCTTTTAGCACACTGGCATTGATCTTGACTCCCTGGATGCTCAGGCTGATCACTTTCTGATTTACTTCTTCCTGCAATTACCCACGTCCTTTCTTTCCTTTCATTTCAGAATGAAGACGGGCAATACAATATCCGATGCATGGAACATGTTTTCCATACGGACAGCCACCACATGGTGTTGTTTTTACTGCTTTTTTCTTTTCCGGAAGCAGATAGTGGCACTGTTTCAAGCTACAGCCTTTCTTTTTGCCTCCCCACCAGTAACAGTACTTGCAGGACCATGGCTTTTCTTCGCTGTACTTTCTTCCCTCAATAGCTGCATTTGGTTCTATGATCAGATCTTTATTAGTCTTCATTCTGTTCTTCCTCTTTTCTCATGATTTCTGTCAGTTTTTTCTCTGCCTGACTTCCGGCAGCAATGAGACAATACAAAACTGTAAATATTGCCGCTGCTCCCAGAAGAGCAACAAAAATAATGATATTTCTCATGGTTTCTCCCATCTAAAAAAGCGTCCACAGATTCCTTTCGGTTTCCATGAACGCTCATTCTTATTTAATTAGTGTTTCTTTTTTCTCATAAATGCAAGGGCTCCTGTACCAGTCGCACCAATGCCGAGAAGCATAAACCACAGCCACAGATTGGTGTTATCCCCAGTCTTTGGTGAATCACTGACAGGTTTTCCACCTTCCGGTGTCTTTTCTGCCGGTTTTTTCTCATCCACCATAGTTTCATGCTGTACTTCACAGGTATCCTTTACTTCGAATTCCACATCTTTTGCAACCAGATAGCCATCCGGTGCCGTTTCTTCACGGAGAGTGTATTTTCCGATCGGAAGCATTTCGATGTAATGTGCTTTCTCTGTACTGGTCCAGCTTTCCACAACTTTTCCATCCTGATCAAGGATTGTGAGTTTCGCTCCCGGAAGTTCTTTTCCGGCGATATCCTGTTTGGAGATTTTCACCTTCGTTACATCATCCTTCATCTCAACTTTCTGCACATCGGCAGTATCTTTGATCGTGAACTTTACGCTTTCAGCTGTCACGTAACCATCAGCAGGTTTTGTTTCAACCAGTGTGTATTCTTTTCCGACAGTCAGCTCACGGATCACATGTGCTTCTTTACCGGAAGTCCATTCATCCACGATATTTCCATCAGCATCTACCACTTTCAGCTTACATCCTGGAAGTTCTTTTCCGGTTGTCAGACTGGATTTGGTAAATTCAACGACGGTTGGCTGATTATCAAAGGTAAAATCATAAGTGACTGTCGGCTGATCTTCACCTGCATACTCAAAGGTAAATTCCTTTACTTCATCGTTGGTTACGAATCCGTCCGGTGCATAGAGCTCTTTTACATAGTAAGTTGCTCCTATTGGAAGATCTGCAACAAATGTGATCTTTCCTTCTTCATCCGTAGATTTCAGCTCAATGATCTCATCGGCTTCGATCAGGACTTTACCTGTTGTCTCAGACTTAATGTCTTCTTTGGCAAATAATCCAAAGATAGCACCTTCCAGTGTACGGTCAGAATTTTTTTCTTTCTTAAGTACACTGACTTCTACTCTCTGACGGTTGTTCTGCCAGTCTTTGTCATAGACTACAACTGGTGTATTCTGATCCACGTAAGTCAGATCTACATGACGGATCTCACCATCCAGTACATGACCGTAAGCAGTTCCTGTTTCTTTCACATAGTATTTACCAAGTGGAAGATTTTCCAGTTTTGCAATACCGGTTTCATCTGTCTTGATCGTTGCAATCAGTTCATCCTTTTTATAGTAATCGTCACTGACGCCATCGGCAGCCTTAATGTCTTCCTCAGCATAGACTTCAAACGTAACATCTGTCAGCTTTCCAGTTACATAGTTGAAAATGTGTTCCACCACACCTTTGACCTTATCGGCCAGTGTAACAGAATCCAGGAATTCTCCCTTCTTGTTGATTATGAGTTCACCAACCGGTACCTCGTCCTTCATTTCCACTTTTTGAACCTCTCCGGTATCTTTGACTGTGAATGTCACATCATTGGCTACCAGATAACCATGTGGTGCAAACTCTTCATGTAGGGTATAATTCTCACCCACTTTCAGATATTTGATCACATGCGGTGCATCTTTGGAAGCTGTCCAGCTGTCTACTACATTTCCATCTTTATCCGTTACTTTCAGATAAGCTCCATCCAGTTCTACACCGGTTGTTGCATCTGATTTTGTGATCTCAACAGTTGTCGGCTGGTTCTTCTTTACGGATTTTAATGTTACTGTCTGTACATCCTGCCCCTGATAAGAAGCATCAAATCTCAGTACTTCATCCGAAGATACGAATCCATCTGGTGCTTTCAGTTCTTTTACATAATAGCTTCCAAGTGGAAGATCCAGTGTACATGCTGCCTGACCTTTTTCATCAGAAGTCATTTCCTGTAAAAGAGTATCTGCTTTGACGATCACTTTTCCATCTTTCGTCTGAATGTCTTTTGCATTGTAAATACCGAACACTGCTCCGGCTACTGTATTGCCTGTCTCAGCATCCTGTTTTTCGACAGTAATCGACACTTTCTGTCGTTCATCTGTGACAGAGATTTCTTTCTCGATCACTGCAGTATCCTGATCCGCATAAGCAAATTCGACATTTTCCGGCACCGTATTTAACACATAAGTGTCCGGTGCATTCTTCTCTTTGACATAGTATCTGCCAAGTGGAAGATTCTTTACAGTTGCATAACCATCTGTATCCGTTGTAACGGTTGCCACCAGTGCATCCTTTGCAAAATACAGATTTCTCTGTCCATCTGCATCTACCTGATGATCGGCAGTATAGATATCCTCTGCCGCATAGACTTCAAATTCTGCTCCTGCAAGTCCAGCCATTTCATACTGGAAGTCCTTATCAAATCCCTTTAACACTTCACCCTGTTTATAGATCTTTAACTGACCTTTGACCGGGGCATTGGTATATTCCACATCAATGACTGCATCTCCTGTGACAGGATCGGTCAGATAAGCAGTATCTGTATCAACTGCAACTGTCACATAGTTTTTGGATATCGTGTACCCATCGGGTGCCGTCACTTCCTCAATCCGGTAGTTACCTGGTTTCAGATTTCTCGGAAGTACCAGGTATCCTTCCTCATTTGTGAAATAGGATTTGTGTACCGTTGGCTTCGGATAGGATGTTGTCTGTTCCACATATTTCTGATTATCCAGATCGTATACCTTGAACTCAGTATTGGCCAGAAGTACAGATTTCTGTGTTTCTGCATCCTTTTTGATGATCTTTAATTTTGCTTTGAATTCTTTATCCAGAAGCACTCGCCATGTCTGCGGTGTATCCGGATGATTCTCTGTGATCTTCACTACAAAATCATCGACCGGTGCATAGTTGTGTTTGCTTGTGGTCTCTCTTACCACATAAGTTCCATATGGAAGCGGAATCGATCTTGCATATCCTTTTTCATCGGTAAACATTTCTGTCTGGCCATCTGCAGTCAGTACAACTGGTCTGGCTGAATCAAAATCATAACTTCCATCTGCTTTTACTTTCAGATCACTAACAAGCCATGCCGAAAAACCAACTCCCTGCAGAAGGTCTGCATCGGTCTTCCCGTTGTTTGCTGCCTTAATGATCTGGAACGGCTGCTTGATGACAGTTTCTTTACATACAGAAGTTCTTTCTACAGTCGGAACAGTAGCACCTTCGTAAGTACAGTCCACATCATGTTCTGTCGGATCCAGTACGTATCCCACCGGAGCACTAAGCTCTTTCAGATAATACTTTCCAAGATAGAGATCCGATACAGAAGCTTCGCCATTCTTATCCGTTGTCAGGGATGTGATCAGGGTGTCTTTCTTATAGATTGTTCCGGTTCTTCCATCCGGATGAACAATGTCTTCTCTTGCATAAAGGCCATATACTGCACCTTCCAGCGTTGCATCACCCTGTGCTGCATTCCCTGTCTCAGCATCCTGTTTTGCAATGTTGATCTTTGCATTTACACGTTTGTCTGTTACATTTTTGGTCGTTGTCTTTCCGATAGCAAGAGTCACATTATAAGACTTTGTATCAATCTGATATCCTGTTGGAACAGAGATTTCTTTCAGATAAACAACTTCCTGTGTCTTTTCCATTGTGAGCTGTGAAGCACCATTCTGATCTGTTGCAGGCATCTCTGCAATCAGCTTTGTACATGCAGCATCGGAATAGATCCCATACACTGCACCAGCCAGTGCATTGCCTGTATCCTGGTCTTTCTTTACAATGGATACCTTACATTCTTTTGTCCAGGTTACTTTAAAATCCACATATTTCTCATTTCCGACACCTTCACCGAAAACAAGAGCCAGATCCTGTGTTCCGGATCCTGTTACAATCTTGTAAGCAGAGTATTCTTTATCAATGCTTCCCTTCATCTGAGAAGAAAATGTAGCACTGACGCTCTCTGCCTGATCAAGTGGTGCTGTCAGATAAAACTGTGTACCTCCACTGATTTCTACACTTGATCCTGCAGCACTGGTTTTACCGGTTGTCACATTTACAAGCTTTACACCGCTTGGCAACTTAAATGTGATTGTCTGCAGTTTATCTGCTTTGAATGTGATCACGCTTGTTCGCTGGCTGTTTCCTTCCACATAAGCCTTTACATTAGATTCGGAAAAGCTCATATCTACAGACGGAATGTCCGGCATATTTACACAATAATTGAAAAGCTCCATTGCCAGGTTCTTTCCTGTTGCATTAGTTCCGGATGCCCAGTCACTGGATCCATTTGCATAAGCTGCTGCAAGATGGGTAATGATGAATCTCTTTCCTGCCGGAAAATCCGGATGTTTCTCATCGAAGAAACCATTCTCATCACTTGCTTTTGTTCCGTAATAGCAGACCTTTGCAAGTGTCTTTCCATCGGCAAGTTTCTGGATTGTATAAGTTCCATTTCCCGGTCCTTTTTTCGATGGTTCAACACAGTATGCTGTCGCATTGATGCTTCCCCATTTCACATAATATGGACAAGTCAGATAAGAACCTAATCCATAATCTGCGTAATAGTACCAGGAACCGGCTGTGACTGTGACTGATTTTGTTCCTGTTTCACCGGAAGCAAGCATCATTGGCATATCAAAAGTAATACTTTCGCCTGCTTCAAGATCTGCAAGAGCAACTTCCTGGTCAACAGCTTCCTGCATAACCTCTGAGAGTGTGATCCCTGTTTCCGGATCAACGGTCTCCTGATTCTCCGTTGCTTCGATCTCTGCATCAAATTCTTTTTCTGTCAGTTCTGTTTTGCTCTCCGTTTCAGCAGCACCAATTTCCTCTGTAGACGAGTCAGCTTCAGAATCCTCTGTTTCTGTCTCATCGGAAGAACCAGCATCCTGATCAGAAGAACTTTCTGACTGCGAATCTTTCTGCTGATCCGCTTCTTTTACCACGATCTTTCGATTGATCTGGTAGGTAGGGTGATTCGTTGTCTGTGGTTCTACATAATAGACTGCCTTATAGGAATTGGCATAATCGGTAGAAAAGTCATTCCCGTCCGTATCTTTTGCTTCCTGAAATGTAACTTTTACTTTGCTGTCATCCTGGATCGTAAGACCGGTATAATCACTCTTTACATCGAAATTGTCTCCAACCTTGATCTCATAATCCTTTGCAGTTACCACTTCATCTTCATCCAGCTGATCCTTGATCTCCTCATAATACGGAATCTTTTTTACAGATCCGGCATCATCAGAAGCATAGGCAACAGCGGGAGAGAGTACCGTCGATAGAACCGTTACTGCAGTCAGTAAACCGGACATCACCCTGCGTGCTTTCTTTTTCACGTTCATTCTCTTAAATCCTTCCTTTCTGATTTTTTGTGTATGATTATCTGTTCGTGTCTGCGTATTATCTTTTATACGAAGATGATCGCCTCCTTTCCTGAAATTTGCGCTATTTGGGACAGTCAGCACAAGCTGAGATAACAGCACAAATATATGGCGGTACCTGTTTGTCACAAATACCGCCACATAATTTCTACTGTCATCCTCTTTTTAGATTCAGACATTTTATTTTGATTTAAGATTTAAGCGTTTTCCTGTTTTCTTTCCCGGATCCGTTCCTATATCAGTTTCCATCTCTGATACGTTTTCTTCTGGCAGACACGCAGCTTTTCGCTCTATGCATGTTCAAACCGAATATCACTCCGGGCAGGCTATTCATTTTTCAAGGAACATGAAGGTGCTCTATGCAAACCCTTCATATAACGAAACGCTCAGAGCCTGTTTTACAGTGGTCTAATTCAATTTTTTTAAAATTCTTCGTTTTCAGCCTTTTTTTTCATCGTTTTTAATGCCCTGTTCAGGAGGTCATTTACACTCTGCTGTTTGATTCCCAGATAATCTGCGACATCCTGCTGACGCATTTCTTCGAAATAAATCAGATTGAGTACCGTCTTTTGCCTCTCTGTCAATTCCTTGATCAGTGAATTCAGAATTTCTCTGTCGATAACATCGTCAACAAAATCTTTTGAAGATCCTCTCATAATCTCCGCATCATCTGTAACATCGCTGTTAGAAAATACACCATGATTGGTGCTGATTTTGCTCTGGCTGTATGCCATACGGTCTTCAGCCTCCATCAGTAGACGGATATACCAGTTTTCATTATCAAAGAACTCTTTATTGAATTCCTTGTTATTGCCAGTTACACTCACATATTCATAGTCATCACAACTATGCAGTGGAAATACGGTTGATTGATTTCCCGCTGTATAAAGCACATATCCGTGATCATAAACAGAGATCGTTGTATCTGCATTGATCATTTCTTTTACTACAACTTTGTGTTCTTTCAAGGATTTCACGCTTGGGATTCTTTTCTCCATATCAGCAACTTTCACGATTTTCTTCAGTTCTTTTAATGTCAACATAAAGACCACCTTTCTGCCTTTCGGCTCCGGGTGGTCCATTCCATCTTTTATGAAATTTCTGCACAGACATAAAGAACTGCAGCACAAGAGGTCACGAACTCACCCGTTTTTTTTGAACGGGAGTCCGCGACTCCTTTGTAACGCATAATCTGCCTACATAAATTAGTATGTTAAATTACTAATCATTTTTGGATTTGCACTGAATGCACTCTGATTTATTCTCTGTTTGCTCTTTGCGAAACATGGAATAATCGCCCATAGCATCGTAAGGACAACGCCTTACAAATTCCTGGTATTCGATTTCAGTCATCTTTGCTTCCTCCTTTGTGTCATATTATCAAAATCTCTATTTACAATTATTTTTGCAAAAAAGAATTCAACCTCTATATAACGAAACGCTGAGAGCCTGTTTTACAGTGGGGTACGACAAAAAAATTTAAAAATTTTTCGAAATACGTCAAAAAAGCCCGACAAAACAAATACTTCAACAATCTCCAAAACCAGAAAATACTTCTGATCTTGCAGTGTATCCGTAAATGTTTTGCCGGGCTCTTAGTGATTCCAGTCAGGTTCAGCTCCTTGACAAACTCTTGCTGTCTGGTGCGTTCTTGATGTTTCTTGCCAAATCCAACGCTTACTACAGACAGCTCATTCTATTCTGTTATGATCCCTGATTCATCATCTTTCGGGAATACGTCCGCATCCTGGACTTTAATTGTTCATCTCGGATGTGGATCGGACGAACCGACACCATATCATCCTTTACAAATATCTCCAATGTACTGCGACATTTTTTGCACTCCACTTCTGAATCGCTTTGTGCGCTCTTTTCAATAAATGCTCCGCATACAGAGCAGTGTACATGCCATTTAATAGCACCTGATCCCATATAGGCTTCCTCCTTTAAGCAATAAGATATTTCTCCATTTATTACTCAACGGACCAAAGGGAAATCAAATCCGCCTTATGAGCATCATGCCATCCATTCCGTAAGTGCCAAAGCTACACGAACAGCACGATTTTTATTCTGATCAGATCTGCTTTGTCGATCTGTGCATCCTTTTTTATCCTTACACCAGCTACCACTCACTCTTTCCGGTATAAAAAATTCCGCTGTGATTAATTAACATGATATTTCTATAGTTTCAAATACATCCCCAGTCAGATCACAGATGTCTTGGATCTGAATCTCAGTATCATCGATCCGTAAGTGGACTGATGGATCAAAAAATTCTACGGTTCCAGATAATGTATGGTACTGACCAATTAATGGATCCTTCCAGGATTTTTGAAAATAAGTTGCCTGTATCTTCATTCCATATGCCAGGATTCTTAATTTCATATCCAGCTCATTTTTCTTTTCCTCAGATAAATCTCTTTTTGGTTCGTAAATGATTTCCTGTTGCCGGATCGTTTCATCCAGTCCACGAAGTGCCGCAAATGGAGCAAACTGTTTTGCCCTGCGTCCTACATCCATGGGATGCCTCCTGGAAACCGGTCTTGGTAAATATAAATACGGTTGATATGCACTTGCTAGCACTTTTTGCACCTCCTCTAAGCACGGTGACCACCAATCTGTTCATTGCGTTCTCTATAGGTGGAACACTCCAGCAGATTGGATCCACGCATGATCGCATTCTTTCCATAACGCTGCTTTACATTCAATACTGCTTCCTGTAAATGCCGTTCTTTATCGGTCTGTTTTGGATCATCAAACAGGCTGTACTGCACATAATTTTCAGAAGCAACCCTGTTCGCACACACCTCGATTCTTCGGATTCCGGTATATCTGTCTGCAATCCTGAGATATAAATCTTCCACTGCATCCATGATTTTTTTTGAACTGTTACTCCCTCTTTCGAGTTTTACGGTTCCTTTGGATGCCTCATGCTCATACCTGTGGTCATATGCGATCCATAAGGTGAGAGAGCTTGTCACCAGTCCTTTTTCAAACAGATCCAGGGCCAGGTTGTCTGTCATTTCCCTTACGATTACAAGTGCTTCTTCAAAAGAATAATTTCGCATCAGCACCTGACCATTTGAAAGGCTGTGTTCCTCCGAATGATAGTTCTTGATGTCACTCATCCGGCATGTTTCATATCCCCATGCATGATCGATCAACAGCTCTGCATCAATCCCAAACATCTTATACAGCCAGTCTTCGGATCTTAAAGAAGCCATTGCGATATCGCCCATCGTATGAATCCCGTAACCGGCCAGTTTTTTTTCAGTCCGGGATCCAATCCTCCAGAAGTCACTTAATGGTTTATGATCCCATAGCTGCTCTCTGTAAGAGAATTCATCCAGGATTCCAATATGGTCATCCACATGCTTTGCTACGATATCCATTGCGATCTTAGCAAGATACAGATTGGTTCCCACACCAGCGGTTGCAGTGATACCTGTTTCCTCCATAACCTCCTGCATTAGCTTTACCGCCATTTCTTTTGCAGTGAGATGATAAAGCTGCAGATAGTTTGTCACATCAATAAAACACTCATCGACACTGTACACATGGATATCTTCTTTTGAGACGTACCGCAGATAGATTCCATAGATCTTTGCGGAATAATCCATATACAGCTGCATCCTTGGCATGGCTGTGATGTACTTTACACAATCCGGTATCTCATGGATCCGGCATCGGTTCTTGATGCCAAGAGACTTCATAGCCGGAGTGATTGCCAGGCAGATTGTTGACTTTGATCTGGTCGGATCTGCAACCACCAGGTTTGTTTTAAATGGATTCAGCCCACGTTCTACGCATTCTACAGAAGCATAAAAGGACTTCAGATCAATACAGATAATAGAAGTCTGATCCTGACTCACATTGCCACCTCCCATACGTCTTTCCTCTTTTTGTAACATGTATCCCATTTTGACTATCAATGATTGTCTATCCTTCCTGTTTTCATTGAATTACAGGAAATTCATTTCACATATCCATTGACAAAAGAGGAAATATTGTGTATCTTATAGGAAAGATGTTTCCCTTATCTGTGATTTACATTATAGGAGAGATATTTCCCTTTGTCAAGATTAATTTTAAATTTTTAGGAGACACATTTCCCGTTTTGCCTTGAGGCGGCTAATGAAACTTATAAGACAAGGCTTAGAAAGAGGTATGTTTATGACATTCGGTGAAAAAGTAAGATCATTAAGAAAAGAAAAAAAGATGAGTCAGCAGGAACTGGCCAGTATGGTTGGTGTTTCATATAGGACCATTCGATCCTGGGAAGTAGAAGGACGTTTTCCAAAACAAAATGTTCTGTATCAGAAACTGGCAGATGCATTACAGTGTGACGTTTCTTATCTCATGAGTGAAGATGAAGCTTTTATCACAGAAGCATCCGAACAGTTTGGAAACCGTGGTGCCAAACAGGCTCAGCAGATTCTGGAACAGGCTGCAGCTATGTTTGCCGGTGGATCACTGACAGACGAAGATAAAATAGCTTTTATGGATGAGATCCAGAGTCTTTATCTGGATTCCAAAAGACGTGCAAAGAAATTTACACCGAAAAAATATCTGAAAAACCAAGAGGAAAAATAATAGAAGGCGGGATTATTGTACACCTAATCTGTTACCTTATAGTTACAAGGATATTTCTGCCCTTTTTATTTTTTACTTTTGAGGTGATTTATTTGAGAAACACTTACATATATACAGAAACAAAGAAATTAATCAAGAAATATGGCACCAGGGATCCCTTTGAAATTATGGATCAGATGCATATCATTGTTGGTGAGACTTCGAGATATAAAAGACTGAAAGGTTACTGCTTCATGAGCTGTCAGAGCATCTATGTGATGATTAACAGTTTTCTTTCAGAAGAAGAAAAGAAGATAGTTGCCGCCCATGAATTAGGCCACATCATTTTACATCGTTCGCAGCTGAAAATGGCTCCGATGAAAGATGACACACTCTATAGTATGATGGACAACACGGAATATCAGGCGAACCTTTTTGCCGCTGATCTGCTTTTGGATGATACAGATATTTCAGATTTGGTTCAGAATGAAAATCTGGATTATTTCGGGCTCTGCAGTTCTCTGAATTCCAGTCCGGAACTCATGAGCTTTAAATTATACAGTCTTACCAGGCGTGGCCAGGCATATCATATGCCGATGGAAATACAGAGTAATTTCCTGGCAAAATAAAGAAAATCCTGTTCGTAATGAGCAGGATTTTTCTTTATAAACAATTTATCAACAAACTTTTTCTATTCGAACGTTTTTCTTTCAGGAGCATAAAACACTGTTATATCGTCCTCATTATCACCATGATCAATATGCACATAATAATCTCGGACAAAGTAACCAATCTGTGCTTTCCCTAAAGAATATAATTCATTTGTTTGGAAATCTACAATACATACTTCCGGAAAGTGAGCATTTTCCCCTTGCCATTCCATTTCATCAACATACATATCAACAACCTTATCTACGCAGTCCTGACATAAAAAGTCTTTGATCTTATCCCAGTCAGGAGTGCTTTTTTCACCATAAGAGACCTTCACATCTCCGATGCCTCTGCTAGGCATACCATTCGTCCAAAAGCCACATTCTCCTTCACCATGTGAACTGCTTGTGGAATTATAATAAGATCCGATCAATTCATTTCCATCATCATCATAGGCACGTACATCCGTATTGGTAATATACATAGTATTTAAACACACTACACCTATTGAATCCATTTGTCGGTAGTAGGGCATAAGACTTCTTTCATTATTTCCGCAGATGCAGCAATTTTCTTTATCTACTGTAGATTGTACATTAGGTCTTTTTATTTCTTCTTTTTCAGATATATCATAATTTCCCTTTGCATATGATTGCGAACATCCCGTAAGTAAAATTCCACCTGCTATAAGCATTAATAAAATATTCTTTTTCACACCATTTCCCCTATAAAAAAAGAACAGTCCATCTATGCATTGAACTGTCCTTACTTTCTTAAGCTTCTCATAAAAGACATTAATATTTCTTTCTCTCTTGTCTCTAATTGATCCCAAGTATTAAGTATTTCATTTTGGTCTTCTGTAAGATTTAATCTATCTCCATCCCCGGCAAAAAACTGAGCTAGAGTAATATCAAATGCATCACAAATTCTTTCCAATGTAATAACATTAGGAACACTTTTTTTGCTCAAAATATTTCCCAATGCGGTTTGCGACATTCCCGTAATTTGCGATAACCGATATTTTGAATACTTTCTTTTTTCACATAATTCTGCAATTCTAAATGGAATATACTCCTCTGCACGCAAGTAATATACACCTCTTCTCTGACCTATGATACTTAATATTGTACCTATAAATCAGGAGAATTATTAGATACATACTGATGCAGTATTTTACTCCATTTTAATTTAGTATTTGATTAAAAAAAGAAGACTTCAATTACAGTTCACGATATTCATTCAATCATTTTCATTTCATATACAGATGAAAATCAATAGAATCGTAATAATCATAATATAATTTCATTCTACCTGTCCATATAACGCCTGTCAAATGGTAAATCATATTCTTAATCAATAATTGAGCTGTTCTGCTAATCATATCTTGAACTGTATATATAATAATTGGTGGCTACACCCCCAAGCCCCTGTGGAATCAATTTTATCGATACAGGAAGAAATCTGCATCGATAAAATTGATTTTAAAATAAAAGGCACCACCACAGCTCTACAAACTGAAAGTTTCTTTTTCTTGATAAATGGGGATTAGTTTTCCTTTTTTCCAATCAGCAATAACCACCTATGGTCAAAGCATATTTGTCCCTCCTTGATATAGGGATTAAAACCTGTTTTATCTCCACCATTCAAATCGTATTCCATTTTATCAATAATATCTTTTTGAATATCCTCTGGTGTACTTGTCAAATCCATCCAACTTTGTAGATTTACAGGAACAAGTGTTGTTTCTTCAAGCTGAAGCTCAAAAGCATCCTCAAACAATGCTTCAAATTCTTCTCTGCTAAGTATTCTTGTATGTGAGTTATCACGCATCGTTTCAATAGCGTCATTAGTTTCACGCAATTCTTCTGTAGTCGCTACCATATCCCAAATAACAAGTTTTCCACCTTTTTTCAAAACTCGTTGCATCTCCCGAAAAGGCTTTTCAGGCTCAACAAAATGGTGCAATGAAAGTCTTGTAATCACAAGGTCAAATGTTTCATCTTCAAAAGGTAAGCATTCCGCATTCCCCGATACAAATGATATGTTCTGAATACCTTCTTGCTTTGCCAGTTTTTTCCCCTGCTCCAACATTGCTTCTGTCAAATCCAAACAAGTAATGTCCTTAACATAAGGAGCCACTGCTCTTCCACATATACAGGTTCCAGCAGCAACCTCCAATGCATGTTCATTGCCCTTTGCCTGAATACTACGAATCAAATAATCGGTATATTCTGCCTTAGACATATGATATGAAGCAAATTTCTCTGCTTGTGTACCAAATGATTTTTTCACTTCATTATAGTTATTCATAAACTTTTACCTCGCTGTAAACTTCAAAGTTTCTGTTCCTTACATACTTGAAGTTGGTTACTTCTTGTAATTCATTTTCTTACTTAATACCCCAAACAAAGCCAATAAAAATATTCCAATTCCAAGCAATACGCCAGCCCCTTTCATTAATTCATTGTTTGTATACTCTGTATCCGGAAGAATCCCATACTTGTAATAAGAATAACTAACATGGTCTGTGGTATATGCAGTTATGGAATCTCCTACATTATATTCCGAATATACAACTCCCGGTACTTGCATTCGCTTGTGATAATCATTCACTTTCCCATTGTTGTAGTAAAAGAAATAATTCTGAGATATAGTATCAGCCGAAGCATCTTCAGCCCTTTTACCTGTAATCACAATATCCTCCATATAGTAATCTTCTCCCAGTACCATCTCTTCCATTTGTGTATTAAATGCTTTAGATGTCAAAAGTATATTTATCCAGACTGCAATAAAAGCTATACTTAAAATAATGAGACAAATCCAAAACAAAATTTTCTTTTGCTTTCCACTTAATAGTTCTTTTGATTCTTGGTGCTTAACCAATTTATTACTCATTCCATAATACCTCTAAAGTACTTTTCCTTCTTCCTTCCCTTCGCCCAAGAAGTGTATCTCACTCAAGAACTCGGTCAATTCCGATTGAGATTTCACCTGTTTTAAGAAATTTAATAACTGTTATATTTTATTA
>OGXY01000283.1_pt1 | contig 50938 bp, 49 predicted proteins | sample 1576411 | NCBI WGS metagenome assembly OGXY01 (sample SAMEA3541498, study PRJEB24748) | human gut metagenome | biome: human gut; feature: human-associated habitat; material: faeces | place: China | collected 2012 | reverse complement strand
ATGAGTGTGCTCGTCGAAAGTGGGCAGGGGAGAGAGAGGGCTGCTGTCCAGTAGGTTTTCTTCCTCATGTGCGGATACATCTTCTTCACGTGTGCGTGTGTGTGAGGCAGAAGAGGAGTGCGAACCTTGTGTACCAAGTGTACCCCATCCGTGCGGAATTTCGGATTGGACTTTTATGCCGCAAACTTCGGCCAGATGGAAGGCGGTACCTATGTGTACGTTGTTGTGTCCGTTTTTCAGTGCATTGCTGAATAGTTTGTCGGCTGCTCGTGGATCGTACTTTGGTGAGAAACTGCACAAGGTCAGGAAATCTTGGCGGCCCGCTTCGCCACAGTCGGTGGTGATGGCAAATGCCAGTTGTATGTACTCTTGATAAGTGGGAGCGATGTCGGCTCCTGCATTTCTGACGGCTTCGGTCAGGCGGTGCAATGCAGATAATTGTTCCATTGGCTTTAAGTATTTTGAATTATAATTTGGGATGTTGATTCGTGATTTTAATTTTCGATGTTTATTTTTTAGTTCTCAAAAGCGCCCCTTCGTCATGGCAGAGGAAGCAGGAGCGTACGAGGTCTTTTCCCGATGTATCCACTCCTTTTCCGGGTTGGCGGTGGTTGCTGTCGTACATGCAGTGTACATAGTTCATGGCCCAGCGGATTCCATCTGTGGCGTTTTGTTCCGAGGCATGAGGAATGAAGGCTTTCACGCCCAGTCCACTGGGACTGATGAATGCCAGTGCGGGACACAGATAAGGGTCATCGAATAATTCTTGTCGCAGGATTTCGGCTTCTTCGGTGGATTCGAGATGATCGATGTCTACTACTACCAGTCCGGACAGCTCTTCCAGGCAGTCGCTTCGGCGACGGGTGAAGATTCCGCAAGGGGTCACGTAGGGCAGTGTTTGCTGCTTCAGGAGACGGCTGGTGTCTTCGTCACCTTGCAGCGCGGCGTTTCGCACTTCAAGAGTCAATGCAGTGAGTTTCTCGTTGGAGGTTATCAGTTTATATATTTCTTCCAGATTTATTGTCCGTAGCGGAGTAAGTGTGGCGCTCTTTACAGTTCTTCCGGTTGTTTTGTCCTTAATCGGTGAGATAGGGGGCATGAATAGTGACATTTTGAAAACATTTTCCATTGCATTTCATTTTTTTTAATTATTTCATTTTTAATTCTTTAGTAGGTGTTTGTGTCGGGCAAAAAAAGAAGATGTCACTTTTGGATAAAGCGGCATCTTCTCATCTGCAGGGCTTAATCTTTGCCAAAGCGGGAGCAAAATTAAGTCCTTTTACAACATGTTGTTCAACACTAATTCATACTTGTTTTTTGTTGTTATTTTCTCTTTCTATTTCTCGGATTTGTATACTTGGACTCTTTAAGTAATTCAATCAAATCTTGCCTTATTGTGTTGGCTGATATTCGTTTACCGTTCTTTTGCTGAAACTTTTCTCTTCTGTATAAAAAACGTGCAAGCGTTGCCAATCCGTTTTCTGGAGACGCGTCCAGACAATTTATCATGTAGAGCTCTAAAAATGCTTTTTCTATAATGTCCCGACGGTCGATTATTCTTGTAATCGTAGCCCCGGGTTTGGGCCCTCTTTTTGCCTTAATACCTTGTTTTATTGGTTTCTTACTATTATTCTTGTTCTTTTTTGCAGTTTTTTTTTGCTGCTGTATTTACTTTATTCTTTTCCATATTTCAGATGTTTTTTAATGTTAGAATTAGTGATGGAAAAATATGTTGTAAGTTGCGAAGGTAAGTGTAAAAAGAAGAGTGGGCAAGAATATCGGGATTAATGTTACTTTGAAACTTTTCTCTATGTAGCTTAATAGGTTGGTATATAGGAAGATAGGTTCTTGTTTTTTGAGTACTCAAAAATCGTTCGTTTAATATGTGTAAATATTTACGAAAGAATAGTAGCTGTCAGGATAATAATCCGAATAGATATTAATGACATTTATTTTGAGAATAACAGTTTGTATATTAGATGTTTACATAAAGAGGAAAGTGTTTGCGAGATTATTTTTATTAAACATCTTGCACATTCCAAAAATACCTTTTATCTTTGCACCATTAAACGAACGATTAAAAAACGATTTTTCTCTCTAATCTATTCGTTTATAGCTTTTTATATATAAAAAGTTCCATATAATTGTTTCATAGACTTTTTTTCCGTGACGGTAGAAAGTTTTGGAATAAAATGAATGCAAGTTAAGCTACTTAAAATAATCGCATTACATAATTTGACCGGTAGGTATTTCACTACTCCGGTGTCCCTAAAAAATATCCTGACGCGAACTAACTTCGCGAAAATTTCATGAACGAAAGTACTGACTCTCAACTTTCTACTCCTAACTCTCAATTACTCCACTGGTTTGCTGTTCGTGTTTCCTACAGTCGTGAATTGGCTTTAAAAGCTATTTTGGACGAGGAAAACATAGAGAGTTTTATCCCTATGCGTTACGGAATAGTAATGAAAGGTGGTAAGCGTGTACGTAAGTTGGTTCCTGCCATTCATAATCTTGTCTTTATTCATTCTACTCGTAAGCGTATAGACGCTTTGAAGGATGAACTCGAGGGAAAAATGCCTATACGTTTCATTATGAATCGTGAATATTGTCGTCCGGTCGTTATTCCTGATGCGCAGATGCGTAGCTTTATTCTCGTGGCGGGTAGTTACGACGAAGCAGTTCTTTATATTGAGTCAACTGAATTGAACTTGGTGAAAGGTCAGAAAGTTCGTATCACAGATGGTGTCTTCAAAGGTGTTATTGGCGAGTTTGTTCGTATCAGGCATGATCGCCGCGTGGTCGTTAATATTGAAGGCGTCATGGCTATTGCTACTACTTTTATACCCCCTTCGCTTGTTGAACCGGTAGTTGTTGATTGATATTATCATTGATAGTAGCTATTGGTTAATAATACTATTATCATCTTGAATTCGTCAAAGGAAATTCTCTTTTTGGAATAAAACAATTTATAATATGGATTCTAATTCTTCATCATTATTTTCTTTAGCCCATCATCTTCTAACCTATGGGCTAGATGGAAGTCCCATTTATGCGGACCAATTTGCACGTTTGAATCGTGATGTCTACGAACGAGCTATTGAACTTTATAATACTCGTGGAACTACGGTTGAGGAGGAGGCTGAACTTTGTCTTGGCTTGTTGGTGGCTTTTGCTGCTACTATTTATGATAATGGTAGTAAGCAGGAATATGTTCAGAATGTGCTGGATCGTAGCTGGGAGGTGCTTCCAAAACTTTCTCCCTCGTTGTTAAAGGTTAGGCTATTGACGTATTGTTATGGTGAATTTTATGATGAGAGTTTAGCGAAGGAGGCTCATGAAATTATTAATACTTGGAATAGGGAGGAGCTGACTTTGGAACAGGCGGAGATTGTGGAGGAGTTGAAGGATTTTGAGGAGAATCAGTATCCGTTTGAGGAGATAAAATAAAATTTATTCATTAAAATATTCAACACATCTGATGAGTAATTGTTGGAAAGTGCATATATAGGAAGGTATTTTTATTGTATGACTTTGAGATTATCTTAGAATTGATTATAAACTACAGACTGAATGATGGAGTCTGCAGGAAATGTCTACAAACTATGTTGGGGGTATTTTCTAGAGAGAGTATTTGTAAGTACTATAGGTGGTATTAAGATAATCTCCAAGCCCTTTCAAGTTATTGTCTATAAGGATATGTGAAAGACATGACTCTTTAGAGTCTTGCATTAATGGTTTTGCGATATGGATATGAGAATATCGGATTTTTGGTAGAGATAATCGCTTTATGCTATAGCATAATTAGTATGGTGAGTAGTCGGTTTGGACTGTTTTGGCAAATTTTATTGGAATTATTAACGGTTGCAGAGAATTTCTGAGTCTGAAATTACGGAATATGGACTTAATGGTATGACAATGACAAAAAATAATAGTAATTTTTTGTGAGGTGTTCTTATAGAAGGAATATATACATTATGAGTAATAACAATTTGTAATTGTTTGAAGAATGAATATACTTATAACAGGCGCTAAAGGTTTTATTGGAAAGAATCTTTGTGCGCAGTTAAGCAATATCGCTACTAATAAAGCTCGTTGGTATAAAGTGGATTCCACTATTACTATAATGGAGTATGATATTGATTCAAAACCTGAGCTACTTGAAGTATACTGTCAAAAGGCAGATTTTGTATTTAATCTAGCAGGAGTTAATAGACCGAAAGATGTTAGTGAGTTTATGAGAGGAAATTATGGTTTCGCTTCCACACTCCTTGATACGTTAAAAAAATATGGGAATAAATGTCCTGTTATGATTTCGTCGTCAAGTCAGGCTGCATTAGACAATCCATACGGGCAGTCTAAAAAAGCCGGAGAAGATTTGATGTTTCAATATGCAAAAGAAACAGGTGCCAAAGTATTGATATATCGTTTCCCTAATCTTTTTGGTAAATGGTGTAGACCTAATTATAATTCTGTTATAGCAACATTTTGCAATAATATTGCCAATGATTTGCCTATTCAGGTAAATGATCCCAATGTAATGTTAAATCTTGTCTATATAGATGACTTAGTAGATGAATTAATAAATGCGTTGACTGGTGATGAATATAGGGAAGGTAAATTTTGTTATGTAGCTAATGTACATAGAGTGCGGTTGGGGGATATTGTGGATTTATTGAATTATTTCAAAAAAGGGAGAACTTCTCTTCAGGTACCTTATGTGAGTGATTCTTTTAAGAAAGCTCTCTATTCAACATTTGTGTCTTATCTGCCGGAATCTAAGATATCTTTTGCTTTGAATATGAATGTAGATACAAGGGGGAGTTTTACAGAGTTTATAAAAACGGAAAATCATGGACAAATATCTATTAATATTTCGAAACCTGGTATAACTAAGGGACAACACTGGCATAACAATAGTGTTGAACGCTTTTTAGTGGTAAGTGGCTGTGGTCTTATTCAGTTGAGAAAAGTGGGTGTAGATGAAAATGGTAATAGATATCCGGTGATTGAATACAATGTGGATGGAAGTAACTTAAGAGTAGTAGAAATGCTTCCGGGATACACCCATAACTTGATTAATCTTTCTGAAACAGAAGACATGGTTACTATTATTTGGAGCAATGATTGCTTTGATCCCAGTCGTCCTGATACATATTATGAACCTGTAGAATAAAAAAATATGCTAAATGGTAAATCTATCCTTATAACTGGTGGAACGGGTTCTTTTGGGAAAAAGTTTGTAGAAACAGTTTTTAGAGATTATCCCGGAATAAAAAAAATTATTGTTTATTCGCGAGGAGAATCAGCTCAATATGTTATGCAGAGGCAATATCCTCATAAACAGTATCCTCAATTGCGCTTTTTTATAGGAGATATAAGAGATAAAGAGCGATTATTGAGAGCATGTAGTGAGGTTGATATTTTAATTCATGCAGCATCTATATCACAACCTGATACTGCAGAATACAATCCGGAAGAGTGCGTGAAAACTAATGTTATAGGAGCTCAGAATGTTATAGATGTAGCTCTTATTTGTAATATAAAAAATATTATTTCACTATCATCAGATAAGGCATGTGCACCAATTAATTTATATGGAGCATCCCAGTTATTATCCGATAAACTTTTTGTTGCAGCCAATAATATAAAGGGAAGAAAAGATATTAAATTTTCTGTTGTTCGTTATGGTAATGTAATAGGGGCAAGAGGTTCTGTTATTCCATATTTTATTGAACGTAGGGATATGGGTGCAAAGGAACTTCCTATTACAGACAAACGGATGACTCGTTTTAATGTTACACAACAGACAGCTGTAGATATGGTGATATGTGCTATACAAAATCACTTAGGAGGAGAGATTTTTATTCCGAAATGTCCGTCATATCGCATTACTGATGTGGCTATGGCAATAGCTCCTAATCTTGCACAAAGTGAAGTTGGTATTCGTCCTAGCGAAAAGTTACACGAACAAATGATATCGAAAGATGATGCGATAAATACGATTGATTTAGGTAGTTCATATGCAATTCTTCCTGCTATAGCGTTTACTGATAACCGCAACAAGGAAACCTATCTTACTCATTATAATGCAAAATCGGTTCCTGAAGATTTTGCTTATGGTTCAGACACAAATACGGAGTGGGAGACTGTTGATTCATTGAGGGATAAAATACGTAGATATGTAAATTCAAATTTTAAAGTAAAATAATTATGATAGACCATACTCTTTCTTATGGTCGCCAGTATATTACTGACGAAGATATTCAGGCTGTGGTAGAGGCTCTTAAATCTGATTATCTCACTCAGGGGCCAAAGATTAATAAATTTGAGAAAGCATTTGCTGAATTTTGTGACAGCAAATATGCTTGTGTGGTAAGTAATGGTACTGCAGCTTTGCATTTGTGTGCTATGGCTTTGGGGATTACCCCCGGCGATAAAATAATTACTACTCCAAATACTTTTGTTGCTAGTGCCAATGGTTTTCGTTATCAAGGAGCAGAGATTGTTTTCTGCGATATTCATCCTCAGACTTTCTTGATTGATTTAGATAGATTAGAAACTATTTTGAAAGCTTCTCCTAAAGGAACATATAAAGCTGTAGTTCCTGTAGACTTTGCTGGATATCCTATTGATGGTGAAAGGATGAGAGAACTTGCAGTCGAGTATAATTTTGCTATTGTAGAGGATGCTTGTCATGCTCCAGGTGCTACTTTCACTGATAGTAAAGGAATAGTAAACCGAGTGGGTAATAGTTTATACGCCGATCTTACAGTTTTTTCTTTCCATCCTGTAAAACATATTGCTACAGGTGAGGGTGGAGCTGTAACAACTAACAATAGGGAGCTTTATGAAAAGTTGTGTCTTTATAGAACTCATGGTATTACTCGTGATCCTGAAAAACTGATAAAGCATGATGGAGGGTGGTATTACGAAATGCAAGAACTTGGTTACAACTATCGTTTTACTGAATTTCAAGCAGCATTGGGGATCTCTCAATTAAGTAGAATGGATTGGAGTATTTCTCGCCGTGGGGAGATTGCAAAGAAATATGATAAAGCTTTTGAAGGAACCGTTATTAAAACTCCTTTTAGAGCAGATAATATTCTTCATGCATTTCACTTATATATTATTCAGGTTGATAATAGAAAAGCCTTGTATGACTTTTTGCGTGAGAATAACATCTTTGCCCAAGTTCTTTATGCGCCGGCACACTTGATGCCATATTATAAACAATTTGGATGGAAAGAAGGAGATTGTCCTGTTGCTGAGGAATACTACACTAAGTGTTTGGCATTACCGATGTTTCCTTCACTTACTAATGAAGAACAGGATTGGGTAATTGAAAAGGTTTTAGAATTTGTAAGGTGATGAGGAACATAGCAATTATACCTGCTCGTGGTGGTAGCAAACGTATTCCTCATAAAAATGTCAAGCTTTTTATGGGTAAACCTATCATTGCCTACTCCATTGAAACAGCTCTTTCAACGCATCTCTTTGATGAAGTTATGGTATCAACGGATGATTTGGAAATAGCGGAAGTGGCACGACAATATGGAGCTTCAGTTCCTTTTTTGAGAACAGAAGAAACTGCAAATGATTATGCTACATTAGCAGATGTTATTCGAGAAGTATTGGATAGGTATAAAGAACAAGGAGATTTTTTTGATAATATGTGTTGTATTTTGGCAACTTCTCCACTACTTCTGAATGAGGATATTGTTGTTGGCTATGAAAGATTGATTCATTCGGATTTTTCGTCTATAGTACCTGTTGTACAGTTCTCATATCCTATATTGCGTTCATATGGTATGAACAGTGAGGGGGAAATTTATTTCAATTGGCCGGAATATGCTAAAACTCGTAGCCAGGATTTGGAATCTGCCTATCATGATTCAGGTACATTCTATTGGCATAAGATTGACCGATGGCTCTCTGGTGACATTAAAAGGGGAGGGATAGTGGTTGACGAAGATCGAGTGCAAGATATTGACACAGAACAGGATTGGAGGATGGCAGAATTTAAGTATAAAATGCTATATGTTCGCGGGTAAATACCTAAAATATTAATTCATATTACTGCTATATAATATAAAGATTGAAGAAAAGAATATTATTTCGAGCAGATGCTAATGTCCAAATAGGTTATGGTCATTTTGTTCGTACATTGGCTTTAGCAGATATGCTAAAAGATGATTTTGAGTGTGTATTTTATACTCAAGAACCGACAGAATATCAAAGGCAGGCAGTTGGTGAAGTTTGTGATCTTGTAGCTCTTCCATCTGATGAAACTAAATTTGATGTATTTCTTTCCTGTCTTTCTGGTAATGAAATAGTCTTTTTGGATAATTATTTCTTTACATCTGAATATGAGAGACAAATAAAGAGAAAGGGATGTAAATTGGTTTGTCTGGCTTCATATAATATGCATCACTATTCAGATGTTTTAATTAATTATGTAGAGGAGGATTTTTCAAAGTATTCTGTTGAACCATATACTAAAATATTATGTGGGTTTGAGTGGGTTATTCTTCGCGCACCATTTAGGAAATATAAATCAGAAAAAAAAATATCATCTAATATCATCACAATATGTTTTGGAGGTACAGATCAATATTTATTGACGGAAAAAACATTTAGGTATTTGAAAAACTGTAAACTTCAATATGAAATTCATCTTATAGCTTCTAGTGTTATTGGTACTGAAAGAATTCGTGAGTTTTTGTCAGAAGGGTTAGCGGTTCACATAGATGCTTCCGCACAAGAAATAGCTAACCTTTTTGACGTATCAAAATTTGCTATATTATCAAGTAGTATGATCTGCTATGAGGCGTTATCAAGAGGGACAAAGGTTCTTTCTGGATATTATGTTGATAACCAAGTAGGTATGTATAATGCTTTATTGAAGACTAATTCCATTGTACCATTAGGAAATCTGCTTGATGAAAATTATCTAAACTCGTTGGTTGCGGCTTTAACATGTGATAATTTGAACGTAGCATCTTTTATTGATTATTCAAAACAAAAAGAAAAATATATCTCAATCTTTCATTTGTTATGAATATAGATCGAAATAAAATTTATCAAATAAATAACTATACGTATAAAAACTTTGTAGGTCTTACTCTTGAAGAAGTGAAGTTAGTTTGGGAGTGGAGAAATCATGAGGATATACGTAAGTGGATGATAACAAAAGATATTATTCCGTTTGAAAATCATTGTACTTTTGTATATAATTTGTCAGAAAGGAATGATGCATATTATTGGCTATTTTATAGGAATAATATACCGATAGGGGTGTTGAGTATCATAAATGTAGATTATGAACATAAAGAAGGAGAACCAGGATACTACCTTTCACCGTATATGGCAAATTCTGGTATAGGTATAGAGATACAGTATTACTATAAAAAGTTGTTTTTTGACGAATTAGGATTTGAAAATCTTTTTGGGTATCTTTTGTGGGGTAATACTAATGCGTATCAATTATCCAGATTCTTTGGCGCAATAGAGGATAAGATTGTAGAAATTGATGGTCGGAAATATGTGAAAATGCATACGCCTGCAACTGAGTTTCGAAAACTATCAGGAGATAAATTGATAAATCAGTTTGTTAGATTTAACAAACAAAATCCCGTTAAATGGTGATTCTATGAAACTAAAAGAGAATAGAGTTTATATTATTGCTGAATTGTCAGCCAACCATAATCATAATTTTGATTTGGCTGTGAAAACTATTGAAGCAATGGCGGCTTCAGGTGCTGATGCAGTTAAAGTACAAACATATAAGCCGGATTCGCTTGTTATGGATATAAATAACGAACATTTCGGTATGATAAAATCGGGGCTTTGGAAAGGAGTTACCCGTTATCAATTATATGCTGATGCTTATATGCCTTATGAATGGCAGCCGGAATTAAAGAATATATCAGAACGGTTAGGTTTGGATTTCTTTTCTACACCATTTGATTTAGAAGGAGTGGCTTTTTTGCAAAAAATGGAAATTCCTATCTATAAGATTGCTTCTTTTGAGATAAATGATATACCTCTTATCAAGCAGGTGGCTAAGGTAGGCAAACCTATAATTATGTCTACAGGTGTTGCCGATTACAATGATATAAAAATAGCTCTTGATGCTTGTTATGAAATGGGGAATAAAGATGTTTCATTGTTGAAATGTACGTCAGAATATCCTGCATCGTTAGAACAGGCTAATCTTTTGACAATTCCTGATATGATTGCTACTTTTAAGACTGTAGTTGGGGTTTCAGATCATACGATGGGGAGTGTGGTGCCAATGACTTCTGTTGCACTAGGTGCAAGAATTATAGAAAAGCATTTTATTTTAGACAGATCGTTAGGTGGGCCAGATTCTTCTTTTTCGATGGAACCTCAAGAATTTAAAAAAATGGTGGATGGTGTAAGAGATGTGGAAAGTGCATTAGGGGGGATAAAAAGAGAAATCTCGGATAGAGAACGGGCTAAAAGAAGAGCCATTTATGCCATTGTGGATATTAATCCAGGTGACATTTTTACCGTTGAGAATACAAAATCGTTTAGGCCTGCTGATGGCTTATCGCCTGTTTATTATGAACAAATGTTAGGGCAAGTAGCTAAGAGATGCATTCCTATGGGAGAACCTTTGCAGTTAAGTGATATTGATATTAATAATAAAATAATTTAAGAATATGGAATTACAGGATTTTATTCAAAACATAGTGAATTTGTTTGATGACATTGACACTAGTAACTTTTCAGTATTGACTGATTTTAAAGATAATGATGAGTGGAATTCGTTATTAGTATTATCTGTTATTGCTATGGTGGATGAGGAATATGGTATCATTATTACAAGTGATGACATTAGACAGGCAAAAACTATTGGAGATTTATATAGCATCGTTAAATCTAAGCAATGAACTATAATCCATTTTCTTTAGAGTACAAACGGATTCTTATAACAGGAGCAGGTAGTGGAATAGGTCGTTCTATTGCCATTGAGGCTGCTAAAATGGGTGCAATACTACTGTTAGTCGATATTAATATAGATGCATTGAATGAAACGGTAGGTATGTTAGAGAGCGAGAATTGTAGTGTGTATCAGATAAATCTTGCTAATTATAATGAGATTTTGGATTTTGTAGAGTTAATTGATCCAATTGATGGGCTGGTGAATAATGCAGGTATTTCGAATACGAAGCCGTTGCATTTTATCAGTGAAGAGGAATATGAGAAGGTATTAGCTGTTAATACTAAAGCACCTATCTTTTTAACTAATCTCTTGTACAAGAGGAAGAAAATTAAGAAAAATGCTTCAATTGTATTCATGTCTTCACTGGCTGGGTTATATACTTTTACTCCTGCGAATGGATTATACTCTTTATCAAAGGGTGCTATTACGTCTTATTCAAAAAGTTGTGCAGTAGAATTTGCAGTGAGGGGGATTCGCTCTAATAGTGTACACCCTTCAATGGTTAATACTGATCTGAAAATGAAATTGAGTTTTTCTGAGGAAGATTATAAGAAGGATATGCAAAAATATCTGTTGAAAAGATATGCGGAACCTTTTGAAATAGCTTACGCCGTTATTTTTTTGCTTAGTGATGCTGCGTCTTATATTACGGGGCATACTTTAATTATAGATGGTGGTAGATCGTTGAAATAGTGCATGAAAGGTAAGAATATTATAATAACAGGTGCGAACCGTGGCATAGGTAAGGTTCTTGTAGAAATGTTTGCGAAAGCTGGTACTAATGTTTGGGCATGCATGCGTAAAGAAAGCGAAAGTTTCATCATGTGGAAAGCAGAACTAGAGCGAGTACATAATGTTTGGATAAAACTTGTTTATTTTGATATAACTGATGGTGAATCACTTAATATTGGAATAAAAAAAATTCTCGATGAGAACTTGAAAATAGATATTCTTATAAATAATGCTGGTATCTCTACTGTGGGATTGTTAAGTCAGACTAAAATAGAGGATGTAAAAGTGTTGTTTGATACCAATTATTTTTCTATGCTCAATATTATTCAGAAAATATCAAAAAAAATGATTAGGCAAAGAAGTGGGGTAATAATTAATATGGGCTCTATTGCAGGTATCGAACCACAGCCAGGTAAGATTGCGTATGGAAGTAGTAAGGCTGCCGTATTATTTATGACCCAATGTTTGGCGAAAGAATTGGGACCTCTTGGAATTAGGGTAAATGCCATAGCTCCTGGACCGATAGAAACTGAAATGATTCAACAATATAATACTGAACAATTAAAACAGTTATCAGTAGAGTCGTCGTTAAGACGTCTGGGTAAAACAGAAGAAATTGCTCAAGTAGCATTATTCTTGGCATCGGAACGAGCTTCATATATCAATGGTGCGATTATTAAAGTTGATGGAGGACGATAATTATGGAAAGTGGTAAGTTAGATTCTAAAGAACTCATAAATCTTTGTAGAAAAATGCGCCTTCATGCTTTGGATATGGCGTTGGCTGCTGGAAGACGAGGAGCTCATTTGAGTGGTAGCTTGTCCTGTATTGAAATCTATGCGGTACTTTATGGTTCTATTTTAAAGTATAATGTTTCAAATCCAAGATGGGAAGGACGTGATCGTTTTATTGCGGGTAAAGAGCATGCTCGATTGGCTGAATTTCCTGTAATGGCGGAAATGGGTTTTTTTCCAATTGAAAAGTTAAACTCATATGAAGAAGACAATGGTTTGTTAGTTGGCCATCAAAGGAATTTGGATTTAGGCTTAGAGTATGCTTCCTTAAGTCTGGGTATGGAGCTTTCCTTTGCGGTAGGTAAATCTATTTATGCTAAACAAAATAATCTTCCATATCATGTATATGTTCTTTTGGGAGATGCAGAATGTAATGAAGGTTCTATTTGGGAAGCTGTCCTTACAGCCGGACATTATAAATTGGATAATCTAACTGATTGTTGATAGGAACTATATGGCAGTAGATGGCAATACCGAAGATTGGATGGCACAAATGGATATGGAACTTAAGTTTAAATCTTTTGGTTGGGAATCTAAAACGGTGAATGGACATAGTGTCGAGCAGTTGATAGACTCATTACAATATAGGCCAATTGATAAGCCTTATGCTTTGATAGCTGAAACGGTTAAAGGAAAAGGCGTTTCGTTTATGGAGAATAATAAATTATGGCATCAGGCTGTATTGTCAGAAGAGCAATATAAAACAGCTTACGCAGAAATTTTAAATTCATAGAGTATATGGTTATTAGTACTCCACTTATAAAAGCTTATGCTAGATTAGGGCAAAAAGGAGCAGCTGCCGGTATTGGTATGCTTGAAGTAGCTAAAAGCGATCCTAATTTGAGAGTTGTGGTTGCAGATAGTATTGCTATTGCAAGCTTGGATAGATTTTATGCAAACTACCCGGATAAGGTCATTAATGTGGGCATTGCCGAGCAAAATATGATAGGTATTGCAGCTGGTATAGCATCTGAATCTGGTAGTAATGTGTTTGCTTGTACTTATGCTGAATTTATTATTACAAGAACAGTTGAGATGATACGTCAAAATCTCTCTTATCATCAATTTAATGTTAAGTTAATAGGAAATTCTGCTGGTTTTGCAATGGAGACCTTGGCTGTATCTCATTGGGCTACAGAAGATATTGCACTTGTAAGAGCTTTGCCTAATATAATTATTCTTTCAGCTTCTGACTGTTTGGCTGCAATTAAATTAGTCATTGCTGCTTCTTTGATTAAAGGCCCGGTCTATTTACGGTTGTCTGGTGGATTAAATTGTCCTATTGTTTATGAAAAAGATTGTGATTTTACTATTGGTAAATCTAATATAATTAAAAAAGGTGAAGATGTTGCAATCCTTGCAACAGGTTTGATGGTTCGAGAGGCTATGGATGCCGCTGAGATGTTAAAAGAAAAAAATGTTAATGCTACTGTGGTGGATATGTATACTATTAAACCTTTAGATACGGGGCTTTTAGATACTATCTTTTCTACTCATCGTTTGGTTGTTACTGTTGAAGAGCATAATATTATTGGAGGATTGGGTAGTTCCATTGCCGAATATAAGTGTGATAATGATTTACATATTAGATTAGTAAGAATAGGTGTAAATGATCGGTTTGGAGAACTTGGTTCTTTGAGATATATTTGGAAACAGCATGGATTAACAGCTGAGCAGATAGCTAGTAAAATTGAGTTTTTGTTAAAATAATTAGTTATGACAAATTTGGAGAAATATCAAAATGCGTTTGTGGAAGGTTTGGAACTTCCATGTGAAAGTGTGGAAAGTGCAACGATGGATACTGTTGAACGTTGGGATTCTATTGGACAAATGAGTTTGATGGCAATTATTGAGGATGAGTTTCAAATAGAATTTGAACCTGATGAAATCATTGCTTTTACTTCTTATCAGGCAGGTTTGGACATTTTGAGGAAGCGTAATATTGAATTTTAGTTTATATGATTTTTGATATAGACAAAAAAAGCAAGCTATCAACCGCTATTATTGATGATAGTGGGAATAGGTTGACATATGGAGACTTGACTATCTTTTGTGATACTTTGAAAAGAAAAATTCCTGAAAGAAAACTAGTGTTTTGTTTATGTAAAAACACTGCACCATCATTGGCGGGATTTTTGGCTTTGTATGACAATAAAGATGTTGCTTTATTACTTAATGCTAGTATGGAAAAAGGATTACTTGATAATCTTTATAAAATATATAAGCCTGAGTATATATGGTGTCCTTCAAATATGAGAGAGGTTGGAGAAACGGAGATTATTGAAGAATATTTAGGCTATGTATTATATAAAACAACTAATGATACACCTGCTTTAAATCCTGATTTATCTTTGTTATTAACCACCTCAGGTACTACTGGAAGTCCTAAATTAGTACGTCATAAATATGGCAACATAGAGATTAATGCTCAAAATGTTGCAAATGTATTTGGATGGAATACTACTGAAAGGGGGATCTGTGATTTGCCAATGCAATATACTATGGGGCTGAATGTTATCAATAGTCATTTATATGCTGGTGCAACAGTTTTGCTTCTTTCTAATCATCTCTTAAGTCCGCTCTTTTGGAGTTTTATTAAGGAACAAAGGGGAACTAATTTCACAGGAGTTCCATACAGCTATGAAATCCTGAAGAAAATGAAATTTACTCAAATGGATTTGCCATATCTCAAGACAATGGCTGAGGGCGGGGGGAAACTTTCAAATTCTCTATTTGAGTATTTTTCAGAATATGCCTCTTATAGCGGTAAGCGGTTCATTGCAACTTTTGGTACTACAGAAACATCTGCTAGATTAGCTTATCTTCCAGCTGAGTTGGCAACTAAAAAATGTGCTAGTATAGGTTTCGCAATTCCAGGAGGAACTATTGTATTAAAAGATGACCAAGGTAAAGTTGTAGCTAATTCTCATGTAGAGGGAGAATTGTGTTATCAAGGTCCTAATGTGACAATGGGATATGCGGAGTCTGTAGAGGATTTGGTGAAAGGCGATGAGTTTAAAGGTGAATATTGTACTGGTGATATAGCCTTTAGGGATGAGGATGGCTGCTATTTTATTATTGGTAGGAAAAAACGTTTCTTAAAGTTATTCGGTTTGCGAGTTAGTTTGGATCAATGTGAGAAAATAGTAGCAGATGGATTATTTATTGATTGTGCATGTAGTGGAAATGATAATAGAATGTTTGTGTATATAACAGAGGCAGGAAAAGAAGAACAAGTTAAAAAACTCATTTCAATAAAAACAGGACTTCCTTTAACATCCTTAACTGTAAAATGTGTAGATGAAATTTATCGAAATGAGTCTGGTAAGATCAATTATCGGAAATTAGATAACGAATATGGCATTTTTTAAGATAGATAATGTAAAAATAGCAGGAATCTCTGCTTGCGTACCTCCGAAGCAAGTTGAAAATATAGATTCTACTCTCATAGAAGATAAAAAAGAATTAGAAAAATACATAGAAACCACCGGAGTCAAAAGAAGGTATATTGCCGAAGAGGGAATTTGTTCTTCTGATTTGTGTTTAGAGGCAGCAGAAAAAATAATTGAGGAATTGGATTGGAAAAAGGAAGATATTGAGTGCTTGATATTTGTCTCTCAAACTCCGGATTATATTTTTCCAGCTACAGCATGTGTTCTTCAAGATAGATTAAAACTCTCTTCTAACTGTATGAGTTTTGATATCACTATGAGTTGCCCTGGTTGGATTTACGGACTTTCCACAATTTCTGCAATTTTGAGTGCTGGGAAAATAAAGAAAGGGCTATTGCTTGTAGGGGAAACATCTACCAAAGCTAAATCTCCTTATGATAGAGTAAATTTGTTGGCTGGTGATGCTGGAACAGCTACAGCTCTTGAATTTAATACGTCAGCTTCACCGATCATCTTTGATATGCATACTGATGGAAGTAATTTTAAATCACTGATTATTCCTGATGGTGGATATAGAAACCCTGTAACTAAAGAATCTTTTGAGTATGTAATGTGTAAGGATGATATTTTAAGAAATAGACTCCAAGCGAATATGGAAGGAGATAGTATTTTTTCTTTTGCAGTAAATACTGCTCCTAAAGAGATTAATGCACTTTTATCTAAGTTAGCAGTAGATAAGGCTGATGTAGACTATTTCTTGATTCATCAGGCAAATCAAATGATTAATAAGTTTATTCAAAAGCGGCTGAAAGTTGATGATTCTAAGTGTATATATAATATCACAGATTTTGGTAATACATCATCTACATCTATACCATTAATGATCATTAGTAAACTTAGAGAAAAATTTAATGGGAAGAAAATTGTGTGTAGTGCCTTTGGTACAGGTTTGGCATGGGGGACTATGGTTATGGATACGTCTACGGACGGGGTTTTTCCTGAGTTGATAAGATATGCTGGCGATAAAACAGATAATTAACTCTGTTTACAATTCCAATACATTCCTGCTTTACACGAAGAATAGTAGTGAATGCTGGCTTGTTGATGCGGGAGATGTGGATAAAGTGATAGGTGCTATTCCCGAAGGAAAAAAGTTAGTTGGTGTATTGTTTACTCATACTCATTATGACCATATTTATGGTATTAATGAACTGTTGAGGCAATATCCTGAGTTGATTCTCTATACAAATGAATTTGGAAAAACAGCTTTATTGTCACCTAAATTGAATTGTTCACGTTATCACATGGAGGCAGAAGATATCGTTTGCTGTCGGCCGGAGAATATTATTACTATTAATGAAGGGGAAAAATTGAGGCTCTTTTCTGGCAATGATAGTTTTGTGTCGGTTTATGCGACTCCGGGGCATGACAAAAGCTGTTTATGTTATACAGTAAGTGGCTGTTTCTTCAGTGGTGATTCATATATACCAGGCTTGAAAGTGATTGCTTCTTTTCCTAATAGTAATCGAGTTGATGCAGAAATCTCTCAGCAACGAATAATACAATTGTCTCGTAACTTAAGTTTATATCCTGGTCATGGAAGCGTAGAATATGGTAGAGAATAACATGGTAAGATTTCTTTTATTATTGATGATTGTTTTGAATTCTGGGAGTATTAGTGCTGAGAAAGATTCTTCCCCATACATAATTTCCACAAAAAAAATATATACGGGAAAACCCTATGCTTCATTTACATCATTGATTAATTATAAAGGACGCTTTTATTGTGCATTTCGGGAGGCAAAAAAACATTATGATCCTAGCGGAGAAGATGTTGGGATTATTAGAATTTTGCATTCAAAAAACGGGAAACGTTGGCAGCCTTTTTTATCGTATAGTGTAGATGGTATAGATTTACGGGATCCAAAACTCACAGTAACGCCAGAAGGAAAAGTTATGCTGTTGGTAGAAGAAGTAAAATATGAAAATAAAGTGGCTGTTTTAAGAAAATCATGTGTCAGCTTTTTCTCTTCCAATAAATCACATACAGAATTGATTCCTATAAGTTTTAAACCTAATATGGATTGGAATTGGTTATGGGATGTGTCATGGATAGATGGGATAGCTTATGGCTATATTTATGCACCTTATTTTGCTTTTGTAAAATCTTCTAATGGTATTAACTATAAACTTGTAGATAAACCTGCAATTGATAATTCTCCGACAGAGGCATCGGTGGTGAAGTTGAGGGATAAATTTTTCTCCGTTGTGCGGCGAAAACAGAATGCTTATGTGGGAATAAGTAATGATGGTGATCAATGGCAATGGAAAGATGGAGGTATGCGGATTGGATGTCCTAAACTCTTTACTTATAACGGTGAGATTTATGCAGTAGGCCGTGCTTATACTGGAAAATCGAATTGTACCGCTTTGTTTAAAATTAATAAAGAGAGTGGAAAATTAATGATATTGCTTGAATTATCATCAGATAGAGATAGTGCATATCCGGGTATTGTGGTAAAAGATAGTATTCTTTATCTTTCGTATTATCTGGGAGATTTGACTGATAGTTCAATCTATTTTTCAAAGATAAAATTATGATGCGTTGTATGAAAAATATTGAATTATTAGAATGGGATTCACAAAACTTTGATTTTAAGGTAGGACAGTTGCTGGTCGAAAAAGCAGAAAAATTTTCTGTAAATGCGTTATTGTCGAAAGCAAAAGCAGAAGGATATCGGCTTTTATATATTATTACTCCTCACAAATTGAATAATTTGAACTTGTTTTTTGATGAGAAATTGCTATATTCCAAAACGAATATAAATCGATACGGAATAACGTGTGATGAAATAGAGTCTTGTAAAACAATTACGGCAGATTTATATCAGCTTTCAATCAAGAGCGGAGAATTTTCTCGATACAATATAGATCCGGTATTTCCCACTTATTTATTTGAAATGTTATACAAGAAATGGATTGAAAATTCTATCAATACAGATTTTGCTACGGATGTACTTGTATATCGTCATAATACTAAAATCGTAGGTCTTTTAACATATAAGAATAAAGGATGTGTTTCATCTATAGGGATTGTGGCTGTAGATCCACTATATCAAAGACTTGGAATTGGGAGTAAATTGATACAGCACTATGAAAGTTTGTTGAGTGATAATATTGTTGAAATAAATGTTGTTACTCAAGGTATTAATTTATGTGCAAGAACTTTCTATGAGAAAAATGGATATGATATTGTATCAAGAAAATTTGTTTATCACCTTTGGTTATAATTTTAATTGTTATGTAGAGTTATATGTTTTATATATCTAAGATATTTACAATGGATTCTTGTCTGATAGTAATAAAAGTCGTTTGCTACTGATTAATATAAAATAAATTTATTATGATACCATTTAACACCCCTTTTCTTACAGGAAAGGAAGCTCATTACATGTATCAGGCCGTGTATACCGGTAAATTATCTGGTAATGGTGTGTTTACAAAGAAATGTCAAGCGTTTTTTGAAGAACGTTATGGTTTTAAAAAAACATTGATGACTACATCCTGTACTGATGCACTCGAGATGGCCGCTATCCTCTCTGGCGTGCAACCTGGTGACGAAGTAATTGTACCCTCGTATACTTTTGTGTCTTCAGCTTTAGCTTTTGTACGTCAGGGCGCACGTATTGTGTTTGCAGATAGTTGTATTGACAATCCTAACATTGATGTAGATAAAATAGAGGGGCTTATTACGGATAAGACGAAAGTGATTGTTCCGGTGCACTATGCTGGTGTGGCATGTGAGATGGATAAGATCATGGCTATTGCTGAGAAATACAATCTTCTTGTTGTTGAAGATGCGGCGCAGGCAATTGATTCTTTTTACAAAGGGCGTCCTTTGGGTAGTATTGGACATATGGCTGCATTTTCATTTCATGAAACAAAAAATATTATTGCAGGTGAAGGAGGGCTGCTTGTCATTAATGATGATCGCTTTATTCGTCGTGCAGAAATTGTTTGGGAAAAAGGTACCAATCGCTCTGAGTTTTTTCGTGGTGAAGTAAATAAATATGGTTGGGTAGATGTTGGTTCTTCTTTTCTTCCTTCTGAAATTATCTCGGCATTCCTTTATGCGCAACTTGAAAATTTAGATATGATTCAGGAGCGTCGTAAAGCTATTTGGAGTCAATATCACGAGGGATTGAAGTTTCTTGAAGATAACGGTTTGGTACATTTGCCAAATATACCTGAATATGCCACTAATAATGCGCATATGTTTTATTTGGTATGTCGTTCAATAAAGGAGCGTACTTCTCTCATCGAATATCTAAAAGCAAATGATATTTTAGCTGTATTTCATTATTTAAGCCTTCATTTAAGTGTTTATTATAAAGCAAACTATAGTACTATTCCTAACTTGTCGGCATGTGACCGTTTTGCTGACTGTCTGGTACGTTTGCCTATGTATTATGGATTAAAGGAAGAAGACGTACAATTCATTAATTCTCTGGTAGTGGATTTTTATAAGAATAAGTGATAGTATTTGCTATGAAAATACTGTATAAGTTTTGATTTGGTTCATTGAAATGTATGAAGATACTTCATTTAATAATAGATCATCAAGTAATCGAACGAACGCTTGGAGTTTACGAAAAGGTTTTTGGGAGGTGTAATGATGTGCTTTTTTTTGGGTCACCGGTTTTTAAGCATTTACATAAATATAAAGGAAGCCCTGTTGTTTTGAAGAATCAAGGAATGAAAATAGGTAAGAAATTTGATTTCTCAGGCTATACCCATATTATTGCGCATTATCTGACAATGGATATGATTGACTTTATCAAGTCAGCCCCCATGAATATTCATGTTTGTTGGGAGGTGTATGGTGCCGATTTGTATAATCAATTTTTGGTGCCTAATGGCTTTGAATTATTCTATACAGATCCTATAAAATACTCTAAATATAGAGTATTTAGGAGAAGACTGCCGTTTTTGTTTAAATTGGCTCTTGAGATTAAGGGGCATAAATATCAGTTCGACTTTCAAATTAATAAGCAATTTAATTACATTTCTCAACGAATAAATAGTATTCAACATGGCTGTTACTATGATGCTGTGTTTATTGAACAATATGCTTCAAAAAAAATTCATTCTTATGAAGTGTTTAATTATTCGTTATCGGAAGTCTTGGGAAATCTAAAGGAAACCCCCTTTTTTGATGGTGATACAATCATGGTAGGTAATTCGGCTTCTTATTCAAACAATCATTTGTATGTACTGAATCTTTTGAAGGAAATGGAATTGAATAACAAGTTAAGGTTCATCCTTGTGATGTCTTATGGCGGTAGCAAACAGTATGTAAGTGAAGTTGAAAATGCCTATAATTCTTTTTTCCCTCAAAAAGTTGAGGTCTTAACAGATTATCTTCCTCTTCGACTTTATAATCGGCTATTTTTGAGTGTGAAGTCTATGATAATGTCTGCCTGGAGACAGGAATCTATAGGAACAATAATTATGGGCTTTTATTTAGGTATAAAAATTTTTATGTCAGAAAAAAGTCCTTTATATAAATGGTTTGTAGATTGTGGCTTTAAGGTTTTTGCAATAGAGACAGCAAAAGGAGAAGATTTAGATACTCCTTTGCTCCTTAAAGATAAGCAGCAGAATAGAAAACTCGTTTTGGAACGTTATAATGAAGAAAGGATTATGCGGTCTCTTAAAGAAAATATTGTGGACTAATGGCAGAAACAGGTAAGTCATTTATTAGGAAACTTGTAGGTTTCTCTCTTGTAACTTGGGTCTCCTTTATTATAAGTTTTCTATCTGCACCTATATCTACACGTCTGTTTGATCCCTCTGTGTTAGGCAAGATAAATATATTTAATACATATACTAATCTTTGGGGTGTTTTAATTTTGATAGGATTGGATCAGGCTTATGTTCGGTTTTATTATGAAAGGCTCAATAATAGGACTATCGGGTATCTTTTTACATTCTGTTTTGCAGTTACTTATTCATTGATATTGGTGCTTGTTGTTCTTGCAATACCATTTAGAGATTTTTTGTCTCGAGTGATGTTCCAAGAGAAAGACAATTTGCTGTTGTGGTTATTTTTCTTAAGTGTTTTTTGTACTGCTACATTGAGATACTTGAACTTGACATATCGGATGGAGAAGGATATCAAGTTGTATACTATACAAGGTGTCTTAATGGCTTTAGTTTCTAAGGTGCTCTACATCGGAATTGGTTTTTGGAATTCTTCTTATAAGCCAGCTTTAATAGTGTTGACAATCTCTCATCTTATTCTTGCGTTAGCATTTTTATTCATACAGAGAGAGCGTTTTGAAAAAATAAAAAAGTATGATAAAGAGGTTACAAAAGCAATATTTTCTTTTGCCATTCCATTGATACCTGTTTCTGTATTGATGTGGGCTAATTCTTCTATTCCACAGATTGTAATGCAAAATACAATGGATTATTATAGTGTCGGCATATTTACTTCTGCTGTAGCATTGGCAAACATAATACTACTTGTGCAAGCTGGATTTAATACTTTTTGGGTACCTTATACTTATGAAAATTATAAAACACAAACAGGGCAATTTTTTAAGGTTCATCGCTATTTAGTTTGTGTCTTAACCCTATTTGGTTTGTTTGTTGTTCTTTCTCAAGATATTATTTTTTTATTGCTTGGTGAGAAGTATAGGGTTGCCAAGGTATTTTTTCCTTTCTTGATTTTAGCTCCGGTTTGTTATATTATTGGTGAGACGACGGGGATGGGTATTGGCATCTCGAAGAAAACTTATTTAAATATAACAGTGTTTACTGTTTCTGTTGTTGTCAATCTCTTTTTCTGTATGTTACTACGTATTCCGATGGGAATTCCTGGAATTGCTATTGCTACATCAATGGCGGCAATAGTCTCTATGATTCTAAAAACATACCTTGGTGAAAAACACTATCATGTGGTGGACTCGTATAAGTATATGTTTTTTTCGGTGACAATTATTGCTGCTAGTGCTATCATAACCTTATTGGTAGGAAATATGCTGATGAAATATTTTCTTTTGTTGGGTGCTATGTTTGCTGCAGCGTTGTTTTTCAGACACGAGGTGAATGACTTATTTAGGTACACAAAAAGCTTTGTTAGATAGTCAATGCTATATACCTTTTCTCTACTTTTTTGTCTTTTTATCGCGATATGGTATGATATTTTAGGCCAATCAAAGTATAAAAATACTTGGTATCATATTTTATTATTTTGCTTCATTGCTATATCGGCATTGCAGTTTCAAGTTGGTACTGATATTCCTCATTATATGAAAGAATATAAGCAGTTTGATGTTGATAATTTTAAATTTTCCGATTTGTTTGAAGGAGGAGAAGATAGACGACAGCCAGGTTGGATTCTTTTGATGTATGTGTGCAGATTCTTCACTGAGGAGTTTGTGTTTTTTAAAATAATCCAAGCAATGTTCCTAAATATAGCTGTTTTTTCGTTTTTTAGGAGGGAAACTAAAAATGTATTTTTGTGTATATTTCTTTATGCACTTATCAGCTATTTAGTATTAAACTTTAATTTATTGCGTCAGTCTTTTGCTTTAGGTTTTACTTTATATGGTTATTCTTATTTGAGGAATAAGCAAATAGCTAAGTATTTATTGTGTGTGTTTGCTGCGTTTATGTTTCATAATTCAGCTTTTGTATTGATATTTCCGTTGCTTGTTGAATTTTTGAAATTTAATAGAATCACGCTATGGATGACCTTAAGTTTGATAATTATATTTATTTATTTTCTTTCTACTGTAGATATAGGTATACTTTTGGCAGATTTTTTTAAATCTGGATATGTTAATTCGAATATCTCTTCTATCGGTTTGGGATATATGCAAAGTGAGGATCTGGGAGTAAGAGATGAATTCTCTATTTTTTCTATAAGACGTTTGTGTATAGCTTTTGTATTGATATATTTCCTTTTTAAATCAAAGGATATGCCATTAGCCTATATGGGATTTGCATATCTGGCAATTAATATTTTAGTGAGTATTTTTCCAATAATTTGGCGTTTTAGGATTTATTTTGATATTAGTTATCTGATTATACTTGCTGCATTTATTAAGGATTTTGAAATTCCTAAATTAAAATGTTTTTCCAAATGGATGTCAATAGTTCTCATTTGCATAATTTCTTATTTTTTCTTATGCGATTATCTTATTCCTTATGAGGGATCCTCAATGAGATATATTGATCAATATTATCCTTATCATTCTGTATTTGATCCTATTATAGAGTACAAGCGGTTGAATTATTTTTAATTTACTTTGAATGTACTTTAAATGAATAATTGTTGCTTTTGTGAATGTGTTGAAACGAATATATATTTAGTAAATCATATATAATAAGTATGTTGAATATTTTAAAAAACGAAAAAATAATTGATTTTATTAATTCACATCCAATAAAATTGTACATTGACCACTATGCAAATATAATTGCCTATATTAATAAGAAAAAAAACAGAAATATAGATTTCTTTTATAGTAGAATTCCCAAGAATTTTCAATTTGTATTTAATAATAGGTACTCACAATACATTTTTTGGAAATTGGCAATTATCATTGAACCAATACTATCTCTTATCATTGTAACGATGCTGCTTCTTCCTTTTATAGTGTTGTCTATTATTAATCGTAAAAAGAGGATTTCCAATAAACTGTATTTGTCATATGCTATTCTTCTAAGGAAAAGAGTTGAAATAGCAGACTTATATTCATCGTCTGCCGATTGGCTATATCCATTGTTTATCCCTACATCGATGAAAAGGGTTGTGGGTAAAAATGTACATAATGTATTTGAAGGTATAAATGTGTTTGATGTTTTTAAGGCCTACTTGTATTCTATATTCACTATATTAATATCTGTCTTTTTTTTGCGATTTAAATATTTATTTAGAAATTATGTTTGTTTTGAGTATTACCTTACAGCTGATTTTCTACAAAAGTTATCTAATGATGTTGAGATATCATTTGCAAACCAAATAGATCGTTGGGCTATTCTTTTTGATCATGCGCCTCAAAAAACAAAAGTTCTTTTCCAACATGGAATAGAAATGCCTGAATCTGATTGGCCTATTAAACTTAAAAATATAACTCATTTATATGCGTTGTCAAATAATGAAGCAAAGTTATTAATAAAGGCCGCTATTCTTTCAAAACCGATTGTGAAGATATTACCTCCCACGATTCAATTGACAAATTGTAATGTGGAAAATAAATCTAATGTGTTGATAGTTGGATATCCAGCTTATGGACTATTTGATAAGGAAAGAGATCTAATATATGGAATAGATTTGGAAAAGGTCAATCTTTTTTTTAAACTCCATCCAGGGGCACAAGATATTTCGAAGTATAAAGAATTACAGAGGAAAAGAAATTATATTTTAATAGAAAACGATACTTTTCCGAATGTTGATTTCGTGATTTCATATAGGTCAACTCTTGCAGTAGAATATGAGGTTTATAATAAACGTGTTTTATTCTATAATGATTATTCGATTGAAGAAATTTGTAAAATAGTAAATAAATAGTGAAATGTCAATTTTTAAAGGTAAAATTCTTTTAATTACTGGAGGTACAGGTTCTTTCGGTAATGCAGTTTTACGTCGTTTTCTTGATTCAGATATTAAGGAGATACGTATATTTTCAAGAGATGAAAAGAAACAGGATGATATGCGTCATGCTTTACAAAATCCTAAAGTGAAATTTTATATTGGTAATGTACGTGATAAGGCTTCTGTTGATGTGGCTATGCGTGGTGTAGATTATGTGTTTGCTGCTGCTGCTTTAAAACAAGTGCCAAGTTGTGAGTTTTTTCCAATGGAGGCAACAATGACCAATGTGATAGGTACTGGTAATGTGCTTGCATCAGCAATTGAACATGGTGTGAAGAATGTGGTTGTGCTTTCAACAGATAAGGCTGCATATCCTATTAATGCTATGGGTATCAGCAAGGCACTGATGGAGAAAATTGCGATGGCCAAAGGACGTGAATTGGGGGAAAATGCGCAAACTACTATTTGCTGTACACGTTATGGTAATGTAATGGCAAGTCGTGGTTCGGTGATTCCATTGTGGGTAGAGCAAATAGAACAGGGAAACCCTATAACTATAACCGATCCAAATATGACACGTTTCATGATGACATTGGATGATGCAGTTGATTTAGTTATTTATGCATTTATGCATGGGAAGAATGGAGATCTTTTTGTTCAAAAAGCACCAGCTGCTACTCTTGAAACACTTGCAGAAGCTTTAAAGCAAGTTTATGCAGAAATTAATCCTAAGTATGGTGACACCGAAGTGAAAGTTATTGGTACTCGTCATGGAGAAAAACTTTATGAGACACTTGTTACTCGTGAAGAAATGGCTAAGGCTATAGATATGGGGGATTATTATCGTATTCCTTGTGATAATCGTGATTTGAACTATGATAAATTTTTTAATGAAGGAAATAAAGAAATTGCTAAAATAGAAGATTATCATAGTCATAACACTCGTCGTCTTGATGTAGGGGGCATGAAAGAGCTACTTCTAAAGCTTCGTTTTATTCGTGAAGATTTAGGCCTTCAGCAACGTTCTAAAGCGAAAGAAATACGTTCAGAGTAAAGTTTATATAATCTCAGTAGAGATCATTTTCTCATGTCAGATTTTAATTGTTTTTTATCTACCTCTCGTCTATCTGACATCTTCAGTTGTAATTTGTTTTAATAGATTAACTAGAATAACTACCTAATTTAAATTTAGGTGGATGATGGTTATTTATACTAATTTGTACTTAATAAATTGAACATAAAATTAGATTATTCAGATATTGAGTTTCAGGAGAATGGTAAACTGAAACTCTTGATTATTGTGGGCACACGTCCAGAGATTATTCGTTTGGCGGCTGTCATAAATAAATGTCGTAAATATTTTGATTGTATACTGGCTCATACAGGACAGAATTATGATTATAACTTGAATGGGATTTTTTTTCGTGACTTGAAGTTGAAAGCCCCAGAAGTGTATATGGATGCTGTGGGAGATGACTTGGGTGCCACAATGGGAAATATTATTAATGCCAGTTATAAACTGATGCTTCAAGTGAAGCCTGATGCCGTGTTAGTACTGGGTGATACAAATTCTTGTCTCAGTGTAATAAGTGCCAAACGACTGCATATTCCTATTTTCCACATGGAAGCTGGTAACCGTTGTTTTGACGAATGTTTGCCAGAAGAAACTAATCGTCGTATTGTAGACATTATCTCCGATATGAATCTTTGTTATTCGGAACATGCTCGCAGATACTTGAATGTTGCAGGAGTAGCAAAAGAACGCACTTATGTGACTGGTTCGCCTATGGCAGAAGTACTTCATGAGAATCTACAGGAAATAGAATCTTCAGATATCCACAGAAGATTGAATCTGCAAAAAGGGAAATACATTTTGCTGTCGGCTCATAGAGAAGAGAATATTGATACAGAAAGGAATTTTTGTTCTTTATTTAATGCCATTAATGCTATGGCAGAAAAGTATGATATGCCGATTCTTTATAGTTGTCATCCTCGTAGTCGTAATCGTTTGACTGCAAGTGGATTTAAACTTGATTCTCGCGTGATACAGCACGAACCTCTTGGCTTTCATGATTACAATTGTTTGCAGATGAATGCATATGCTGTAGTGAGTGATAGTGGTACCTTGCCAGAGGAAAGCAGTTTCTTTACTTCGGTGGGTTATCCTTTTCCTGCTATCTGTATTCGTACAAGTACGGAGCGTCCGGAGGCTTTGGACAAAGGAGGATTTGTATTGGCTGGCATTGATGAAAAGTCATTATTGCAGGCAGTGGATACGGCTGTCGAAATGAATAATAATGGAGATAATGGCGTTCCTGTTCCTGATTATATGGATGAGAATGTATCGACTAAAGTTGTGAAACTGATTCAGAGCTATACTGGAGTAGTGAACAAGATGGTTTGGAGAAAGTAGAGAAGGATGGCAGCTATTGAAAAGTTTAAGGATATAAAAGTTTTGGAAGTAACAGATGATTATTTTTTAGGTTCTAAAGGTTACCAAATCTTTAAATATGATTTTTTGCAGAAGAAATATGATTTTTTTGCTAATGTCATAGATGGATATCGTTTTTTTGCTACATATCCTTTATTTAGGAGATTTTTACGTGCTGAAATAAACGGTTTATATTCATTGAAGAATGGAAATTATTTGCTAATTGCAAAGAAGGGCATATTCTATAAGAATAATCATTCTGCTGTTTTTAGAAAGGTATTTTCTATATCAAGAGGATCTAGGCCTCTAAATCTATGTGAGTTGCCTAATGGGCACATTTATTGGGGTGAATATTTTGCCAATATAGAGAAAGAAGCAGTTCATATATATGTATCTATTGATGGTGGTTTAACTTGGAAAATAGCCTATACCTTCTCTGAAGGTAATATAAATCATATCCATGGTTTGTTTTGGGATGAATTTACAAATCAGTTGTGGTTTTGCACAGGCGATAGAGAGAATGAGTGCATTATTGGTTATACTGAGGATGAGTTTCAGACAATAGTTGAGGTGTTTAGGGGAAATCAGGAGTATCGTTCGTGTCAGTTGTTCTTTTATGAACATTTTGTTGTTTTTGCTACAGATTCTCAATATGTGCAGAATGAAATCAAAATGTTTGCTAGGGATTCTATGCAAATTAAATCATTGGTAAAAATACAAGGAACTGCCATAAAGGGAGGACAGTTAGGGAATATATCTTTTCTTTCAACGACAGTAGAGCCATCTAAAATAAATAAAGATAGATATTCACATTTATGGATTACGGATGATGGCATAAATTGGCGTGAAATCTTCAAAGAGAAGAAGGATATATGGCCGTTTATATTTCAATTTGGTAGTATCGAATTTCCCATATATAAATGTGGTAGAGTATTGCAAAGAATCTTTTTTAATGGGAGGGCATTAAAAAATATAGATGGATGTTCGCTTTCAATATCTCTAGAATAGAAATGAAGGTTTTATTAATAACACAGTATTTTTATCCTGAGAATTTTAAAAGTAATGATATTGCTTTTGAATTAGTGAAAAGAGGTTATGAAGTAGATGCACTAGTAGGTATCCCTAATTATCCGGAAGGGCAAATCTATAATGGATATGGTCTCTTTAAGAAACGTCGGGAGAATGTAAAAGGAGTGAATGTATACCGCTCCTTTCAGATACCACGTGGCAAAGGAGGAGGATTAAGGCTAATGATTAATTACCTGAGTTTTGTTTTTTCTTCGTGTTTTAATGTGTTTTTTTATTTTGCTTGGAGAAATTATGATGCAGTAATTGTGCATGAAGTCTCGCCTATATTTCAAGCATATCCTGCTATTCTTCTGAGAAAACTAAGAAAAGTTCCAGTTTACCTATGGGTGTTGGATATATGGCCTGATGCTATGATGTCTGGTGGCGGAATCAAAAATAGGAAAATCTTATCATTTGTAAATAGATTAGTGGTAAATATCTATGGTCAATGTGACAGGATATTGATTAGTAGTAAGCGTTTTACCGAATCTATTTTATCTAAAGGAGATTTTGTTGATAAAATAAAGTATTTCCCTAATTGGAGTGATGACTTATTGAAAGTAGATTCGGAATATCCTATTCCTCAATTACCTGATGGTTTTAAAATAATGCTTGCTGGAAATTTAGGACGTTCCCAAAATTTAGATGCAGTTGTTCAGTTGATTCTATCTTTGAGAGATATAAAGGACTTGAAATGGATATTTATAGGTAATGGAAGTGAAAAGGAATGGCTTGATAATTTTATAGAGGCTAATAAATTGAGTGATGTAGCATTTACATTAGGACGTTTTCCACTTGAAGCAATGCCGGGATTCTTTAAAAAGGCTAATGCTCTGCTTGTTACTTTACGATCAGGATTCCCTCATTTGGGAATGGTAGTTCCTGCACGTTTACAGGCATATATGTCTGCTGGAAGGCCTGTCTTAGCAATGATTGGTAATGGTGGAGCAGACGTGATAAAAGAAGCTAATTGTGGTTATGCTGTTCCTGCGGGAGATTACGAGGCTTTGGCTACTATAATTCGAAATAATGTACTGGTGAATAAGGAGGCTTTTGAGACTTTGGGATATAATGGGCGTTGTTACTTTGAGAGAGAATTTCAAAAAGATATCTGTATAGATAATCTGTGCCGAATACTCAAGGAAGATTTTTAATTAACTAGAATGAAAAAACTAAGTTTAACATACCGTTTCCTTCGTTTTATAGGTTTAAATTATTCAGAGGAGGAATATGGTGATGTCAGTCTATTTAAAGTTATTGGGAAGTTTTTTGGAAACATGTATCATGCTCTTTTATTGAGTATGATGAATTGGGTTATTTTTGAACCAATAAATCCAAGAATGTTACGTCCTTTTCTATTGAGGAGACTTGGCTGTAAGGTAGGCAAGGGAGTATTTATTGGAGATCATGTTGTTGTAGATGAGAATCATGCAGATCATATAATATTAGAAGATCATGTGCATATAGCTAGCGGTACTCGTTTGTTATGCCATCAAAGAGATTTATCTAATTACTGTGTTGGGGATGATTATGCGAAGCTTGGTTATAAACTAGGTATAATCCATATGAAAAAGGGTAGTTTAGTTGGTATGGAATCATTTATTATGCCTGGTGTTACTATTGGTGAGGGTGCAATAGTTGGTGCTGGTTCTTTGGTTACAAAAGATATTCCAGCATGGACAATTGCTGCAGGTAGACCTGCTAAGGTCGTGAAAGAAATTCCTCAGAGAATTTCTGTAAAATAATCTAGTAAATATTATTGTTTTGAATATACTAACCTTCGACATTGAGGACTGGTATAATTGCGACTTTATCTCAGGTGATTTCAATTGGGATAAACATGAAGTGCGTATATATCAGGGAGTAGACCGTATTCTTGCAGAATTGGAGAAATGGAATCAAAAAGGAACATTTTTTTGCCTTGGCTGGATTGCGGAAAGACATCCAGATGTGATTCGTTCTATTCAAAAGCAGGGGCATCATATAGGTTGTCATTCCTATCAACATGAGTTGTCTTTCCGTTTTGATGAGAAGACATTTAAAGCAGATACATTGAAGGCGAAACGCCTAATAGAAGATGTGACGGGAGAGGAAGTGAATGCATTTCGTGCCCCGGGATTTTCTATCACTAAGAATAATACTTGGGCGCTTTATTGTCTGGCAGAGATGGGATTCAGATATGATTGTTCTATGTTTCCTGCTCCTCATGATTATGGTGGTATGCCAAGTTATGGAGAAGGTGTTCCGAAACGTATTGATGTTGGTGATGGAAGGATTATCAAAGAGTTTCCAATAAATATCCATCAGATAATGGGTAAACATATTGTTTTTTCCGGTGGTGGTTTCTTCCGTTTATTTCCTTATTGGCTGATTAATCATTGGGGAAGACATAGTGATTATATGATGACTTATTTTCATCCGAGAGATTTTGATGAAGAGCAACCTGTCATGAAAAGCTTACCTGTAATGCGTCGTTTTAAGAGTTATGTTGGCATAAAAGGGGCTTTTACTAAGTTTCAAAGGGTATTGGATCATTATGAGTTTTATAATGTAGAACAGGCTGATAAGCTTATTAATTGGAATACTATTCCTATAATGCGATTAGATGATTTAAAATAAGAGACTCATGAATATACTTATTACAGGAATTCACGGTTTTGTGGGCTCCAATCTAGTTATTGCCTTAAAAAAGCGTCATATTCTTTATGGTCTTGATATCGTCGCTCCTGAAAAGGAGGGAGTAGTGAAGACTTTTGCTTGGGAAGATATTGAATCAACTTCTTTTCCAATGCAGCGTTTGCCACAATTTGATGCCATCATCCATCTGGCCGGTAAAGCACATGATACAAAGAACCAGTCTGTTGCACAGGCGTATTTTGATATCAATACAGGACTGACTCAGAAGATCTTTGATTTCTTTCTGGAATCTACAGCTAAAAAGTTCATATTCTTTAGTTCAGTGAAGGCTGCTGCCGATAGTGTAGTAGGGGATGCGTTGAGGGAAGATGTGATACCTACTCCAATAGGACCTTACGGAGAGAGTAAGATAGCAGCCGAGAATTATATTCTCGATAAATTAAAAAATAAGAATGAAAAATTAAAACTACATGATGATAGGAAGCAGGTATATATATTGAGACCCTGCATGATTCATGGCCCGGGCAATAAAGGAAACCTGAATTTGCTTTATAATGTGGTAAAGAAAGGCATTCCCTGGCCTTTGGGAGATTTTGAGAATAAGCGTTCGTTCACTTCGATTGATAACTTATGTTATGTGGTGGAAGGTTTGCTGACAAAGAATGTAACGAGTGGTATTTATCACATGGGTGATGATGAAGCTCTGTCTACCAATGAATTGATTGCTCTCATGTGTGAAGCTATGGGCAAGGAACCTCACATCTGGAAGATGAACAAGAAAATGATGGAAAGTTGTGCTGGTTTGGGAACATTGCTTCATTTGCCGTTGAATACTGAACGTCTTCGGAAGTTGACAGAGAATTACGTGGTGAGTAATGAGAAGATTAAAGCAGCACTTGGCATTGAACGAATGCCTGTTCGTGCTGCTGATGGGATTATGAAAACGATCTTATCGTTTTCAAATTAATAATAAACAATTCAAATTAAAGGGGCAAGTACGGTTATGTATTACCTGATTATACTAGTTCTGCTATTTTTGGCAGAACTTTTTTATTTTAGAATAGCTGATAAGTGCAATATCATCGATAAGCCGAATGAGAGAAGTTCCCATACCCGGATTACTTTGCGTGGTGGCGGAATCATCTTCTATTTTGGAGCTTTGGGCTATTTCCTGAGTAATGACTGGGGATATCTTTGGTTTATATTGGCATTGACTCTAATCACATTTATTAGTTTTGTGGATGATATCCGTTCCATTTCCCAAGGTTTGCGATTGGTGTTTCACTTCACTGCTATGGCTTTGATGTTTTACCAATGGGGCTTGTTTTCTCTTTCGTGGTGGTGGATTATTATAGCTTTGATTGTTTGTACAGGCATCATCAATGCCTATAATTTTATGGATGGTATCAATGGGATAACGGGTGGTTATTCGTTGGTTATCCTTGGTGCATTGGCTTATATCAATGCTGAAGTAACTCAGTTTGTAGAGCCTGCTCTAATCTATACCGTTTTCTGCTCCGTCCTGGTCTTCTGCTTCTTTAACTTCCGTAAGAAAGCGAGGTGTTTTGCCGGTGATGTCGGTTCTGTGAGTATTGCTTTTATTCTTCTTTTTCTGATAGGAAAACTTATAATTAAGACTGAAGATTTCAGTTGGATTATCTTATTGTCTGTCTATGGTGTCGACAGTGTTCTGACTATCATTCATCGCCTGATGCTTCATGAGAATATCGGTTTGCCCCATCGTAAACATATGTATCAATTGATGGCGAATGAATTGAAGATGCCTCATGTAGTGGTATCGCTGATTTATATGGCTATGCAGGTAATTGTAATAATAGGATATATATATTTCTTGGACCATGGCTATTTATATTTATCGTGTACTATTTTATTGCTTAGTATTATTTATATTGGATTTATGAAGAATTTCTTCTGTTTACATAGTCCTAATGGTAGGAGTGAAAAATAGAAAGGTGATAGTTTATAAAGTGTATATTACTGTGGACGGATATCCACATAGTTGTAGAAAAAATACTCAAATTAGGAAAATGTCTTTTATATGGTTTTGGCTTAAGTAGTTGATATATAGCGTGATACTTGTTTGGAAATAGTTTTGGCATGCGTCTTGTACTATATTATGTGAGAGCTAACAAGAAATGTTTAACTTAAACAATTAGAATTATGAAAAAGTTATTTTTAGCAGTAGCATTGGTAATGGGATTGGGTACTTCAGTAGCATTTGCTAACAACATGGTATCGGATGTTGAAATCGTAACGATGATCAACGAGTTTAAACCGATTGATGTAAAAGAACTCCCGCAGGCAGTTCAGGATGCCATCAAGGAAAACTACTCGGAAGCAACCATCAAAGAGGCAGCCGTTGAAGTTGCTGAAGATGGAACTAAGACTTACAAGGTAACATTGGTGGATGCAGCCGGTACCGAGAATCCGGTTCTTTTCAATGAAAAAGGGGAAGTTCAGAAATAAGTTATACACACAATTAAAAAGGTACTCTATCACAGGGTACCTTTTTTATAGAAACTAATGTAATCGCATTAAAACTTAATATCCAAGACAAGTGACGAGTACCTACTGGCACTCGCCTGAAAGGTGTATACCATGTTTTGGACGCTTACGGCTGATAAGCTGGGTATAGATAAATAAGAGAGGATGTCAATCTTTAGAAAAATAATCATTTCTTTGTTTGATTGTTGCCCAAATAGTTGTACTTTTGTTTATGGGTAATATCAATGTATAATCGTATGGCAACAGTATCATTGAAAATACGTCTGAATTATAATCAGATATTAGAGTTAACTCAACAACTTTCTGATGATGATAAGTTGGAATTGAGCCGTGCACTTGCTGCTGAAACGAGAGGCATTAAGTTGAGACGATTATTAGAAACTTTTAAGACAGATGAAATTTCCCAAAAGGAGATAGATGCAGAAGTGGAAGCTGTTAGGCAAGAGGCGTATGAAAAGCGATTGCGAAATGAGAATAATTATTGATACAAATCTTTGGATTAGCTTTCTTATAGGCAAGAAGCTGTCTTGCTTGTTGGAACTCATATCTAATGGAAATGTAGAACTTGTAGTTTCTAAAGAACTTTTAGATGAGATTGAAAGCGTTGCTTCACGTCCTAAATTTGTAAAATATTTCTCCAAAGAGCATTTAGATATGCTATGGGATTTTTGGGCTCAAGAGACATTGTACTACGAAATAGGTAATATTTCTTCCCGTTGTCGGGATCCTAAGGATGATTATTTATTAGAACTTGCATTAGTGTCAAGAGCTGATTATCTGATAACTGGGGATAGAGATTTATTGATTGTGAAAGAAGTCGGTTCTTGCCAGATAATTACTGTCATGGAGTTTGACGCATTAACTTCTTCATTAGGGTGTTCTGCTCTCCTTCATGAAGATCTAGAAGATTATTACGCTATTGTTATTGGAGAATAGAGTAAATGTATAGTAACAACATAAAATGAAAGCCGCTATCCCTAAATCATCCGGATAGCGGCTTTTTTAAAATAGTGTGTTTATCAAACGCACTATTCACGCAATTTTTTGTATTTTTGCCGACTGTTTAATAGACACATCCGAAAAAACTTTAAAAAACGAAATAAAATGGCAGTAGAATTAAAAGACCTGACCAAACGCAGCGAGAATTATTCGCAGTGGTATAATGAGTTGGTGGTGAAGGCCGATCTGGCGGAACAATCGGCTGTGCGTGGCTGTATGGTGATCAAACCTTACGGATACGCTATCTGGGAGAAAATGCAGCGTCAGCTGGATGCTATGTTTAAGGAAACAGGACACGTGAATGCCTATTTCCCTTTGCTGATTCCGAAGTCTTTCCTCAGCCGTGAAGCGGAACATGTGGAAGGTTTTGCAAAGGAGTGTGCAGTAGTAACACACCATCGTCTGAAAAATGCTCCTGACGGTAGCGGAGTAATTGTAGACCCGGAAGCTAAACTGGAAGAAGAACTGATTATCCGTCCTACTTCTGAAACCATCATCTGGAATACTTATAAGAACTGGATTAATTCTTATCGCGATCTGCCTATTTTGTGTAATCAATGGGCGAACGTGATGCGTTGGGAAATGCGTACCCGCCTCTTCCTGCGTACTGCAGAATTCCTGTGGCAGGAGGGACATACAGCACACGCTACTCGTGAAGAAGCTGAAGAAGAAGCAGTACGTATGCTGAACGTATATGCCGAATTTGCCGAAAAATATATGGCTGTTCCTGTAGTGAAAGGTGTGAAATCTGCCAATGAACGTTTTGCCGGTGCACTGGATACTTACACTATCGAAGCCATGATGCAGGACGGAAAAGCTCTGCAAAGTGGTACGTCTCACTTCCTTGGACAGAATTTTGCCAAGGCATTTGATGTGCAGTTCGTGAACAAGGAAAATAAAATGGAATATGTTTGGGCTACTTCATGGGGGGTATCTACCCGCTTGATGGGAGCACTGATCATGACTCACTCTGATGATAACGGACTTGTACTGCCTCCTCATTTGGCTCCGATACAGGTGGTTATCGTGCCTATCTATAAAAATGCAGAGATGCTGCAGAAGATTGATGAGAAGGTAGCCGGTATCGTTGCTAAACTGAAATCTATGGGTGTTTCGGTGAAATATGATAATGCCGATAACAAACGTCCGGGCTTCAAGTTTGCAGACTATGAATTGAAAGGTGTACCTGTACGTCTTGTGATGGGTGGTCGTGATCTGGAAAACAATACAATGGAAGTAATGCGCCGCGATACACTGGAAAAAGAAACTGTGACTTGCGATGGCATCGAAACATATGTTCAGAAACTGCTCGAAGAAATTCAAGCAAATATCTACAAAAAAGCATTGGATTACCGCAATTCTAAAATCACGACAGTAGATACTTACGAAGAATTTAAAGAGAAAATCGAAGAAGGCGGCTTTATCCTGGCTCATTGGGACGGAACAACCGAGACTGAAGAAAAGATTAAAGAGGATACAAAAGCAACGATTCGTTGTATCCCATTCGATTCGTACGTTGAAGGTGATAAAGAACCGGGAAAATGTATGGTAACGGGCAAACCTTCTGCCTGCCGCGTCGTTTTTGCACGTTCTTATTAAAAACACATATCTATTTCAATAGTAAAAGAGTCAGATTTTCAAAATTGAGAATCTGACTCTTTTACTATCCATTTCAGTTTTATTTCAGAAATATCCCTTTTCTTTGTAGACAGTAATAAAGAAAGGAGAAGATTTTATGAAGATATTAATTGTAGAAGATGAACCCTCTTTAAGAGAATTGATCCAACGTTCGTTGGAAAAAGAACGTTATGTCGTAGAAACGGCTGGAGACTTCAACAGTGCATTATACAAAATAGAAGATTACGACTATGATTGTGTCTTACTGGATATTATGCTGCCGGACGGGAGCGGTCTTGACCTTCTCGAACGTTTGAAAGCTCTCCACAAACGGGAAAATGTGATTATTATCTCTGCCAAAGATTCGCTGGAAGACAAAGTACTGGGACTGGAATTAGGAGCTGACGATTATTTGCCGAAACCATTTCATCTGGCAGAATTAAATGCACGGATCAAAAGTGTGATCCGTCGGAATCAACATGATGGAGAAATCTATATCCGTCAGGGAAATGTAAGGATAGAACCCGACAAATACCGGGTGTTTGTCAACGAACAGGAGCTGGAACTGAACAGAAAAGAATATGATATCCTGCTTTATTTCATAAATCGTCCCGGCCGTCTGGTCAATAAAAACACACTGGCAGAATCGGTATGGGGAGACCACATCGATCAAGTGGATAACTTTGACTTCATTTATGCACAAATCAAAAATCTTCGCAAAAAATTGAAGGATGCAGAAGCAAATATTGAAATCAAGGCCGTTTATGGATTCGGCTATAAACTGATTGTAGAATAATCGAAACCAGAAAGGATCATCCATGAAACTTATATATTATATCATTTTTCGCATCACCCTCGCCCTGACTCTTATCCTGACTGTCTGGGCAGTCTTTTTCTATGTTACAATGATTGACGAAGTCAACGATGAAGTGGATGATTCACTGGAAGACTATTCGGAAACAATCATTATCCGCGCATTGGCAGGAGAGGAGCTTCCCTCCAAAAATAATGGTTCCAATAATCAATATTATCTGAAAGAAATAACCAAAGAATATGCAAAGAGCCGGGAAGATATCCAATATAAAGACTCCATGGTATACATTGTAGAAAAAGAGGAAACAGAACCGGCACGTATCCTGACCACTATCTTTAAAGATGACGAAGACCGTTATTACGAATTGACCGTATCCACTCCCAGCATCGAAAAAGATGATTTGAAAAGTGCGATTCAAGTCTGGATTATTTTCCTGTATGTAGCTCTGTTACTTTGTATCATCATCATATCCGTATGGGTATTTTATCGTAATATGCGACCACTGTATATACTACTTCATTGGTTGGACAGCTATCAGACCGGAAAGAAAAACAAACCTCTGAAAAACGATACACGGATCACGGAATTCCGCAAACTGAATGATGCGGCCACCCGTTACGTAGAGCGGACAGAACAAATGTTCGAACAGCAGAAGCAGTTCATTGGAAACGCCTCACATGAAATTCAGACACCGCTTGCCATCTGCCGCAATCGGTTGGAAATGCTGATGGAAGACGATTCTTTGTCCGAGAAACAGCTTGAAGAGTTGATGAAAACCCATCAGACACTGGAATATATCACCAAACTAAACAAATCCCTGTTGCTACTATCAAAAATAGATAACGGTCAGTTCACTGACACCAAAGAGGTAGACTTAAACGTACTCCTCAGGCAATATCTGGAAGACTATAAAGAAGTCTACAGCTACAAGAACATAGAAGTAAGTATAACAGAACAGGCTAATTTCCATATAACCATGAACGAATCTCTGGCTATTGCTTTACTAACAAACCTGTTAAAGAACGCGTTTGTACATAACGTAGACGAAGGACATATCCGGATTATCATAACCAAACATAGCATCACCTTCCGAAATTCCGGAGAGAAGCAACCACTGGATGAGACTCACATCTTTGAACGTTTCTATCAAGGACACAAAAAAGAAGGATCTACTGGATTAGGACTGGCAATAACCGATTCCATCTGCCGTCTGCAACAGTTGAACTTGCGATATTACTTCGAACAAGGAGAACATTGTTTCGAAATCTCCAACAAGAACTAGAAGTAAAACAATTAATAAAACATCTGCCATCCAGAGCAAGACAATGTGCTGGATGGCAGAATTAATATGGTACTACCTAAGATTACACCTTATGACAATACCTGATTTGGACTCCGCATATATGATTATCGGGATCGGATTTCCCTTCTCATAAACATAATATATGAGATTGCAAAACAGATAACAGTCGCTGCAATCAGCCCCGTGAGCTGTGGCCAAACAACAAGCAGACTCTGTCCCAACGGCAGCGGACTCGGAATAGCCCCTTGTACCTGTTCCATCGTAAGCGGTCCGATACTTCTGACAGAAGGCATCAGCAGCGTTGTAGTAGCTTCATTAAACAATTCACTGGGTGCCAGACGCATTAATCCAAGAATAAATTTCTGATAACTGATAATCTGATAAGGAGACGCCATCTGCGACGGACTTAATCCTTTTGCCACCAAATTGACAATCATCGTATAGAATACGCTGAAAAACAGCCAAACGGCTACGGAAGCCAGCGCAGAAGTAGCAGCCTGACGGAAACGGAGTGAGAATAAGATGGCCAGGTTCAACCAAAAGGCTACATAAAAGATACTCGTTATAAGAAAGAAAACGATTCTCCAGAATTCTTCAGCCGTAGGAGGAATGCCAATGGCAATCAATCCGAATCCCATCACCAAAAAGCCCAGTACAAACAGCATAATACCTATCACGATCAAAGCAGCCACAAACTTCGCATTAATGATACAATCACGATGAATGGGCTGAGACAGCATACGGCTCAATGTCCCCTTATTCTGCTCCGAATTGACAGCATCGAATCCCAAAGCAATTCCCAACAAAGGACCTAAAAAGTTAATAAACAGCACAAAAGAGGGGAGAGTCCCGTCCGAAGCTGTAAATAACTTCAAGAAGAGGAACGAACTGTCCGGATCATCCGGTTTGATAGCCGCACCGATATTAGTAAGCGCCGTGTATAACGATCCCATACAAGTAAGTGCTATGATACCGATCAGAATAAGAAAACGCCAGCTTTTGACATGATCGGATATTTCCTTATGTACGATAACCCAAAAAGGATGATTGACTTTACTCATGCCCTTCGCCTCCTTCCTCAAAATAATGGTTATAAATATCAGACAATTCCTGTTTCTTTTCTTTCAGCTCTGCCATATCAATCAGAGCAAGTATTTTGCCGTTACTGAACAATCCTACTCTGTCACATACTTTCTGTGCCTGGTCCAGATGGTGGGAAGAAAACAAAACCGTCAGCCCTTCCTCTTTGCTCAGCCAGCGAATCAGTTCAATAAACTCCTGAACACCCGCAGGGTCAATTCCCGAAGTCGGCTCATCTAGAATAATGATTTCGGGATTCTTAATAAGCACATCGGCCAGACCAAGACGTTGTCTCATACCGCGGGAATACTTTCCGGTTTTCTTTTTCAGCTGATCTTCAAGCCCTACGCGCTTCATCAGCTCCAGTGCTTTTACTTTCGCCTCCTTGTCAGGGATACCGTTCAGCCGTGCCGTATACATCAGATTTTCCAGACCTGTCATGTCATCATAGAATCCCACATCTTCGGGCAGATAGCCGATTTTCCTTTTCACTTCAATAGGATGAGTGGTAGAATTAATTCCACAAATCTCGACAATTCCCGATGTGGGCTCCGTTAATCCCAGCATCATCAAAATAGTAGTTGACTTTCCGGCACCGTTCGGACCCAGCAAACCGAAGATTTCTCCTTTCCGGATACTCAGGCGAATATGATCTACAGCAGTAAATTTACCGTATTGTTTGGTTAATTCGGTAAGTACGATCACTTGTTCGCCCATAATTTACCTCCTTCCATATTTACGGAACAGATAGTAGACAACACCGATAGTAGCCAGAATAATCAGAACACCTACCCATCCCCAAATCATCGGAGTCTTTACGGCAATTCTGAATTGTGCATCTGCATTCACTTCCGGAGTTTTGGCCATCATCGTAGTTACATAATCACCCGGAAGCGCTTTCTTAGATGCTTTCAAGATGGCTACAACAGTAGCCGTTTCTCCGGCTTTCAGCATTTCTATCTTTGACGGTTCGAAAGCTACATCCCAGTCAACCGGCTTGTTGGCAGACAGTTGGATATCTTTCAATAAAGAAGAACCTGTATTTTTAATTTCCAGTTCGATTCGTTTGGTATCACCGGCAGTCACATCAGAACTTAATAATCCTCTCGGGGTGGTCAGTTCCATCTGATAAGAACCGGTGACAACTACTTCCAGTTCCAGTTCGGCCGAAGTATTGCCTGTAGCGGCACGTACGGGAATTTTATAACTGCCAGCTTCCACATTGGCAGGAGGAGTGATGTCTATACTTACATTCTGGCTACTGTTGGCTTCTACTTGTGCGGAAGTTGCCTGCTTATAATTAGGTTTGAAAATAACATTCCAGCCTCTGGGTGCTTTAGCCATCAACGCATATAGTTGCTGATCGGCAGTCTGATTCTTCAATGTGGCATTAAAAGTGAAAGTTGATTTGGAATTTCCCTGCATATTGGGCTGGTCGGTGGTAAACTCCGTCTGATAAGTACCTTGTTGTGCCACAACGACATTCAAAGGGAGTTGCGTTTCTCCGGCAGACACTACAAAATGGTAGCTGCCTCTGCTTACTTTTAAAGGAACATCTACTTTTAAATTAAAAGTCTTCTTTTCTTTAGGGAGTACGGCCAACTGACTGAGATTCCAACCACCGGATTTCATTTCATGTTTCCAGCTGCTTGATAGGCCACTGACGGAAAGATTGGCATTCACCAACTTGTCTGTGTTGTTAATCAGGTCGATGCTGTAGTCAATAGACGCCCCCGGTGAAACGGAGATTTTAGTGTAAGGTGTGTACAAAATCACGCTTTTAGGTATAGAGTCGTTAGCGTGTGTGTTACTCATGGGGAGTATTCCCAGCAAAACAGTTAATAATAAAAAACAATTTGTTCTCATAGTCATACGAAAGTTCTTATGGTTGATTTAATATGAATATTGTCAAATTTGTGCCTGCAAAAATAAGCGATGAATTTATTAGTTGCTGTTAAAAGAAACAAAAGAATACAATAAGAAAGATTTCCTTTGTTTTTTTCGGATTTTGCCCAAAATTCCCAAATCTTTTCAGATTCTCCTCTCATCTTTGCATTATAAATTAAATGATAACAGTAAAACCAATTAAAAAAACAATGATTATGAAAAAGTTAGTATTCTTATTAGTATGCTTGTTCACTTTACAGACAGTAGCACGTGCAGATGACGATAAACCTATCCAGGTGACTCAAATGCCACAATTAGCACAACAGTTCATCAAACAGCATTTCTCTGACAGCAAAGTGGCACTGGCAAAAATGGAAAGTGACTTCCTTTACAAAAGCTATGAAGTGATTTTTACGAATGGTAACAAAGTGGAATTTGACAAGAAGGGAAACTGGGAGGAAGTAGATTGCAAGCACACCTCCGTACCTGTTGCCATTATTCCTGCCGCCATCCAGAAATATGTAACAACTAATTATCCGGATGCAAAAGTGCTGAAGATAGAACGTGATAAGAAAGATTACGAAGTAAAGCTATCCAACCGTACAGAACTGAAATTTGACCTGAAGTTTAATCTGATTGATATTGATAATTAACTTTCTTAAAATCTATGACAACAATGAAACTCAAAATTTATACACTACTGATAGCATTCTGTGCAGCATGGAGCCTGCACAGCTGCGATAACGATGACGATGAATCAATCGCTGTTCCTACCGCATTGCAAGAAGCATTCTCGACCAAGTATCCTAACGTCAAGAACGTAAAGTGGGAAACAAAGGCAGGATATTATGTAGCGGACTTCTATGATGGATATGAGGCATCCGCATGGTTCACAACGGATGGCAACTGGCATATGACTGAAACGGATATCCCGTACACCGCATTGCCCGATCCGGTAAAGAGTGCATTCGAAGCAAGTGACTATAAGACATGGAGAAGAGACGATGTGGATAAACTTGAGCGGCAAGGCATCGAAACAGTCTACGTTATTGAGGTGGAAAACCAGAATCAGGAAGTCGATCTGTATTATTCTGTTGATGGAGTGCTGATTAAAAGCATTGCAGACACAGACGATCATGAAAACGAGCACCTTCCGACCACTCAACTGCCCGCTGCCATGAAGACTTTCATTGATGGGAAATATGCAGGAGCAAGAATCGTGGAAGTAGACGTGGAAGATGACAAAAACGACTGGGATTTTGGATTTACGGAAGTAGATATCATCCATTTCGACAGTGGCCTGAACCGCAACGTTTCCAAAGAAGTCCTGTTTGATAAAGGCGGAGAGTGGTATTCTACCTCATGGGAGGTACGGAGAAACGAACTGCCCGCCGCAGTGACCAATACCATCAGCGTTGAGTATGCAGGGTATCAGATGGATGATGCCGAATACTTTGAGATGGCAACAGGAACATCCTATTATCAAATTGAACTGGAAGGAAATAATTCTCCGGATATAGATATTAAAGTAACCACAGACGGTACGATTCTCAAATAAAATAAAATAGTGACACTATCGGTTATGGTATAGTGTCACTATTTATTTTTATTCCTGTGCCCGCTTTCTCTTTAGCTCCGACTTAGCTTTATCATCGGCAATGCTGTCTGTTTGCTGCTGTTGCACCTTTTCGGCTTCTTCACGTTTCCGCTTGCTGCGCAGTTTCCATTTATTCCAGAAGAAAAGGTCACTCCATTTATTGAAATCCTTCTTATACATGATACCGACTCCCTGCGTAGTAAGGTTTGTCTTTGTGTAGTAACGGTCATTTGTTTCATTATAAGCCTTCAGACGAATATCTCCCGAACGGTTGATCAGCCATTCAGCTTCGAAGTCGCCTATAAAGTTGGTATTCGCCATCGGATTGTCCCGATAGCCGAAATTACCATTAACCAACAGGCGGTTGTTCAGCAACTGACCGGACAGGATACCTTCTACTTCCATATCCGTCCATCCTTTATCACCCGTGCTCAGATTGGTACCGATATTCCAGTTATTAGTCTCAAAAACCTGAGACAAGGCATTATTCAACTGACCGGATAGGGTAGAAGAGAGTACTGATGACATCACGTTCGAGTTCTGATTGTTCCGTGCAGCATCTTCCGTATAGAACTTACCGATACCCAGCAGATAAAGAATCTGCATATTCATCTGCTCTTCCGTACTGATATAATTGCGCACCAACGTCTGAATTTCATCTCTTTCATTCGGAAGCTCGATACCCAGCTTAATGGTCGGCCGCAGTAAAATCCCGCTCAGATTCATGATACAGTTTACCCGTACATTAGTCTGCTGGGCAATGGAGGAAACATCCGGATTCAAGTCGTTCAATGAAGCGGAATTTACCGTGTATGAAGCCTGAATATCCATATTCGCATCCAAAGGAGCACCGTTGAAAGTAATCGTACTTCCATCTTTGATGATAAAATCTTTGCGAATCACTTCCTGCAAACTGAACTTATATATTCCCTGACTGATCCGGTAATTACCGAACATCTTCACATCCCCTTTATTATAAAACTCCGTGCGTATGTTTCCTGTTCCCTTCGCACTGATGTAGTCTCCGGCTATAGGGTCCATAATAATTTTCATGGTGGCATCGGGTGTAGCATCTACTAGAATATTCAAACGAATATCTGTCTGATGCTCTTCTTCGTCCGCCTGACGCTTCTGTTGCATCTGCTCAAAATAGGAATTTACCCGAATGGAATCCTGAATGTTTCGACGGGGCGTTTTATCTACAAACTTTATAAACTGGGTGCTGGCAGCCGACGCCACATTTCCGTTGATATAGGTGAATACCGTATTCCGGTTGGTCGTCATGGCGAGATTTACGTCCAGTCCCTGTATCGCATTCCCTGCAAGCAACGCATTTCCCGTAGCATATACCGTTCCAAAGAATGGCATATCCGTCGATTCCTTCGTATTCATCAAGAGCATATTATTAGCCTGTATCTCAAAACGGTAATTTATATTCTTGAAATGCTGGAAACGCAGATACCCGTTCAAGGTTCCCGAATGCCCTTCCATATCGGCAATATGCATATTATTGAATTTCAATCCGGTAGGAGCCAAATGAATCGTATCTCTAACGGCAAAGTGGGTATTCAGAATATCAAACTTCATGGAAGCATCCGTCATAACAGCCCCATCTAGATTCAATCCCTTGAACTTTCCGTAAAAATGTACTTTTCCCGTTCCCCGTCCTTTTATATCCTGTGCTATTGATTTCATATAAAATTCGAGGAACTTCAAGTTCAGTTCATGGGCATCGATATTCAGATCGAGTCCGCTTTCCGGTTTCAACGGGTAGATCATACCGGTGACTCGCGATGGTGACGGTGATATATCCTGAATAGACGCATCCAGATAGATTCCTCTTTTCTCATTATCCCAGGCGCCATATACGTTCAAATCACCTAAACGGCCCTGATTGAGCGAGAAGTTCTTGACGAAGAGGCGGGTATTCATCACAGGTTTCTTGAACACGCTGCTGGCATATGCTGTTCCCGTAGCATCTCCTTCAAAGTTTACGTCATCGGATATGTTTGCAATATCAAATACGTATCCCATATTAATGTCTTTCAGGTCCACTTTTACGGTATCTGCCGGATTGTCGGAAAGCCGCCCATTGATACGCACATAACGGTCATGATGGCTGAAATAGAAATTATTCACATCCACCTTGCCCGAGTCCACCACTACCTGCGAAGGATGTATCTGCCAAAGTGTATCATTCAAGATAACGTCTGTCTGTTTCACATCCACCATCGCTTTCAGCAAAGGCTTTTCACCTGCTGTACGCAGGAATTGTGCAACAGCCGCCAACTTTCCGCTATAAGTTGCTATGGCATTATTTCCCCAGTTCAGAGTCGTGCTGACTTTATCTTCTTTGGCCTGTGCTTCCAGAGAAAGATTCACGGCTCCATTCTTTTTCAGACTGGTCAGACGCACTTTCGCACTGATATGGTCCGAAGGATTCTCGCACAGAATCATACCCGACTCGATAAAGTTGTTTTTATATTGCAGGCGGGGGAAGTAGCCTTCCACACGTAGCCGCTGCAAGGCATCATTAAAATACCCTTTCAACGTAGAATGTGTATATACAGTCAACGGAACATCAAATATCGTAGATAAAATGTCCGTATTATATATATGTACATCAAACGCAAAATTATTGTTCGTCTCTATCGGTTTCTTCGGAGGCAATATCAAAGACGGCACATACCGACGCATGATATTGAAAATACTTGCCGGTAAAGTATGGTACTGGAATTTTCCCGCTATGTTTGCCGTCAGAAATTCAGAAGTCAGTTTAAGCTGATTTTCATTATCCTGCCGGGTAGCCCGTACATTCATGTTCTTCATGAAATATTCCTTGTCCGGTGCCCTGAACTCCAGACTGTCCACATTGATTTCTCCAATCATCTCGTCAATGGAACCTCCGGTAAAATTAGCTTTTACCTTCAGAGAGAACTCCGCATCCTGGTAATCAGGTGTAAGATTTAAATCATTAGGACGGAACTTGTCGACAACGGCAAGGAAATTGAAAGTAGGAACCTTGGATGTCACATTCACATCTCCGTTCAGATAAATAGACCCATTCGGATCATCCAGCGCTATCTTTCCGTTAAATCCGCCTTGCTTGTATTCGCCGTCCAGCGTAATATTCTCATATTTATATCTGCTATATTCCACAGATGCGATCAATCCCTTCAACTCTACAGCAGGAAGCTGTTTTTCGATATGCCGTCCATGTACATCAAGATTAAAGGTGATTTCCCCAAATTTCTCATTATTCAATAACTTGCCCAGTTCAAACTCTTCTGTTTTGACAGCACCGGAATAAGCAAACAGCCCCTTAGCCTTATCGGAACTTAACTTTAAGTCGGTTTTTACATTACCAAGCCCGGTACGAAGCTGTCCGTAAGTAACTAGATCGGTGAAGTATCCGGAAATCTCTCCACGGAAATCAATATCCCCCAAACGTTCCAGAAGGGGAGGTACACCATTGTAATTGCTGCTCAGATTACGCACCAAAAAACCGACACCACGATTGTTGGCGGAAAGTTCGGAAAGCTTCCCGTACACATACGCATCCTGCGGACTCGATAGTTCCTGAAGCGATACATCCCCCGATAGCCGGAACTGGCGGTCGTCGGCCGTAATCTCCAGATGAGAGCAGGTAAGCTGGTCGACCGTTCCTTTTACCTGCATATCCAGCGTTATCGGTTCCTTGAAATGCGCCAATATAGGTACAAAAGGGGAAATATCTTTCAGAGTAATCTGCGAGGGTAACGTACGGAAAGAAAAGTGGACCTTCTCCGAGAACTGATCAAAAGCCTTCAGACTGTCATACACCAAATGAATAGTATCCATCTTCAGTGAAGTTTCGGGCAGCTCAATGGCAAAATTCTCTATATTAGTCCGTTTATCATTGGCAACCAATTTCAGACTCATCTTCTTTAAAGAGAATCCGGAAGCCTTTTCATCGAAGCTCAGACGCTTGATACCAAGATTCAAAGAATCCCTGCTCATCGCCTTCAATGAAATATTGGCTATAATATTCTGAAGCTGGACATGCTTGGCATTAAACTTTCCGGGAGTCTTTTCCTCTGACAATACATGATAAGCCATCCTTCCCCGACGAATCAAAACGGAATTGATACGCAAATCCAGCGAACTTTCCTTTTTTACAGTGTCCTTGGAAGCAAAAGCATCCAATACGAACTTAAAATTCGGAGGAGAGTCGGGAGTCTCTTTATTCAGATTGATGGTAAAGCCGAATAACTGGACACTGCTAATGGAAATCTTTCCCTTAAAGAAAGGAAGGATATCAAACTTAGCCGATAAGCGGGTTACTTTGAGCATTTCCTTGCCGCTCTGGTCGTCAAGCAGCACATCATCAATGATAATACGGTTTAATAGACCGATATTTATTTTGCCGATAGTCAGGCGTGTATTCAGCACCTCGGACAATTCCTTGGCGATAAACACACTCATTGCTCGCTGAACATTTGGAATATTCAGCAAAACAATAGTTCCGATATATACTCCCAGTACAATACCAACTACCCAGCGTACAGTCTTTTTCAGCGTTCTGATAAGCGATAACTTTTATTTAGCGAACAAAAATATAAAATAGTTCGTTATGAATCGTAGTTTTATCATTACTTTTGCACCGTTTAATAGTTTAAAAACATATGAGTGCAATAATATTAGGAATTGAATCCTCCTGTGATGATACGTCGGCAGCCGTAATCAAGGATGGTTATCTGCTGTCAAATGTGGTATCAAGTCAAGCCGTACATGAAGCATACGGCGGAGTAGTACCCGAATTAGCTTCACGGGCACATCAACAAAATATCGTTCCGGTGGTACACGAAGCACTGAAACGGGCAGGGGTTACCAAAGAAGAACTGAGCGCGGTAGCTTTCACACGTGGACCGGGATTGATGGGATCTTTACTTGTAGGCGTCTCTTTCGCCAAAGGATTCGCACGTTCACTCGGTATTCCTTTGATAGATGTTAATCATCTGACAGGGCATGTCTTAGCTCATTTTATTAAAGCAGAAGGAGAAGAAAATATCCAACCGAAATTCCCGTTCCTTTGCCTGTTGGTATCCGGAGGAAACTCACAGATTATATTGGTAAAAGCCTATAATGATATGGAAATTCTCGGTCAGACGATTGATGACGCTGCCGGAGAAGCAATCGATAAATGTTCTAAAGTGATGGGTCTCGGATATCCGGGCGGACCGATCATTGACAAACTGGCACGTCAAGGCAATCCGAAAGCGTATACTTTCAGCAAACCGCATATTCCGGGGCTGGACTACAGTTTCAGCGGACTGAAAACTTCTTTCCTATACTCCTTGCGTGACTGGATGAAAGACGATCCCGATTTCATCGAGCATCATAAAGTGGATTTGGCCGCCTCTCTGGAAGCAACTGTTGTAGACATTCTGATGGACAAACTGCGGAAAGCTGCCAAAGAATATAAAATAAAAGAAGTAGCCGTAGCCGGAGGAGTCTCTGCCAATAACGGATTGCGTAACTCTTTCCGAGAACACGCTGAAAAGTATGGCTGGAATATTTTTATTCCTAAATTCAGCTATACGACCGACAATGCAGCCATGATTGCCATTACCGGATACTTCAAGTATCTGGATAAAGACTTCTGCTCCATTGATCTTCCGGCTTATTCCCGTGTCACATTATAAAACAGTTTTTTAACGTCATCGTCACTTTATATAATAAACTATTGTCATAGAATAATTTAAGTAGTGACGATTAAAGTGACGGCAATAACAATAGTGACGGCAAACGCCGAAAAAATGTCACCGACCCAATAGGCGGTGGCATAAAGAAGCCTTGCTGAAAACAAAATGCACCTATATATAATAGGGAGACAAAGGAGGATTAATGATATAAGAAGCCTTCATTAAGAATCTTTGTTTATAGCATTCCTTCGTTCCACGTGCGTAAGCCGTCCAGTTCACATACGTGATCCATTCGGCTCACGCACATGAACCGAATGGATCACGTATATGGAACGAAAAAATGAAGTAAACCTAATGACTTAACATAGCGTATATACCTTATTAATATAGGTAGCATATTCTATTAACTAACGTAGGAAAAAGATGTTTGCTGAAGTTATTACCATTGGTGACGAGCTGCTGATAGGGCAGGTAGTCGATACAAATTCTGCCTGGATGGGGCAGGAATTAAATAAGATAGGTATCGAAGTTCTACGCATTGTTTCGATCCGTGATCGGGAAGAAGAGATCATGGAAGCAGTAGATAATGCGATGAAAAGGGTGAATATCGTTCTGGTAACCGGAGGACTCGGTCCCACAAAAGACGATATCACCAAACAAACTCTCTGTAAATACTTCCATACCGAACTGATATTCAGCGAAGAAGTATTTGAGAACGTAAAGCGGGTGCTTGCCGGGAAAATACCGATGAATGCGCTGAATAAGAGTCAGGCAATGGTTCCCAAAGATTGCACGGTCATCAACAATCCGGTAGGAAGCGCTTCTGTCAGCTGGTTTGAGAAAGACAATAAAGTACTCGTATCCATGCCGGGTGTTCCGCAGGAAATGACTGCCGTTATGACTGAGTCCGTATTGCCCAAGCTACGTGAGAAGTTTCAGACGGATGTAATCATGCACCGGACCTTTCTAGTACAACATTACCCCGAATCCATACTCGCTGAAAAGCTGGAACCGTGGGAGACAGCCTTGCCGGAAAGCATCAAATTGGCATATCTGCCCAAACTTGGAATCATCCGCCTGCGACTAACCGGACGGGGACAGAACAAGATAGAAGTGGAAAGCGCACTGAACGACGAGCAGGCTAAGCTGGAAGCGATACTGGGCGATGATATTTTCAGCGAAGAAGATATCCCACTGGAGGTAATCGTAGGCGAACTGCTGAAAAAGAAGAATTTAACCGTTTCCACCGCAGAAAGTTGCACCGGAGGAAGTATTGCGGCACGTCTGACGTCCATTGCCGGAAGTTCGGAATACTTTAATGGAGGAATAGTGGCATATTCTAACGAAGTGAAGATGAATCTGCTCCATGTTTCACCGGAAACACTGGAAGTGTATGGCGCTGTCAGTGAGCAGACTGTGATCGAAATGGTAAAAGGAGCGATGAAAGCGCTGAAAACCGACTGCGCTGTCGCAACTTCAGGAATTGCCGGTCCCGGAGGTGGAACACCGGAGAAACCGGTAGGCACTGTCTGGATCGCTGCTGGTTATAAAAATGAAATTCGTACTTACAGGCAGGAAACGAACCGCGGAAGAGCCATGAATATTGAAAGAGCGGGCAATAATGCGCTATTAATTCTTCGTGATTTGCTCAAATAAGGAAAAATTGGTGTCTGGAAGTGAATTATTTTAAGAAATCCTTGTTTTATACGGATAAAAGTGCTTACTTTGCGTCCTGTTTGAAATAAGTATAGATATAAAACTATAAAAATAAGATAGAAATGTCGAAGATTTGTCAAAT
>OGXY01000249.1_pt1 | contig 55309 bp, 59 predicted proteins | sample 1576411 | NCBI WGS metagenome assembly OGXY01 (sample SAMEA3541498, study PRJEB24748) | human gut metagenome | biome: human gut; feature: human-associated habitat; material: faeces | place: China | collected 2012 | reverse complement strand
TCGGCGTGGCCCACATGAAGAAGATGGGCATGGCGTTCAACCTGGAGTGCCCGGTACAGGCCGTGGAGGCCAGCCCTGTGGGCGCCAAGGTGGTGTGCAGGAATAAGGCCGGCGAGACTGTGGCTTTCGAGGATGAGAAGATGCTGGTGGCTGTGGGCCGGCAGGCGAATGCGGATTCCCTACGGCTGGACGCATGCGGCATCAAATACGAAAAGGGCCGCATTCTGGTCCATGAGAAGATGGAGACCAACGTGCCCGGTATCTATGCCATTGGCGACTGTGTGAAAGGGTATGCTCAGCTTGCTCATACGGCCAGCGCCATGGGCGAAGTGGCTGCGGAGAACATTATGGGCATGGACGCCAAGTATGATGAGTCCACCAACCCCACCTGTATATATGGAGCCGGAGGCCGCCTCTGTGGGCCTGGCTGAGGGGCAGGCCAAGGGCATCGATTACAAGGTGAGCAAGTTCCCTATGGCTGCAAACGGAAAGAGCCTCATTCTCAATGTCGGGGAGGGCCTAGTGAAGATCATCGCCGGAAAGAAGTGCGGCGAGGTTCTAGGCATGTACATTATCGGGCCCCGGGCCACAGACCTGATCACCGAGGGCGCTCTGGCCATTGGCGTGGAGGCCACTCTGGATGAGCTGATCGCCACGATCCACAGCCACCCCACGGTTACCGAGACCATGCGGGAGGCCGGGCCATCCACATGGTTTCACACCACTGAGAAACAGACAGAATTGAAGGGCCGTCCCAGCATCTCATCCATGCATGATGGTCCAGCCTTTCGGGATCTGTATCAAGGGACCCGCAGCGGTTCTTCTGTTTTTTCGTTTAGGTGATGACCTTTCCCGGGATCTCAAAAAACGTATGAAATCAGAGACAGGGCAGGTATCGAACGATACCTGCCCTGTCTCTGACTTTTCAAACGCTGTGGCTGAATTACAACATGGATAAGGCCAATATGTTGTGTCATAAAAAGGTGTCTTTGCCGGTAGCCCCCAAAAGACGGATTTTTTGCTTTGCAACGGCTTTTACTTGCATCCGAGCAAAAGCCGAGAGAATACGAGGTTCTTTTTCTCCGTCCAAAAGCCCTTTTTTCATAGCATCTGACCATGCGTATTTTAATTCAGTGCCGATATTGATTTTAGAGATGCCACAGAGGATCGCTCTCTGAATCGCCTCATCAGGAATGCCGGAGCCGCCGTGAAGGACCAGGGGAATTTTTACAGCATTGTGGATTTCCCGGATCCGTTGAAAGTCGATTTTGGGGAGAGTTTGATATATTCCATGGGCTGTTCCTACGGCTGCTGCCAAGGAGTCAACCCCTGTTTCCGAAGTTAAACGTACACAATCAGCCACAGTAGCGAGACTCCCCTCGGAGTTCTCCGTGCCGACCCTGGCAACATGTCCGACCTCAGCCTCTGTATAAACTCCGTTCTCTTTGGCAATGGTTGTGATTTGTTTTGTAAAGGCGATATTTTCTTCCAGAGAAGCGGTGGAACCATCCACCATGACGGATTGAAACCCATCTTTAATGGCAGCCATCAAAACCTGTTGGTCAGTGGCGTGATCCAGATGCAGATATGCATGGATGCGAGCGGAGCGCAGAGTCTCCTGAACGGCGCTGCAAATGACCTTTTGATGCAAAAATGGGTAATAGACATGGTAAATTTCCACAATGATGGGGGCCTGCTCTTCCTCTGCGGCTTCCAACACCGCAAATAAGCCATCCAGATTGTAAAAATTAAAAGCAGGAATCGCATAATGCCTCTCCTGGGCATCCCGCAATAGTTCTTTAGGAGCTATGATCATAATACCCCCCTGGTGTTCAAAGTGATTGAAAGCCTGGCTGGACGTAGTAAGAATTTATATTTAAAAAAGCGGACAAGCGAACGCCCTGTAGGTTCACTTGTCCGCTTCTGCTTAGTGGGCTAAATTTCAGAGTCGGTGCTTTGTTAGTTCCCTTTCTTTCGACCTTTATATTGTGCGATAGCAGGAACGATAACGGGATAAAACAGAGAGATCACGGAAATGACCAGCAAGACCATAGCGATCGGACGCGTTAAAAAGTAGCTCAGATCGCCGCCGGAGAGAGTCATGGCCCGGCGCAGATTGCTTTCCACCGTGTTGCCCAACAACAATCCAAGAATAATGGGTGGCATGGAAAAATCCAGTTTGAGGAGAACGTAACCAATGATACCGGCGGCCAGCATAAAGATGACATCACCGAAGTTGTTGTTGAGGGCAAACGTGCCCACGGTGCAGAAGGTAAAAATCAGGGGAGTGAGCCATTTCTGGGGAAGGTTGCCGATCTTTGCAAAAATCCGGATTCCGCAGAAACCTAGGATAGCGAATGCGATGTTCGCAAAAAACAGACCTATAATGATGGTATAGACCTTCTCCCCCTGACTGGTGAACAAAAGGGGACCAGGCGTAATACCTTGCAGCATGAGCGCGCCCAATAGCAGAGCTGTACCGGCGTCTCCTGGAATTCCCAGTGTGAGGAGGGGGATCAGCGCGCCGCCCACGATGGCGTTGTTGGCGGACTCTGGAGCGGCAATTCCCTCGGGAGTGCCTTCACCAAAGGGAACTTCATTTTTTTTCACCCATCGTTTGGCTTCGTTATAACCCACCCAAGAAGCAATGTCGCCGCCCGTGCCAGGAATGGCGCCGATAATGGTGCCGAGGATGGAGCAGCCCACAACCACAGGCGTACAGCGCTTGATGTCGTGAAGACTGGGCAGGATCTGCTTGAGCTTTACTTTTCTGCTGCGGGTCATCTCTTCCAGATTCCCCTCAGAGGTGGTAAAGCACTGCGCCAGGGCGTACAGACCGATCAACAGGGGAACAAAGGCGATACCCGCCACCAGGTATGTAACATTGAACGTGTAGCGGAAGGTGGCAGACAGGGTATCGATGCCTACCGTACCCATCAACAGGCCCAGAATGGCGCCCATGACGCCTTTGATCATGGATTTGGAGGATACGCCGGTGACGATGCTCAGGCCGAAAATGCCTAGGGCAAAGTATTCGGCCACACCGAACTTGATGGACACGGAGGCCAGCAGGGGAGCGGTGAAGAGTAGGCAAAAAGAGCCGAAAAGACCACCGAAGCAGGAGGCACTGGTGGAAATGGATATGGCACGGTCCGGTTGACCGCGCTGGGCCATGGGATAACCGTCCAGGCAGGTCGCAGCTGCGTTGGCGGTACCGGGGGTATTGATAAGGATGGCGGTAATGGAGCCGCCATACACTGAGCCGCAGAAGACGCCCAGCAGCATTAAGATGCCGTACAGACCGTCCAGAGAGAACGTGAAGGGCATCAGGATGGTCATGGCCATGATGGAGGACAGGCCGGGCATAGCGCCACAGAGAATGCCGAACAGGGCGCCCAGAAAAATAACGGCGATCCCGTGGGGCGTACAGACGATTTGTAGGGCAGGCAGGATATATTCCATATGTCAGTCCCCTTTCTCAGTCAAATAGTAGCCCTGTGGGCAGAGGCACCATCAGCAGCAGCTTGAATATCATGAATACAAACAGACAGGTACTGACGGAGAAAACGGCCAGGATTAGCTTTTTGCGCTCCCCCAACAGATACATAACCGTAGGCACCATCAGCAAAAGCCCAATGTAGATCCCAAGAAAATAGGTGATGGCGGCAAATATGATCAAAACACCGCTGAGCTTTACAACACGGTGAAAACCTTCGGATTTGAAATGGATGGGGGCGGGCTTGTCCTTGCTTTTGGGGGTCAGCACGCCCTGCAGGATCAATAGAATGGAGAAGATGCCAAGAGCGATTGAGAGACATTCCGGCCACCATGCAGGGCCCAAAGGATCGGTTGGAAGTTTGGCAACAAAGGATGTGCCAATTTCATATGCTCCGATGGCAATAAGCAAAAATATGGTTCCTGTAACAATGTTATATTTTTTCACATGAAGCCTCCGTTTCCGAATGGGGAGAAAGGGAAGGCACCCCCCTTTCTCCCCTTGCTGAGAAGATGCTGGATGCGGGGATTCAGCGATCAGACGGCTGCCTGGTCACCCAGCGCATAGACATAGTACTCATACTGGGATTTCCAGTAATCGACCATCTTATCAATGGAATCCAGCGGCTGTGGCGTCATATAGAAGCCCTCCACGGCGTCTGCATATTCCGTGGACTTGCAGGCGGTGTTCAGCAGGTCGAACAGATAGTTGACCACTTCGTCGGGCGTTCCGGCGGGAGCGGCGACCGTGATCCAGGAGTATACGGCCATTTCAGATGCTTCGTCGAACACCTCGCCCAGAGCGGGGACCTCCGGCATGGTAGGAGATTTTTCGTTGGCGGTCACACCGATGATCTTCAGCTCGCCGGCTTCCACCTGCCCGGCGGCGGAAACAGCGGAGTTGATCGTCATGTCTACCTGACCGTTCACCACAGCCACCATGGCATCGGCCGCGGAATCAAAGGGGACCAGCTTCAGTGCACAGTCGAAATACTCCTGGAAAGTCAGGCAAGCCAGACCATTGCCAGTGCCGATACCGGTAATGCCGATGCTCAGCGCCTCGGGGCCGGACTGGGCGACCGCCACCATATCCTCCAGAGACTGGATATCAGAATCACTGCGGACAATAATGGCATAGGGTTCGTTCTGTGTGCGGCAAAGGGGAATGAAGGCCTCTTCTGCCACCATTTCTGTTACGCCCAGAGCGCGGTTGAGGGGAAGGTCACAGGACATGGCGACCAGGGTGTAGCCATCGGCTTTAGCGGTGGCGACCTGTTCACAGCCCACCATGCCGCCGCTGCCGGCTACGTTTTCAACTACGAAGTTCACGCCGCTGGGAAGAGATTTACCCGCAACATCCAGCAGGGCGCGGGTGCTCAGGTCTGTGGTGCCGCCGGCTCCGTAAGGGACAACGACAGTGATGTTCTTATCCGGCACCCAGGAGGTTGCTTCTGAAGAGGTATCCGCTTCATCAGAGCTATCAGAGGAGGTGCCGGAGCTGTTGGTTCCGCCACAGGCCACCAGAGAGAGTACCATGGCCAGAGCCAGGACGGCTGCAAAGAACTTTCTTTTCATAATCAATATCCTTTCTCCTTAGTAGTTTTTAAATAAGCCGTGAAGGCCTGTTTACGAAAAGAGAAAATGACGGCTCAGAACACGCCGCTGGCGCTTTTGCTGTTCCACAGATCCAGGAAGCTGTTGAGTGTCATATCAGTAACGGGGTTTTTCATCATGCCCATCAACACGCCGTAGGGAAGCGTGACAGAAGTGGCGCCGCAGCGAAGCGCCTTGGCGGCGTCATGGCCGTTGCGGACTGAGGCGGCTAGGATCTCTGTCTGGATGGCGTGCGACTGAAAGGTTTGGGCGATTTTGGAAATGGTCTCAATACCGTCCACTCCAACTTCATTGGCGCGGGCAACAAAAGGCGCAATGTATTTGGCTCCGGCTTTGGCGGCGACCACGGCCTGAGGTTCCGAATAGATCAGGGTCACCGCGCAGGAGATCCCTTCTTTTGTCAAAGAGGCACAGGCCTGGATCCCGGCGGGAGTCATAGGCAGCTTGATCACCATATTAGGTCCCCAGGCAGCGATTTCTTTAGCCTCCCGGATCATTCCCTCCGGCTCCGTGGCCAGCACCTCTGCAAAAACGATAGCGCCTCCGGTCAAAGCTACGATGCTTTGGACCCCCTCTTTGTAGGACCCGGACTGTTTGGACAGGAGTGCGGGGTTGGTCGTTACCCCATCCAGAATGCCCAGTTCAAACGCTTTTTTGATTTCATCAAGGTTGGCAGTATCCAGGAAAAATTTCACAGTGATCACCTTTCTATTTCAGATTTTTGCGGAAAGTTTTTGGGGACAAGAAACTTAAAATAAACCGATGAAGTTATCCGCTGATGCGGACCGAGAAACCCTGCTCCAGCAGAGTGTGCTGCAATGCTTCTGCGCAACTCTGCGCCTGCTCGCCCGGAATGTCGGCGCCGGGGTAGGCGCGCCGCAACAGCTCGTATTTCTTTTCTCCGTATGAATGGTAGGGAAGAAGTTCGATTTGCTTCGGATGACAGGAGTAAAAATAGGAGATGAATGCAGACTCGCTTTCCTGATCCGTGTTGAAACCGGGGATCACAGGGATGCGGACTGTGACATCTGCCTTTTCCGTGATCAATTGAGCTACGTTCGCAAGGATCTTCTCGCTGGGGACGCCAGTGAACGCTCGGTGCCGGTCGCTGAGGGGATTTTTCACATCGCACAGAAAATGGTCCACATAGGGTATGCAAAGGTAAATCGTTTCCCATGGCGCATAACAGGTAGTTTCTAAGCAGGTGTCCATACCAGCCTGCTTGCAGAGGACCAGACATTGCCGCAGGAAGTCCGCCTGCATCAGAGGCTCTCCTCCGGAGAATGTGACGCCGCCACTGGTGGATGAAAATACAGCGGCGTCCCTGCGGAGTTCTTCCACAAGTTCCGCAGGCGAGACGATGCGGCCTTTTTGACTGATCGCACCCCTTGGGCAGACTGCTTCACAGCTTCCGCATAACCGGCATGTCCCCTCGAGATAACTCGCGGAGGAAGGGGGCTGGTGCTCCGGGCAGGCACGGAGACATTCCATACAGCCCATGCAGCGGTCTTTACTGAACATAAACTGAGGGCCGGTTTGCTGGGATTCAGGGTTGGAACACCAGATGCACCGGAGAGGACAGCCTTTCAGAAATACGGTGGTGCGGATGCCGGGGCCATCATGAATACAGAAGCGCTGGATATCAAAAATGATCCCCATTAGTCACCTCACATTACGCCAGATCCGCTTCATAGCGATCAATGATCGAATTTTGAGCCTTTACGGATAACTCTACAAAGATGGCGCTGTATCCTGCGACCCGAACAACCAGGCTCCGGTACTCGTCAGGGTCTTTCTGGGCGGCCAGCAGGACCTTGTTGTCCACGATATTGAACTGCCAGTGAAAACAGCCGGCGGCAACAAAGGCCCGGAGCAGTTGTGCCATTTTTTCGCGGCCCTCAGGCGTTTTGAACAGGGAGCCGCTCATGCGCTGATTCACGATGATCCCGTTGGGGAAGCGCTTTTGATGGATCTTGGAAAGTGAAGCCAAAACTGCCGTTGGTCCATTGCGGTCCATTCCATACATGGGAGTCAGTCCATCGGACAACGGAAGCCCGTCCAGTCGGCCGTCGGGGGTGGCACAGCAGACGTTACCCAGGCCTACTTGCGCGCTTACGGAGTAGAGGGCTCCCCAGAAAGCACCCCCACGGCTGTTGTGATGCTTCTCCAATTCGTCGGCAAATGCATCCGTGATGCCGACAGCGAGACGATCTACGCAGTCCTGGTCGTTTCCGAATTTTTCAAAGCGGTTTAAAATGAACTGCCGCAGATACTCCTGACCTTCAAAGTTATTGCGCAGGATCTCTGTCAATTCGCCCAGAGTCAGCTTCTTCTCATCGTAGACGAGCCGTTTGATCGCATACAGGGAGTCGGCTACCGTCGCGGTGCCAACTGCCACCAGTCCCGTGGTGTTGTATACCGCGCCGCCGTTGGTACAGTCTAGTCCGCGGGCGACACAGTCGTCCAAAAAGAGACTGACAAATGGAAGGGGAAGAATCTCCCGGTGGATCTCATCGGTCAAAAGGGATTCTTCGATTTGTAGCTGTTCTCCTGCCCGCAAACAGTCCAGATAACGCTGGTAAAAATCCTCAAAGGAGGCCGGCTGAACAGAATCCGGTTCCAGAAGAGAAATGCCATATTTTATATCGCTGCCGTGATTCAGGGCGATTTCCAGGAGCTTTGCAAGATTGATGTATCCGCCGTTGCAGCGGGCCCAATGCCGATGGACGCTGATCTCATCACACCCAACGGGAATATAATCCCTGGCCTCCCGCAGGGGGATCCCGTGCTCCACCAGTGACGGGATGATGCAAGCATCGTTCAGGACCTGCGGCATGCCATTTCCGCAGCCGATGCTTTCAACTACTTTGTCCAGAAATTCTTTGGGTGTGCCTTCGTGAAGCCGGACAGTGAAATTTGGCTGATTCAGGCGGATGTGGCGATTCGCCATGAGACAGAGGTAGGAGAGCAAATTGGTGGCGTCGTTGCCATCGGCATCCAGGCCTCCCACCACCAGGTTTTGGCCGGACGCATAGCCTGCGTTTACTTCCGCGGCACCCTTGCTGTCCACCCGCAAGATCTCACAGAACTTCAAAAAGAAAAGATCCGTCAGTTCCTGAGCGTATTCGAGGGTGATTGTTCCATCCCGCAGATCCTTTTCCAGATACGCGTTACAATATTGATCAAATCTGCCTGGTGTAATGGAAAAACCGTTGGATTCGATCTGAGGAATCATCTGCATCAGCCAGACTGTTTGAACAGCTTCCTGGAACGAAGAGGCGGGCCTGGCTGGGACACGGTCCAATACCGCCGCCATGGTCAACAATTCCTGTCGGCGGGTGGGATAGCGCTCCGCCTGGGCCTTTTCTCTTGCCAGCGCGGCGTATCGCTGGGCCAGAGCCAGCATTCCCTGACACAATTCCTCCTCCGCCTGATAAAATGCCAGCTTTTCGGCGTACTCTGGGTCTTGCGGCTGTAGCGCGGCTTTTGCTGCTGCGAGCTGCTGACGGATCCCTTCCACACCATTTTGGAGGAGCTTGCGGTAATCCATGGCTACGTGAGCGAAGCCGCTCCACTCGTGAGGGTCGGAGAGCAACCCTATGGAAAATCCGCGGCGGAGGGAGTCGCTGCGACGTTTTTCCAGATAGTCGTGGGGACATTTGCCCTGCCAGTAGGGCGCCAACTTCAGCAGTGTGCTCTTTACATGGGGCGGGACCTTTAGACGGTTGTACTCCCGGGTCTCAAAGAGGTCGATTTCCTTCATAAATTCAATGTTGACTTCTGGGAAGACCTCGGCAGAACGCGGACGGGAGGCGGGATGACCGACAATGACTTCTCCATCTTGAATAAAGATGGTCATTTCTTCTAGCGTTCTCCGCAGAGCTTTGGCACGTTTCAGAATAGGAGGAAGTGATTCGTTTTGCTGATACACCTCTGTATAAATAACAGCTCGCTCACAGCACATCTCCGGAGTCAAGGAAAGAAATGCTTCTTTGAGTTGTTTGACGCGCGCGGTGGGCTGCTCTGGCGGCGAAATGACCATAGGTGTTCCCCTCTTTTTTGTTGATTTCATAACACGAATATGTTATAAAAAGAAATAATTATAACGTTTGTATAATACAAATATCACAGAATGAATAAAAGGTCAAGAAAAAAAGAAATGATAGGCATGCTGGCATTGACAAAAATATTCAAAATAAATTGTAGAAAACCACAAAAATTGTGTAATAAGCAATAGATGGTGGTTAATTTTCCGCCAGAAGCTTGACAATTGAATTCTTGAGTGATAACATTTTATATAACATTTATAACATTAAATAGTTATAAACAACAATACAATGAGGAGCGATTGGAGGGTCAAACATGGCGACAGCAATAATTATGCCAAGACAGGGCCAGTCTGTAGAGAGCTGTTTGTTTGGAGAATGGAAGAAGGCAGTTGGAGACACAGTGGAAATAGGAGACGTATTGTTCTCTTATGAGACAGATAAAGCCACTTTTGAAGAAGAGGCAAAGGTGGCCGGTACGCTTCTGGCGGTGCTGTGTGAGCCGGGAGACGATATCCCCTGTTTACATACTGTGGCTGTGATCGGCGAAAAGGGAGAGGACATCTCTTCACTTTTAGCGGAGAACGAAGAGGCGGCACCTGAGGCGCCGACATCTTCCGTGGTAGAGGCTGTTCCGTTAGAAAGCAGAGAGGAGAGTGGCCGTGTATTGACGGGTGGGGTCTCTCCCCGTGCGCGTGCCACCGCAGAGCGGATCCACGTGGACCCTGCCGCAGCTGTGCCAACCGGACCACATGGGCGCATTCTCGAGCGTGATGTGCTCCGTATACCGCGTACTGCAATAGAGGCACCGGCCACGCTGCTGGCAGGACCAGCTGCCGCTCCTACCGGGTACCATGACGAACCGTTGCCCAATATTCGCAGGCGCATTGCGGCGTCCATGCAGAAATCGCTCAGCACCTCCGCTCAGCTGACCCATCAGACATCTTTTGATGCCAGCGGTATCGTCGCGTATCGCAGAAGGCTCAAAAATGCGGAGGCGATTTTGAAGCTCCCTACCATCACATACAACGATATGATCCTTTTTGCGGTTTCCCGGGTGCTGAAAAATCATCCGGTCTTGAACGCTCATTTTCTGGGAGACCACATCCGATATTTTGACCATGTGCACCTTGGCGTGGCAGTAGACACCCCTCGCGGCTTGATCGTTCCGACGATTTTTAATGCTGACTGCAAATCTCTCTGTGAGATTGCCAAAGAGAGCAAGGAACTGGCTACGGCCGCACAGGGAGGGGCCATCAGCCCCGACCTGCTGACAGGTGCTAGCTTTACCATTTCAAATTTGGGGACGCTGGATATTGAAATGTTCACACCCATCATCAATCCGCCGCAAACCGGCATTCTGGGTGTAAATTGTATGGTGGACCGGGTCAGAACGGTGGAGGGTCAAGTCACGGTGTATCCTGCCATGGGGCTTTCTCTTACTTATGACCACCGTGCTCTGGACGGCGCGCCAGCCTCGCGTTTCCTGAAAGAACTGAAGACTGCCATGGAGCAATTTACAGAGATGCTAGCACAGTGAGGGAGGACTATTGTGTATTATGATCTGATCGTACTGGGTGGAGGGCCCGGCGGATATTTGGCTGCGGAAAGAGCGGGGCAGGCAGGGCTGAAAACGCTGTGCATCGAGGATCGCCACATGGGCGGGACCTGCCTGAATGAAGGATGCATCCCCACAAAGACCTTGCTCCACAGCGCAAAGCTATATGACCATGCATTGGACAGCGCTGCTTACGGAGTCACTGCAGAGAGCGTGCGGGTGGACCATGCTGCGGTGATCGCCCGCAAGGAGCGCGTGATCAAGACGCTGGTCGGTGGCGTGTGTGCCGCCATGAAAGCCAGCGGGGTGACAACCGTCAACGGCCGCGCTGTGATCACGGGAAAGGATCCTGCCGGATATTCCGTGAAGGCAAACGGAGATCGTTATGTCGGAAAGAACCTGATCATTGCCACAGGATCCGAAAGTGTGCTGCCGCCTATCGAGGGGCTGCGGGAATCCCTGAACAGCGGGTTCGCCGTCACCAACCGGGAACTGCTCTTTTCCTGCGAAGCACCGAAACGGCTGGTGGTGGTCGGAGGCGGCGTCATCGGTTTGGAGATGGCCTCTTACTACCAGATGACAGGAACCGCGGTCACGGTTGTGGAGATGATGGACCATATTGCCGGGCCCTGCGACAAAGATCTGGTAAAGTTGCTGCAGAAAAATTATGAGCGCGGAGGAATGCGGTTCGAACTCAATGCCTGTGTCAAAGCCATTGGAAACAGCCGTGTGCTGTGTCAGCGCGGCGGCGAGACGTTTGACTTGGAGGCGGACCGTGTCCTTGTGGCGCTTGGGCGGAGACCAAACAGCCAGGACCTTGGCCTGGAAAGCGTCGGGGTACTGCTGGAAAACGGCGCAGTCCGAACAGACTGCCATATGCGGACCAATGTTCCAGGCATTTATGCGGTGGGCGATATCAATGGAAAGAGCATGCTGGCGCATACCGCCTATCGGGAGGCGGAGGTTGCGGTCCATACGATCCTAGGTCAGAAGGATACTATGAGCTATCGGGCAATCCCCAGTGTTCTCTATACGATCCCAGAATTGTCCAGCGTGGGCCTGACGGAGGAAGAGGCGAAGGCACAGGGGCTAGATGTGGCGGTCGTCAGGATCCCTATGGCCTACAGCGGACGCTATGTGGCAGAAAATGAGAATGGAGACGGCATTTTCAAACTGGTGATAGATAAAAAGCTGCGGACTGTGGTGGGAGCACAGGTCCTTGCCAACTACTCTTCGGAATTTATTGCGGTAGTCGGCATTTTCATTGAACTTGCGGTGCCCATCGATCTGATCAAAAAACAGGTGTTTCCGCACCCCACAGTTGCTGAGATCATTCGAGAAGCGGCGTGCCAATTTGCCTGAAATTAAAATGGAAAGGAACAGACAGCCATGTCCAAGCAACTTCTGATCGACCCTGGTGTCCTGCGTGCCTCCGGGAAGATTCATTTCAACGATATTCCCGTAAATCAATACAAAAAAACTGTAAAGGAAGCGGCAGAGAACTTTTCAAAAAAAGACCTGATTAACATTTACCGTGACATGTGTTATATCCGTGAGTTTGAGACCATGCTCAATCTCATCAAGACGACCAGCGAATACCAGGGAGTACCCTATACCCATCCCGGTCCCGCGCATCTGGGGATCGGTCAGGAGGCGGCCTATGTGGGACAGGCCTATTGCCTGAATGAGGATGACTTCAGCTTCGGTTCCCACCGCAGTCACGGAGAGATTCTGGCCCGCGGGCTTCGGGCTGTGGAGACCATGGAAGCGGAGAAATTGGATCGGATCATGTCCACTTTCGCTGGCGGTAGGATCCGGGGAGTCGTGGATGACGGGAAAAAAGAGCTTCGGGCGCTGGGGCGGGATTTCCTGCTGTACGGCATGATTTGTGAGACATTTGGGCGAAAGAACGGGTTCAACAGCGGCCTGGGCGGCAGTATGCACGCGTTTTTCACTCCGTTTGGAATTTATCCCAACAATGCCATCGTGGGAGGCTCCGGGTCCATTGCCCCCGGCGCGGCGCTGTATAAGCTGAGCAATAAGAAGCCGGGCATCGTCGTTTGCAACATCGGTGATGCTGCGACCGCGTGCGGCCCTGTGTGGGAGGGCATGGTCATAAGCTCCATGGATCAGTATCGCACGTTGTGGGGAAAAGACGGAGGCGGAATGCCCATCATCTTCAATATTTGGAACAACAGCTACGGCATGGGCGGACAGACCAACGGAGAGACCATGGGATATCAGATGCCCGCCCGTATCGGAGCGGCGCTGAATCCTATGCAGATGCACGCTGAACGGGTGGACGGGTACAACCCCCTGGCGGTGATTGACGCTTACAAACGGAAGAAGGATGTTGCAAAAAAGGACGGGCCTGTTCTGCTGGAGATTGTCACTTATCGGATCTCGGGGCATTCGCCCTCTGATTCCAGCAGTTACCGCACAAAAGAGGAGATTGCTCTTTGGGAGGCTGAGGATTCCATCAGAGAGTACGGTCGGCAGCTGATAGAAGCCGGAGTCTGTGGGCAGAGCGACCTGGACGCCATTTGGGATGCGGTACGGTCTGATATGTTGCGGAACATGAAACTGGGCGTTGATGAAACGGTTTCCCCAAGATTGGATGTGTTTGGAAAAGAGTGCAATGCCATTGGGGATCTGATGTTCTCCAACCAGAAGATCCGCAGCATGGATCCGGATCGGAAGGCAGAGGTGCTGCTGCCCTATGAAGAGGGACCTCGGGCCATCGCGTTCAAAAAGAAAGAGCGCCGGGGCGTAGATGCGGACGGAAAGCCGGTTTCCAAAAACAAGGTTTTCCAGATGCGGGACGCTTTGGCGGAGCCCATTTTGAAAAAATTCTATGAGGATCCAACGCTGGTGCTCTTCGGCGAAGATGTCCGGGACTGGGGCGGGTCCTATGCCGTAACCCGTGGGTTTACAGAGGCGCTGCCCTATCATCGTTTTTTCAACACGGCCATTGCCGAAGCGGGAATCGTGGGCGCGGCGATCGGCTACGCGATGAGCGGCGGCCGGGCGGTGGCGGAGATCATGTATTGTGATTTCCTGGGCCGCGCAGGTGACGAATTGTTCAACCAGCTGTCAAAATGGCAGAGCATGAGCGCCGGAGAGCTGAAAATGCCGGTGATCGTACGAATGAGTGTGGGATCGAAATATGGAGCTCAGCACTCTCAAGACTGGTCCGCGCTCTGCGCCCATATTCCCGGATTGAAGGTGGTGTTTCCTGCCACGCCCTATGATGCAAAGGGAATGATGCAGTCCGCACTTAACGGGACAGATCCTGTGATTTTCCTGGAGAGCCAGAGGATCTACGATATTGGTGAGCTGTTCCGGCCGGAGGGGGTACCGGAAGAAGAATACGAGATTCCTCTGGGGGAGCCGGATGTAAAAAGAGTCGGCAGGGATGTCACGATCCTCTCCATCGGTGCTACGCTATATCGTGCCATGGATGCGGCAAAAATTCTACAGGAAAAATATGGCGTGTCGGCGGAAGTCATTGATGCCCGAAGCTTGGTACCGTTCAATTATGATTCGGTTATTGCCTCTGTTCATAAGACTGGGCGGATCGTCATCACTGGGGACGCCTGTGAACGAAATTCCTTCATGCGCAATCTGGCCTCGAATATCACCGAACTGGCCTTTGACGACCTGGATGCGCCGCCGGTGGTTGTAGGGTCCAAGAACTGGATTACACCTGCCCACGAGCTGGAAAAGGCGTTTTTCCCACAGCCCGAATGGATCGTGGATGCCATCCATCAACGGCTCCTGCCGCTGCCGGGACATGTCTGCACCCATAATTACACGGAGCTGGAGCAGATCCGGGAAAACCGTATGGGGGTCTGACTGTCATGGCCGAGGGAGTCATGGGAACTTGATTGAGAATATGGAGGGGAGCGTCGCAATGGAATTGTATCTCAATGAGGAACGGGTCGATGTGGTAAAAAAATATCTGGATCTCTATCCCATTGACGGCATTACCACAAATCCGAAAATGATGGGGAATCTGGGCAGAACTCCCTATGAGAAGAACCTGCGGCTCCTACGGGAGGCGGTGGGAGACAAAAAGCTGTTTACCCAGGTTACTTCTGAGAACTATGAGGACATTTTGTCGGAGGCCCGGTATATTTGTTCAATTGCGGGGCGGGATACATATATAAAAGTTCCTGCCAACGAGGTCGGAATCAAGGCGCTGAAGACCTTGCATGAACAAGGATACCGTACGCTGGGGACCCTCTGCTTCACCACCATTCAGGCCGTCATGGCATTGCAGGCTGGTGCTGACTATGTGGCTGTTTTGTATAATTACATGGTCAGTGCTGGATATGACGCCTCGAAGACGCTAAAAGACATTGCCGCCTATGTGCTAGAGAGCGGATGCCATGGGAAACTGATGGGCGTTGGGGTGAGGAACCATCAGCAGTTTAGCGACTGTATCGGCTGCGGCTGTCAGGCTGTCAACCTGAATGCGGATAACATCACACAGTGGATGCAGAATGAGCCCTCTGTTTCCACCACGCGGGATTTCCTGGACGGCTGGGAAGCTACCTGGGGCCCCGGGGTGAAAATCAAGGATTTCATTAAGCCATAATACGGCGGAAGAGCGAAGCCCCCGGTCATATGCCGGAGGCTTTGCTTGCCATATACGCAAAAAAGCAAAGAAAATCTACCAAAAATAAAAAATATATTTGACGATGATGCTGCTTTTATGATAACATCTATTGTTATATAAGTGGTTGCATCGAACAGAGGGATGAGATATGTTTGATGTTTTATGTTTAGGCGAAACGGCGGTCGATATCATCACCAGACCGGTGACGGAATGCTCTTTTTCTAATAAGTGCAGCCCAATAGAAAGAATTTCGATCCAATCCGGCGGCGATGCCCTGAACAATGCGGTGGATTTGGCCAAACTGGGCAACCAGGTTTGTTATATGGGGCGAATCGGGACTGATGTTGGCGGAGAATTCGTACTTCAAGAGCTGAAAAACGCAGGCGTAAATGTTTCCCACGTGGTAAGGTCCAAGTGCCCTCACACGAAGGTAAATGTTCTCATCAAGCAGGAGGGAGAGCGTGCGTTCTTTTACTATGGCGGGACCAGTCTGGAATTTTCGGCATCTGACGTGGATCGTTCCCTTCTGCCGCTTTGCAGGATCCTGCAGGTGGGCGGTACATTTCACCTGCCGGCTTTCGATGGCCAGGGGGCAGCCGAACTGTTTCAAGCTGCTCAAAAAGCTGGAGTGGTGACATCTATGGATGTCACGAATGATTTTTCTGGCCGATGGGATGCGATCATCCGCCCCTGTTATCCATATTTGGATTATTTCCTTCCCAGTATAGATCAGGCTGTGCTGATCAGCGGCCTTGAAGACCCGTGGGAGATTGCCGGATTCTTTCTGGACCGCGGCGTCAGGCATGTTGTAATTAAGTTGGGAGCGGCGGGCAGTTTTTTCCGTACACGGGATTGCGCTTTTTATTGCGGAACTTATGATGTTCCGGTGGTGGAAACCACTGGCGCGGGCGATGCTTACTGCGCGGGGTTTCTGACAGGATTGATCCATAACTGTACGCCGGAAGAGTGTGTGATCACTGCCACAGCAGCTTCTTCCCACGTAATCCAAGCAGTGGGCGCAAATGCGGGGATGTGTTCTTACACGCAACTGCAGACGTTTATCCGGGAAAACCCAAGACCTGTGATCCGCTATGTGACTTTTTAGAAAACTCTGAGTAAAGGCTGAGTAGGGGATAGACGATTATGAATGAAAGACAGGCGAAAATTTTATATTTCATTGAGAGCAAGGGCAGCGTGCAGATCAAAGAGCTGCAGGAGCTTGTATCGGACTATACACCTATGACGCTTTGGAGAGACCTGGCTAAGTTGGAAGAATTGGGATATATCCGCAGATTTCGGGGCGGGGCCTCGGCGGTGCGGAGTCAGGTTACAGAGCAAGAACAATCCTTTTTTTACCGATTAAAAAAGAATGTATATGAAAAAGAGGAAATTTCTAGAATTGCTGTTGGGCTGCTAAATCCATATCACGCGCTTTATTTGGATGGAGGCAGTACAACGTATTCGTTGGCAAAGCGGTTGCCGGATGGACATTATACCATTATCACCAGCGGCGCAAATATAGCTGTAGAATTGTCGCAGCGAAACGGGTATAATGTCAATTTGCTGGGAGGACAAGTAATCGGCACCACGCTGGCGTGTTCAGGGCCTCAAGCGGAGGATATGCTTAGCAGTATGAATGTGGATGTGGCTGTGCTATCCACTTCGGGCTTTTCGTTAGAAAATGGGTTTGCCAGTGGTTATCTCAGTGAGGCTCACTTGAAGAAGAGAGTAATTGAAAAGGCATCCTCCTGTGTAATAATGTTGATGGATAAGGCAAAAATTGGAAAGGTGCAGCCTTTTACCTTTGCTCGACCTCAAAATATTGATATTTTGATCACCGACGAAGAATTGCCGAAAAATATAATGGACGAGATGCAGAGAAATCAAGTAAAAGTATTTTTCCCGAAAGATGGGTATGAAGATCGGCAGCGCAGAGATTGGCTGGAAGAATTTCTTTCCGCTCGGAAGTAAAGCCTTTGGAAAAACGATCAATCAGAAAATAAAATTCTTAGAATATGTCCCGCTTGTTAGAAGGCTCACATGCTGAAAACAGGCGGGACTTTTTTGGGCCATAAAAAGAACAAAGTGACAGCGCATATACAAAAGGTCTGGAGTGCTGTTAAAAGCCTGTTATTTAAATAGTTAAACTAATCTTTGGAACTGCGGATTAAATATTAAATCAAAATCAGCTTTATACAAAAACTTTCACAAATATCAATAGTGATTGTTGAAAATGCTTTTTCAATGATATACAATAAAGTTATATAAAGTTATAAAAAGTTATATTTGGAGAGTGGTTGTCGTGAATCAATTCCATCAGCCCTGGAAGCTCATTCCCAGCCATGTCCGCGGAAAAGGCGGACGCGAAATTGGAAGATTTCGCGGGGACCAACTGGCGAAAGATCTGCCGGATGGTTCAGAGTGTTGGGTTGGTGCAGTCAACACGGTGAATAATCCGCCTGCAGATAACCCATACAAAGGATGTAGTAAAGTAATTTTGCCAGATGGACAAAGACTGTACCTGTTTGAGGCTATTGCCATGTCTCCAAAGGAAATATTAGGAGAAACGCACATGGCACGATATGGAACTGGAATGGGAGTCCTGGTTAAATTTTTGGATGCTCAAGTTCAGTATCGACTCCAGTGTCATCCGACGCGCTCCTGGGCGAAAAAGATGTGGAACAGCGATTTCGGAAAAGAGGAAAGCTGGTACATTATTAGTACCCGCGAGGACACCCCTGAACCAGCGTATATTTTTCTGGGATTCAAAGAAGGGATTACACCTGAACTTTGGGAAAAATACTATCGAGAGGACAACACCCCGGCACTGGAGGGACTTTGCCATAAAATCCTTGTTCAACCAGGTGATACATTTTTTGTGGGAAGCGGGTGCCCGCACGCAGTTGGTGCAGGCTGCCTGTTGATAGAGGTACAGGAGCCTTCTGACCTAACACTGGGAGCTCGCCCTTTTTATGCGGAAACCATTCGAGAGGATAATGTATCGGAAACTTTTTTTGATGAACGTCTTTTAGGTGCGTACATTTACCAAGGATGCAGTTATGAAGAAAATTTGCAAAAATGGAAATCTCGGAAACAATGCTTTCGCAAAGGGGAATGGGGAGAGGAGCGTATACTTATTGGGCAAGACCATACAGATTTCTTTTCTGTGACACAATTAAATGTACATGGAAAAACGTCTTTTTATCATACTGGATATCCGCAGATCGCCATCGTGGAGGATGGAAGTGGTACACTGCTTTGGAATAATGGTTCCATGCTGATTAGACGTGCGGACGAACTGTTTTTCCCGGTAGATATTCCGGATTTTCAAATCCTTGGGAACGTAAAACTGATTCTTGCCAATCCGGGAGGAGTCGTTTTTTGAGGTCGCACGAATGATGGATGTGAAAACGAGTTTTTAAGGCAACACCGCTCAAATGACCTTTTGAGTAGAAAAAGTATCCCAACCATGAATTGTGAACGGGATATCCCTCTAAAATATTTATATGTGCGATATGTGCGCACCAACTCAAGCCACCAGACATGGTCTGTCAGCCAGAATCAGATTCGCAAGTCCGAACAGGATGTTCAATTTTGCGGTCTGTTTTTGCAAACCTCGGTATCGTGTTTTTCGAAAGCGAAGCTATTGCTTTACAACAGCAAAGACATGTTCCACTTTAGATCGGACGGAAGCTTTTTCGCGCTCTCTGCGCTTGATCCGTGCTCTGGATCGATTGGAGCTGTGCTTGCTCTGGGATGGACGACGATTAATTTTGTAATGAATACGCTTGCTATATTTGTTCCTGGTTACCGCTTCCGTGCGCTTTTCGGCTCCGAGATAGCCGCTGTCTCTGTAGACAAGCTGCTCCTCTCCGGTAAGAAGTTCTGCCACCATACAGACATCGTGTTTGTTGGTGGATGTAACTTCCAATGAGTGCACAATGCCAGTTTCGTGGTCAACTCCCACATGGGCCTTGTACCCGAAGTGCCATGTGTTGCCCTTTTTGCGGAATGAGCTTCCGGGTCGCGTTTCTTATCCCTGTTTTTTGTGGAACATGAAGCTTCGATGAAGGTTGAGTCCACAATCGTACCCTTCTTGAGAGTCAGTCCTCGCTTTGTAAGAAGCTCAACAACTTGTGCGAAAAGTTTTCCTGAAGTCCGTTTTTTATTAGCAGATTGCGGAATCGACCCAGCGTATCTCGGTCTGGTAGCTGATTGCTGGACTCAACGCCGCAGAAGTCCGAAAAGGCGCGGCTGTCGATCACTTCGGCAACACTCGCCGTATCAGAAAGATTGTACAGATTCTGAATCATGTAAATTCGAAGCATTCGTTCCAGATCGTAGGGCTTGTTGCCGCGTTCTCCTTTGTAATAACACGGACGCATAAGTGCTATCCACTTTCCCCACGGAATAATTCGGTCAATCTGCGCGAGAAATTCTTTTTTCTTCGTCCGCACCTGTGCAAGCTCATCACTCGGTGCGGGCAGACCCATTTGCTTATCCATAAAAATAGTATATCACATTTTGACTATTTTCCCATTATGCGGTATTGCCTTTAGCTTTTACTGCGAGCCCACAAGACGCCAAATAGGGAGGGACATTGTGGAGTGCTGTATTCCTCACAAAAAAATCCATTTGTATCTCGTTTTTAATTGCTCTTATGACTCAGAAGTGCAAATAAAAGCATAGATTAGGTTGAAATGGCTTTTCCGGAAGATAACAAATCTGCTTCTATTTCAAAGGTATAGAAGGCGTTTCCGGATTTATCGTTACCGAGGAAAGCACTTGAATCTCCAACTTCCGGTATATACGGCGTTGTGTGGAGTTCCGTCAGAGGGCGGCACCTGTAAACACTGGAATAACATAGAGCAATCTGCGGTCCGTGTAGGCAAAGACAGACGAGAAATCTCTCATAAATAACTCCAGAGAGAAGGAGAGGCGCGAGGTGTGGCTGACCGGGAGTTCGAGAGCTGACTCGGACAATTCAAATTTTACAAAAAACACAAGGTAAAGAGGGGTGGTCGCAAAGCGCCCACCCCTTATTAATTACGAGGGCGCGCAATGCAGGACATGCCAATGAATGACAGAAGCTTAATTTTCTCTATCCCAGTTGACCGGTTGAGAGCGACATTAAATCAAGGCGGTTGGTGGGGAGAGAAATCCGGCATTAACAAGGGCTCGCGCTGTGTCGCAACAATGCCGGGATTTTTTTCCTGGAGGATAAGAGATGCGTTTCTATGATGGGATGCCTCCATCAATTTTTGCAAATGTTAGCTTTATGCGCAAAAACGGCTGTATTACAAGCGAAGAAGCTGCTACGATGAAACAGCTCATTTCAAAAATAAGGGACCAGAGGCTTAGAAACGACACAACTCATGGCAGAAACAGTGCTATTGACAAGGACACAATAAAAGACTCGCTCAAAGGAATTATGGAATTACAAGCACTTCTCATAGAGCTTTCGGATAAAGCAGCAGAGAAAAAAGAGAATATAGAGAATTGGGGTGATTTCAAATGACTAACTTTGATTTCTCCTCTCCGATCCCCAATTTACCCCCTTCGGGGAGGTCGCTGTCGCGGCGGAAAAAATCTATACCATTGACCCGGCGGCCTGTGTGCTGAACTGCCGCCGAGCGATGGAGTTTGCCATCAAATGGATGTATTCCGTGGACGGCGGGTTGGTTATGCCCTACGACGACCGGCTGGCCAGCCACATGGACACCGAAGATTTTAGGGCCATCGTGGACCGGGACCTGTGGCAGCGCCTGAAGTACATCCGCCAAACGGGCAACGCCGCCGCCCACACCGGAAAGAAGATCACCCTGGAGCAAGGCCGGCTGTGCCTAGAAAACCTCTGGTACTTTATGGACTTTGTGGCCTGCTGCTATGGCACGACTTACACCCCCGGGGAATTTGACCCGGCCTTGCAGGAGCAGCAGACCGCCGCTCCGGCTCCCGCTCCTGCGCCCGAAGTGGATCTGGCCACCCTCATAGCGGAAAACCAGGCTCTCCGGGCAGAACTCACCGCCCGCCGTGAGACTCAACAGCCCAGTTACACCCCCAAGCCACTGGATCTCTCCGAGTACAAGACCCGCAAGCTGTACATTGACGCCATGCTCACCGATGCGGGCTGGACCGAGGGGAAGGACTGGCTGGGTGAGGTGGAACTGCCCGGTATGCCCAACCAGAGCGAGGTGGGCTATGCCGATTATGTGCTCTACGACGACGCACACCGTCCCCTGGCCGTCATTGAGGCCAAGCGTACCTGTGTGGACCCGGCCAAGGGCCGCCAGCAGGCCAAGCTGTACGCCGACCTGCTGGAGAAGAAGTATGGTCGCCGCCAGTGATCTTCCTTACTAACGGCTTTAACACCCGCCTGGACGACGGGATCTACCCGGAGCGCCGGGTGGCTGCCTTCTGCTCCAAGAGGGATCTGGAGAAGCTATTTAACCTCCGTGCCATGCGGACAAGCCTCAAGTACATCCAGGTGGATCGGAATATCGCAGGCCGATACTATCAGGAGAGGGCTATCAAGGCTGTCTGCCAGGCCTTTGGGCAGAACCGCCGGAAGGCCCTTCTGGTGATGGCCACCGGCTCCGGTAAGACCCGGACGGTTATCGCCCTGGTGAAGGTGCTCTTCCAGCACGGCTGGGTGAAAAATGATCTCTTCCTGGCCGACCGCAACTCCCTGGTCACCCAGGCCAAGCGCAGCTTTGTAAACCTGCTGCCCGACCTTTCTGTGACGAACCTCTGCGAGGAGAAGGACAATTACACCGCCCACTGTGTCTTTTCCTCCTACCAGACCATGATGAACTGCATCGACTCGGTGGAGGATGGGGAGGGGAAGCTGTTCACCGTGGGCCACTTCGACCTGGACATCTGCGACGAGGCCCACCGTTCCATCTACAATAAATACCGGGACATCTTCAATTACTTTGACGCCCCCCTGGTGGGCCTCACCGCCACACCGAGAAGATCCTGGAGGTGTTCGGCAAGGAGTACCCCCATCTGCCCGGCTACGCCAAGGTCAAACTATATAACCTACGCCCAGAGCGCCATCGACGAGTTCTCCGACCCGAAGAAGCTGCCCCAGATCGTCTACAAGCTTCAGGATCTGGCCTATTAGACCCAGGAACTGACCCCCTTCCGGGAGAAACTGGTGAGCGAGATGCTTGCCAAGGTGCAGCGGCCGGACTGGGGAAATTTCGCGGTGCGGCTGCACCTGCGGTATGTGGAGAAGTTTGCCGACCCGGAGGGCTATCAGACCATCAGCTATGAGGACACCCTCCATCTGCAGGACGAAGTGGCGCCGCTGCTCCAGCCGGACATGGACGAGGCCAGCGCCGTGGCGGACGTGGACAACATCCCGGAGATCTGAGTACAGTCGGAACTGATTGAGAAGATCCTGCATACTGACTACCTGGACAACGCCGGGTTCAACAAGTTTGAGCACATCCGGGAGTGCCTGCGGAATCTGATGAAGTACCTGCCCCACGACGGCACTATTTACAACACGAATTTCACCGATGATATTCTGTCCGTGGAGTGGAGGGAGTCGGAGCTGGAGAACGACGACCTGAAGAACTACAAGTTCAAGGCGGAGTTCTATGTGCGCCAGCATCAGGACAAGCCCACCATCGCCAAACTGCGCTTCAATGTACCGCTGACGGCGGGGGAATGCAGGAGCTGGAGAACATCCTCTGGAGCGAGGTGGGCACCAGACAGGACTATGAGGCGGAGGTGGGATAAAAGCCGCTGGGAGAGTTTGTCCAGGAAATCATCGGCATAGACATGAACACCGCTAAGGAGGCCTTCACCCAGTACTTAAACGACGTCAACCTGGACAGCCGACAGATCTACTTTGTCCGTGGAGTAGATTGTCCATAACGGCGTGATGAAGGATCTGTCTGTGCTCCAGGAGCCACCCTTTACCGATCAGGGCAGCATCCAGGTGTTGGTATACAAGAACAAGTGTACTAAACTATCATCAGGCGCAAGCCTAAATCCGCAGCTTTCCGGTGAGGTCCACACCCCGGTGGGACCTCAGACGTTCATGGGCCTCGTAGGGCATTAGAACCACCTGTACGAAGGGAACTCCATAAAGGTATTCAGTATTTGGCGCTGTGTCGGCAGCGCGAGTGTGTATCCTTCCGTGGAAAGCGGAAAGGACGCAAATGAGCGACACTGTCGTTATTATCTATCAAGGAGAGCCAGTATCAGTGCTAAGGGAGGTCACAGACTTCCTAGAGCAGGATCGGAAACGGGAAGGGGCACAGGATAAGCGGGACCAAAGGCATCTGAGTAAAAGTGAGTTTGAAACGGTGCTGTCCGGCTTGGAGTGTGTCAGGCGTCCCGTGGAGGATGCAGTGCTCCAGAACTTCCATCTTGAAAATCCGCGAAAAGCTGTGGGCGGACTAGATGACCGGGGGAACTTGTGGAACTTCGATATGACAGCGATCTGACTATGGAGGAGATCGGCGAGGTTTTCGGTGTGTCCAAAATGGCGGTATCAAAGCGGCTGAAAAAACTCCACGAAAAGATGAGGAGCCCTGTCATGTGACAGAGCTCCTCATCTTTTTTATATTTTCTGGTTTACAAAACCCCCATGAGTGTTCTTATCAGTGAGGGGCCAAGTTTTTGATCCCCGAAGATCCGACTGATGGCCGCAACCGGATATGCCCAACTGAATCAATCAGAGGAGTGTTGCATCATGGAACTATTTCGGATAGACAGCAATTTTTTCTATCGTCTCGTGGGAATCAAATGTGAGCGGGAAACGCTGGAATATGTTCTCAGAGAGATGGAAAAAGTGCTGGAAGAGGAACTGCCGGACGCGGACAAACCGACCGCACCCAGTCTTCACCAATAGATGGTTGCAGTGGATAAACTGCTGAAATATGCGGAGGCTCATCGTGGTGGAGCCCACCAAGGTTACGACCAAAGCAGGCGTGACGCGCAACGGAACTCTGCGGTTCACGGTTCTCCCGCCGCAGAATGTGATCGCCCACACTATGAGGAAAAACTGGCAGAACTGGAATGGATCACGGAGCGGCAGGCTAAGACCGCCCAATGTACCCCGCTGTGAGGGGCTGGGTGCCCTCTCGCGAGGCAGGGCGGAGTCCCTGCCCCACCACGGGCTTACGGAACGATTTGAGCCGATTTCGATGGCTCTGCGGAGGAGGAAAAATAGAGCAGGATAAAGGCAAGCCGTCGCCAGCGACGCCTTTGCCGGGCACATCTGCCCACAGTGCGGGCAGTTTCAAGGGGCTCCCCAGGTGCTGCAAATGGGGTCAAAATCAGAGAGAAACCAGAGTCCAGCGGTCGTTATCTCGCCACCCTTAAAGCCGTAGCAAAAAATTAGGGGTCAAGCCCCGGAAAGGAACCGAATCACATGAAAAAAGAGAAATTTGCCCTGTACCTGTCGCCGGAGAAAAAGGCGACAATTGAACGGCGATATACAGAGGACGGCAGCCGCAGTCTCACCGCCTTTATCGAGAATGCCATCGACTTTTATCTGGACTATCTCAGCGCCAACAACGCTGGGTTGTTCCTGTCCAAGTCGGTGCAGTCCTATCTGGACGGACGGCAAGTTGGATCGGTTTGAAAACCGCATGGCATCGCTACTGTTCAAGCAGGCGGTGGAACTGGACATGGGGCTCCGCACCCTGGCGGACTGCGTCAACCTGGACGAGGAATACCTGCGCCGCTGACGCGCCGACAGCATCACCAATGTGAAGCGCACCAATGGCCGTCTGCGGTTCGAGCAGGTCGCAAAGGATGCCAGCGGGAGTGAGGATGCATGGCAAAACTGATCATCAAGAATCCCTACATCCAGTGCGGCGGCAGTCAGGGTGCGGATGGCTACATGAAGTACATCGCCACGCGGGAACGGTGGAGAACCTTCCGGACAACCGCCCACCCGAAAGCAGGAACAGCTCATCACAAAGATGGTACTAGATTTCCCTGACACAAAAAATCTGTTGGAGTATGAGGACTACACCAGTTGTCCCACCAAGGCCAACGCCTCGTCCTTCATCACGCTAGCCCTGGAAGAAAACTGGGCCCAGGTGCAAACCTCCGAGGGCTACGCAAAATACATCACCACCCGTCCCCGGGCGGAGCATTTGGGTGACCACGGATTGTTCGGTGACGAAGATGGCGTGGAGTTGGATAAGGCCATGTCGGAATTGGAGCACTACACGGGAAATGTGTGGACCCACATCATCTCCCTCCACCGGGAGGACGCCGCGCACCTGGGTTATGACAATGCCCAGGCGTGGCGTTCTCTCCTGCATACACACCGAAATGACATCGCCGCCGCCATGCACATCCCGCCGGAGCACTTCCGCTGGTACGCCGCACTCCACGATGAGGGCAAGCATCCACATGTCCACATGATGACGTGGTCAACACAGCTGGGGGAGGCGTACCTGGCCAAAGATGGTATCCGGCAGATCAAGTCCACGCTCACCAATCAAATGGAACTGCTCCATCTCTACGAGCAGAAGTCTGAAAGCCGGGACGAGTTGGTGCGGGAGCCCCGGAGAGCCATGTTGGAGTTGTCCCGGCAGATGAGTGAGTCGGTCTGTGAGCATCCCGAGGCAGAGCGGATGATGCTGGATCTTGCGCGACAGTTGGGTGAGGTGAAAGGCGAGAAGTCCTACGGGTATCTCTCCCAAGCCGGTGAAGAAACAGGTGGGTGTCATCGTCGATCAGATGGAGCGCCTGCCGGTTGTGAACGAATGTTACCAGAAGTGGTGGGACCTGCAGTGCCGCGTAAATGATTTCTATTCTGAAAAGGAACGTTATCGTCCGCCGCTGTCTCAGCAGAAAGAGTCCCGTGCCATCAAGAACGCGGTGATCCAGGAGGCAGAACACATCCGCCAAAATCAAATTTTCTTTGATGACAAGGGTATGGAGGATGGCGGCGGCTGGGTCGATGACCGGGAATTTACCTGGGCGTGCTGGGAGCTGCGGGAATCGATGGAAAATGAAGAACTGTCCCTCGCGGAACGGGATGCCGACGTGGCAGAGATGGTGCAGTTAGCTAAAGGGGCGACGCATACGCGCAATATTTTCTGGGACTGTTATACCGGGACGGCGGCCTGCTCATCCCGGACACGGAGAAGACCGCACACTGGCTGAAACAGGCGGCGGAACAGGAACTGCCCCGGGCCCATACGCCCTGGGCAAGCTGTATCTGATGGGTGAAGGTGTGGAACAGGATGATGACGCCGCCTACGAATGGTTCCAGGCTGCGGCGGAGCAGGGCTATCCCTATGCGCAGCTCTTTGCGGAACGGATGGAAGATGGGCAGAGCGTTGTCCCCACGGTGCTCCTGTCCGCCTCAAGGTTGCTCCACCACATGGGCGATGTCTTCCGGGACAAAGTACCAACCACCTCAACCTCGGGTGGAATGCACATCGACCACAAGCGGCTACAAAAACTCCGGCAAAAGAAAATTGCCCTGGGACACAAGTCGGACGACTATGAGAAGGAACAGATTGTGAACGGCATGACCATGGGCGGGATGTGATGTTTCCATCAGGACTTGCGGCGCATAAAACAAAAATAGTCGCCGAACAATTGGTAACAAACCAATAACTCACTGGGATTGGGATGGATATGGCCCGGCTCCTGTGATACTGTGTGCTGCTGCCAAGGAGGTGATCCACATGGCAAAAGGGCAAAGAGACGACCATCCGGGGACGGCATGGTCCGCAAGCGGGGAGGGGCGCATCGTCATCGGCCACAAGGAGAGCGGCGAGCCCATCTTCCGCTATCTGTCCACCAAGATGCAGAAGGAACTGCTGAAAAAGCTCCATCAGAACATCGAGGAATACCGGGATGTGGACCTGAGTGAGAACAGCAGAATGCCATTGGGTCAGTGGCTAGATCGGTGGCTGGAGGAGTACGCCGCCCCTCCACACTGGAAAGCTACCAGGGCTATATCGAGCGCAGCATCAAGCCTTACCTGGGAGACGAGCCGGTGGGAAAACTTACCCTGGAGGATGTGCGAAAACTCTACCGGGAACTGCAAAAGAATAGAAGGTGGGCGGAACATCCGGTTTCCGGTTACGGCCTGTCCGGTACTATGGTCCGCCGTATCCACGGGGTACTCCATCAGGCCATGGAGGCGGCGGTGCGGGAAAACCTGATCGCCCGGAATCCCACCGAGGGCATCACCCGGCCAAGAAGGAAACGGCCCCCAAGCAGATCCTCAACAACGCCCAGCTAGAACAATTCATGGAGGCAATTCAATCGGATGAAATCTGACATGATTTCTTCTACACGGAGCTGATCACCGGCCTGCGGCGGTGCGAACTCTGCGGTCTCATGTGGAGCGACTTTGATGAAGCCCACGGCACCCTTTCCCTCCACAGGACGTTCCATATCCAAAAGGGCGGCCGGGTGATTACCGGCGAGACCAAGACAGGCACGGAAAAGCGGACCATCACCCTGCCGCCCAGCACCGCAGGCTTGCTGACCCGGCGGAAGAAACACGCCTGCTCCCAGTGGGCCTTTCCTGATCCCCTCCGGCCAGAACAGCCCGTCAGCCCCAATTCCGCCTACAATCACTTGAAAACTCTGCTGCAAAAGGCGGGGCTGCCAAGCCTCCGCTTTCATGATCTCCGACACACATTCGCAACCCATGCCCTGGCCAGCGGGGTGGACGCCAAGACTCTGGCCGGAATTCTGGGCCACACTAAAGCCAGCTTCACCCTGGACACCTACACCCATGTGACCGGGGATATGCAGCGGCAGGTGGCGCAGATTACAAACGTATTTCTCTGAAATATACTTGGAGAAGAGATAGAACCGTGGCAACAAGAAGAAAACTGGGGAACGGCAGCGTCCACCTGAGAAAAGACGGACGCTGGGAAGGACGCTGTGTCATCGGCTACGCTGAAAACGGCCCCCCAAGACGAAGAACTGCTTGGCTAAAACTAAAAGCGAATGTCTCAAGAAACTGAAAGCACTTCAGAAGGAGTGCCATCTGCCGGAACCTGCACAGACGCTGTCGTCGGAGATGCTCTTCGGTGACTGGCTGGATCGGTGGTATCAGGACACTGTCAAGCCCACCCTGCGTCCCGGTACACAGTAGGAATATGAACTGCGTGTTTACCGTTACATCATCCCAAAACTGGGATCAATCCTATTAAACCAGGTGACGGAAACGGACTTGCAGCAATTCTATCATGAACTAAAAACAAACGGGTGGATCAAGCGGCGAAATTTGTACGGCCCTGGCCTTTCGGACCGATCAGTCCGGGGGTGCCATCTTATCTGTCGGGTGGTGCTAGACAAAGCCGTAGAAGAGCAGATTATTTGCGTCAACCCTGCCCAATTCTGCAAGCTCCCCGGCGAGAGTCGGAGAGAAACCCAGGTGCTAACACGGGAGGAAATGCAGCAGCTGCTCATCCAGGCCAAGGCAGACAGCTGCTATGAGCTACTCCTTCTGGACTTATCCATAGGGCTGCGGCGCGGGGAGCTGCTGGCGTTGCAGTGGGAGGATCTGGACTTGCAAACCGGGGCGCTGCAAATCTCCCGACAGGTGTCCCGGGTGCGGGGAAAGCTGACCATCTCACCACCGAAAACGGACGCCACTGTCCGTACCATTCTCCTTGCCCCCGCCGTGCTGGAACAACTGCGCCGCTACCGGCAGGAGGTATACTCCCGATGGATGTTTCCGTCCCCGAAAGATCCGGACAGCCCACGGGACCCGTTAGAGGTACGGAAACTGCTGATGCGGGTACTAGAACGGGGCAAATACCTAAAAATTAGATTACATAACATCAGGGCACTTCGTCACTACGGCGATGGAGTTCGGTATGAATGTGAAGACTCTCTCGGCGGTGGTGGGACACGCCTCCGCAGGGACTATACTGAACATCTACACCCATGTCACGGAGTCCATGGCCCGGCAGGCGACGGCGAAGATCGACTGGGGTATCGGAGGGCAGACGGGCACGCCCATTCCGGAGATAGATTCCCGAAGTGCGCCCTACCAAGACTTCACCGTCAACCCAGGAAAGCTGCGCAAGCCAGGGACAGGCTGCGCCAGTCAGATCAAACGACTATCTGTGGGAGGGACGGTATTCTCCACGGTGGCCCAACGGGAGACGGTACACCCGCACGGTCTACGCCCAGTCTTCTTGGGAGGAATGCGAGGAAAAGCTGCAGGAGCTTACGGAGGAACGGGCTGAGGTGTAAAATTTCTGTCTGTGGTATGGGCTGTGGTCAAACGGGAAGATTCACCCCTAAAAAAATTAATCTCAGAAAAAAGTTGCAAAGAGCAGGAAAAATGACCGGAAATTCCAATGAATTTCCGGTCATTTCTGGTGGAGACTACTGGACTCGAACCAGTGACCTCCTGCGTGTAAAGATATGTCAAGGCGGGAAGCAATGTAATTTTACGTCACTTCCCGCCCGGTTTGACACTTTTTGCTTGGTATATGGAAACAGCATCATATCCGCCCCATTTTTTCCACCTGATTTTTCCCATTCTGGGTCGCCGTTTGGGTCAGGTACTCAAATAGCCTCACTTAGAGGGTCTTCGACAGCAGGGCAATGATCGTACAACTCACAGGGATCAAGGTCGATGCAGGTGGAGGGGTCTCTGTTGCCATCCAAATCCCATGCAGCAGTATCGTTCAGTACAGTCAGGGAATTCCGAAAAGTTTCTTCATCCCGGAGCGGAGTAAATACACCGCCTTTTTCTAAAAGCGGTTTCACATCCAGCGCGCGGATGGCTCCATCCAGAAAATATACATAAACTGTAAAATCGCTCCCCGGAAGGACCTGAACAACTTTGGGGATCATCAAAACACGCTCCCTTCTCTCAAACAAGCGGGGCAATGCGGTTGAGGGGTTTGGCATCCTTGGAAAGTTCCCAGTTCTGCATGAGTTCATCACGATGTAGCTCGCACCATGCTAAGATCAATTTCAACTGACGGGAAGGTAAAGCTCCTCGAATCACAAAACCACCCTGAATATCTACCAATGCTTTATTCCCCGCATACTCTGCGTGGAAGTGTGGCGGGTTGTGGTCACTATAAAACATGGTAATACGAATTCCATAAAATAAACTGACTTCAGGCATCCCTCAAACACCTCCTAATTCAGACTTAGTATACCACGGAGATGGTGGAAATGAAAGAGGAGCCACACAGTTGTTCCGGATAGTGCGGTATTAAACCTTAAAGCCGCCACTTCTATGGAAAAAAATGAAATCCGAAAGAGCGGTCGCTTCATTCCTTGCATAAGAATCAAACAGGATTGCCCGGTCTACGTGGTACTTTTGAAGCATGGACTGGATAATATGCCCTAGTTCATCCCTGAAATAAATGTATCCAGACATTGCCGCACCTCCTTATCTTGCCTGTAGTATACCATAGAAATGGCTAAAATAAAAGAGAAGTGGCATAATTTGAAACCGAACAGAATCACTCGACGATTTCGGTAATCCGAAGCATGGTGTTCGGGTCTATAGTCCCGGCAGCAATCCTCCTCTCACCATCCATCATTACATTGGTGAAGTTGAAGGTCCCCTGCCTAGAAGTATGCTCACATCCTATATTCTACTTTTGGATTTTTAATAGAACTGCCGGATATTATTTTTTACAAGCTATGATGCCTTTTGTACAAAAAACAAATGCAAAATTTTACACGGATCGACGGATGAATTTATAAAAATCTCTTGATTCGAAATATCTGCTATGCTATCTTATATAATATGTAATACAACTTACATATTACAATCTAAGAAAAATGGGGGCGAAATAGGACGTGGTCAGCATAAGCGCTTCGTGTTTTGAGTTTAGCGAGCTATGGATCTTGGCGGAATATAGTCAGATGTTGGAAACGGAACAGGTCGGCGTAGAATTGTTTGCGGATGCAATGGGCTTTGGGGAGACGGCATATATTCAGGAGCTGTTTCCTAAGGTGGACTTAGGGATGCATTGTCCGGCCAAGGACATCAATCTGTTGGCAGATACGGGGAGCCGCATCTGGCGGTATACCCTTACCAGAATGGAGAGTACTTTGGCCAGCTGCCAAAAGTTAAATTGTCCGTATATGGTGCTTCATACAAATGTAACGGCACAGCCCCTGACAGAAGACCCTGTGATGCTGAGAGAGCGGGGGATTGAGCGAATCGGAATAATCGCGGAGTTGGCAAAGCGCTACGGGGTGAAGATATGGGTAGAGAATGTGGGAACTAGATATCGCAAAACCCTGCTTTACACCTATCGCGATTATATCGATCTTTTCAGGCAGATCCCCCAGATAGACGCCCTAATTGATGTGGGACATGCCCACATTAATGGGTGGGACATTCCGGCTCTCATCCGGACGCTTGGGCCCAGACTGAAAGGACTTCATGTGCATGATAATTTCGGCGTTCGAGATGTACATATCCGGATAGGCAGCGGAAGTGTGGACTTTGAGCCAATCAAGGAGGCGGTGGGGGAACTGCAGGAGGCACCTAACCTGATTGTGGAGTACCTGATGCCAAGCTGTGATAATGTACCCGCTATTTTGGAGGACTGCCGCAAGCTTGCTGAGTGGCATTCTTAAAAAGAGAATGTTGGCGGCATAAACTATAATTTCTCCTTTGGAAATGTAGTTGTATTTTCTGAGAATCATGGTAAAATGGTTGAATATGTAATACATCCTACATATACAAGGAGAGAATGTTATGCCAATCGAGCCGATTAAAAAGAGCAATGTTTCCGAAGAGGTTTTTGAACAAATGAAGACCTTGATTTCCACAGGAGAGTGGAAAGCGGGAGAAAAGATCCAGTCAGAAAACGATCTGGCCAAAACATTTGGGGTCAGCCGCGTATCCATTCGAGCTGCCCTGGGAAGGCTTAACGCCCTGGGTTTAGTGGTGTCCAAACAAGGTGAAGGAACCTTTGTGGGAGAGGCAACGATTGAGACATGCATGAACAGCCTTCTGCCCATGCTGATTATTGACCACACACAGCTGATGGACGTGTATGAATTCCGCCGGATTGTGGATGTTGGAAGTGCAAGATTGGCAGCACAAAATGCCGATTCTGATGATCTGGAAGCATTAGAGAAAAACTTGAAAGACATGGATAATGCAAATCGCCATGCTGCTGAATTTGCAAGATTAGATGTTGAATTTCATTTTTTGCTGGCAAAATCCACCAAAAATTCCGTTATGCTCAAAGTGTACACCGTGATTAAGGAAATACTTCTAACGGAGCAAACGAAGCAACACACCATGTTTGGACCGTCCGGAGGACAGATTTATCACCCTTTGATTTTCAAAGCGGTGAAGGACCGGAATGGAGAAGAGGCGGCGCGGATTATGGAAGAGCATCTGGATAAGTCCATCCAGAAGCTCAAAGCCGCTTGGAGTAAAGAGACCAACTGACTCCATCTTCCTCCGACGGAGCGTATTGGCTGAGCACCTAAAGAGCGGAATAGTAGATCGCTGCGATGTGCTGGTCAAGATGCAGACCAAGGTTTGGGAAGAGTATCCAAAATTAAGGAGGAAGAAAAATGAAAAAGAGCTCGAAACTTAGACTGTTTGCCCTGGCAATGACTTTGGCTGTCGCACTGGCCGGTTGTGGGTCTAATGTTGCCTCCGCAGACGAAGATGACCAGCAAGCGGGGAACGAAGCGGAAAGCACACAGGGGATTGATTGGCCCCAAAAGGCTGTTACAGTGGTAGTTCCTGCCAGTGCGGGCGGAGACACGGACAGCTATGCCCGTATTTTCGGCCAGTATTTGGAGCAGGAGCTCGGGGAGTCTGTGGTGATTTCCAATGTCGGCGGTGCAGGCGGTACCGTTGGAACCAGACAGGTAAAAGATGCTGAGCCGGACGGGAATATGATCCTGTTTTACCATGGTTCCGCACTGCTCAATACAATTATGGGATTAGCGGATTTTGATGTACGAACCGACATGCAGATTGCCGATATTCCCATCAAAGACAATACGCAGATGCTCTTTGCTGACGCGAAAAAATTCAAGAGCTTGCAGGATGTCATCGATCAATGCAAGGCTGAACCGGAATCTGTTGTTTTTGGACGTGAGACCGGTACACAGGCCCACCTTGTGGCGCTGGCTCTAGAGGATGCCGCAGGCGTGAAATTCAATCAGGTAGATATTGCCGCCGGATTCTCAAATCTCATTGCGGCCCTGATGGGTGGCCAGATCGATGTGTTCTTTATGACCTACGGCAGCGCCCAGGACTATATTGCTTCGGGAGATATTGTGCCGTTGGGCGTTTTCTCAGAAGAGCGCACGGATGCTGCTCCGGATGTTCCCACCTTCCGGGAACAGGGGTTGGATCTGGTGTTTGAGAAGTTCTTCTTCTATGCATTCCCCAAGGATACCCCTGCGGAGATCGTGGAAAAATTTAATTCTGCTGTGGAAAAAGTGGTTGCCTTACCGGAGTGCCAAGAGGATATTTCGCAGTTTGCACTGACACCGGAGTTTGTGAACCAGCAGGATACCCAGACTTATTTCGACGAGATGTACGATTTCTACAGCAAATACGCCGCAATGTTCTGAAGATCTGATTCATAATCAAAAGCGGGAGGAATCGCTAAGGAGAGAAAATCCCTCCGGCGTTTCCCCCCGCTTTTCATTCTTTCAATGCGTGGTGGAAAGGAGAACCGGTAAAAATGCCGAATAGGAACCGACAGCTTCTGGACATTGGAGCTGGAATTGTGACAATTCTGCTGGCAATTCTGGTTTATGTAGATTCAGCCAGCATAAAGGTCATCGCGGATACAACTTTGGATGCCAGATTTTATCCGAAATTTCTGGCAGTTCTGATGATCCTGCTGAGTCTTATCATGATCCTACGGGCCGGGATTCAATTATCCAGGGCGGAAAATTCATCCTCTGGTTCTGCCAAAGAGAACAAGCATGCAGTGGTGAAAGAGATACTCCCAGCGGCAGAGACGCTGTTGCTGTTGGGCCTATATGTTTTTGCCATTGAGCCAGTAGGATTTTTGCTTTCCACACCGTTCTATGTGTTTGGACAGGCTTGGATTCTGACGCCCAAGAGTCAGCGCAATCCGGCGGGGTTTGCCTTGCTGGGTGTTCTGTCTGCAGTTACCATCTATTGCGTTTTTAAGTTTGGCTTTCAGCTTCTGGTCCCTCCGGGGATCTTGGGATAAGAAAAGAGGAAACGCTCTATGGAACTTCTGATTCAGGGACTGGCAGCTATGTTGACTGCCCAAAATATTTTATTTATTTTTTTCGGTACGGCTCTGGGAATTATATTTGGTGCGATTCCAGGACTGACCGCTACCATGGCGGTGGTGCTGTGCCTGCCGCTGACCTTTGGCATGAATCCGCTCAGCGGAATGGCTTTGCTGATTGGACTTTACATCGGGGGAATTTCCGGCGGACTCATTTCTGCCATTTTGCTCAATATCCCCGGCACTCCGTCCTCCATTGCCACAACGTTTGATGGTCATCCCATGGCAAAGCGTGGTGAGGCGGGAAAAGCCCTGGGTGTTGGAATTGTATCCTCATTTGTTGGTGGTTTTTTTAGTATCCTGGTGCTTATTTTGATTTCCCCCCTGTTGGCATCGGTGGCCCTCAAATTTACTTCCTTTGAGTATTTCTCCCTGGCGGTATTTGCCATTTCTATGGTAGCTGGCATGAGCGAGAAGAATCTAGAAAAGGGCATCCTCAGCGGTGTATTCGGTATGCTCTTTGCCGTGGTGGGATCGGCGCCCATCGACGGGACTGCTCGATTTACATTTGGAAATTACAATTTACAGGCGGGTTTTCAGTTGGTGCCTGTATTGATTGGAATGTATGCGTTGACAGAAGTCATCGATGCTGCTGGAATACAGGACGGTGTAGAGAAAAACCAAATCCGGGATTACTCCATTAAGGGCTTTGGGTTCCGTTGGGCGGAATTTTTTAGACAGAAGTGGAATTTGCTACGCTCCAGCATTATTGGGACACTTATCGGGATTATGCCGGGTGTTGGGCCGGGACTCTCCAATATTGTTTCGTACCTGGCTGCGAAAAACAATTCGAGGTATCCTGAAAAGTTTGGAACCGGTATTATGGACGGGATCATCGCCTCTGAGGCGGCCAACAATGCGTCTATCGGGGGAGCTATGGTGCCCCTGATTACCTTGGGCATTCCGGGAGATGCCACCACAGCCTTGTTATTAGGAGCCCTGACGCTGCATGGGCTGCGCCCCGGTCCGCTCCTGATGAGTACGAATCCCCAGATTGTATATGGAATTTTCGGCGCCCTGATTATCGCCAATCTTTTTATGCTGGTAATTGAATATTTTGGTATGCGGGTATTTACACGTCTTCTTGTGATTCGCAAGCAGTATCTGCTGCCGGTGGTAGTAGCCCTTTGTGTCATTGGATGTATCGGGATTAACAACCGGGTGTTCGACGCCATAACCATTTTCATTTTCTCCATTGTGGGATATCTCTTTAAAAAATTCGATTTTCCCATTACTCCTATGGTTTTGGGCTTTATTCTGGGACCAATGGCGGAGGAACATCTGCGCAGAGCACTGATGTTCAGTCAGGGGAGTTTTGCACCGTTTGTCACACGACCCATCAGTGCATGTTTCCTCTTGGTATCCGTTATTGTAGTGGTACTGGCCGTGAGAAAGAGTTTGAAAAGTGACACAGCTAAAAACTGATGCCGTGATATGAGTGGCTGCAATAGAAGAAAGATGGGACGGTGCAATGGAAGAAAAAGAGATCGGGCTGATTGGGCTTGGGGTTATGGGAGCCAGCCTTTGTTTAAATCTGGCATCCAAAGGATATGAGATTCTGGCGTATAACCGGGACCAGGAAAAAGCCCGGAAGTTTATGGACAGCCGGGCGGTGGGGCTTCCCATCGCCCAGGCCTCCACGCTTCAGGAACTGATAAAGGGGGTGAAGCGCCCTCGAAAAATTTTGCTTATGGTGTCTGCAGGCTCCCCGGTGGATATGGTCATGCAGGAATTGCTCCCCCTCATGGAACCTGGAGATATTCTGATTGACGGAGGAAATTCCCACTATCAGGATACAGAACGGCGTGCGGAAACAGCAAGAAAGTACAGTATTTTGTATGTAGGCCTTGGGGTTTCTGGAGGAGAGAGGGGGGCCCTTTATGGACCATCTTTGATGCCGGGCGGAGATAAAGAGGCCTGGGAGATGTTGCGACCAGTGTTAACTGCCATTGCAGCCAAAGCGGAGGATGGCATTCCGTGCTGTACTTGGATTGGCCCGCAGGGTGCAGGACACTATGTTAAAATGGTCCATAATGGAATTGAATATGGCGATATGCAGCTGATCTGTGAGGTCTATTCCCTTATGCGTGATGTGTTGGGCATGACACCGCTGGAGATGGCAAGTGCCTTCCATAGATGGAATCAGGGGCCTTTGGAGAGCTATCTTATTTCCATCACGGCAGAGATCCTCACAGTCCACGATCCTGATGGCGAGGGGTTCTTGGTAGACAAGATCTTGGATGTAGCTGGCCAGAAGGGGACAGGGAAATGGGCCGCTGAGGCCGCTCTTTCTGCGGGAGTTCCGCTCGCGCTGATTACTGAGAGTGTTTTCACCCGCGACCTATCTGCCAGAAAAGAACAGCGGGTGGTAGCCTCTGCTCACTGGAACAGGCCTTCGTATCAGGCGCCTGCTGCTCAGCAGGTACTTCCTATGCTGGAGAGAGCCCTCTACACAGCCAAGATCATCTCATATGCGCAGGGATTTGAACTGATGCGCCGGCAGTCAGCATCTTCCGGTTGGCAGTTGAATCTGGGGCAGATCGCGCTGGTGTGGCGCGCTGGATGCATTATTCGTTCCGGTTTCCTGGAGCGGGTGAAGGATGCCTATCAGAGAGAGCCTCGGCTTTCCAACCTCATGGAGGATCTCTATTTCCAAACGTGTCTTACCCAGGACATCCCAGCGCTGCGGGAGATCGTATGTATGGCAGCCCGTGCAGGTGTTTGTGCTCCTACCCTTTCCAGTGCTCTGGCGTATTATGATGGATTTCATACAGCACGGCTTCCCACAAACTTGTTGCAAGCACAAAGAGATTATTTTGGGGCCCATACGGTGCAGCGAATTGACCGAGATCCATCGGAATATTTTCACTATCGATGGGAAGAATTGGCTGCAAAGTCAGCTAAAGTATGATAATCTAAAGCCAGAGCAAATTTAGTAAAACAAAGGAAAATAAACCGAATAGGGGCGAAACGTGAGACAGTTCGAACTCAAAACAAGAGGGGCAGATAGAGCCTCCCGGCAGATTTCCTAGATTGTGAGAACAAGACACAGCAGGTTAACGAGGTGTGATGAAAGTTTCTGAGCGGTTATAGAGTGATGGAGTCCTTTTTGCAAGTGGCTTAGGATATTTGTGCGGGTATATTTATAGAACTTAATACCAGTGTTGTAAAGAGACGAATTCGGAGGGAAAGAGAGATTCTCTGCACATCGTGAGAGAACAATGCAAGAACGAACATCGGGGCATATCCCAACCCAAAACGGATGCCACTGTCCGCACCATCACTCCCTCGCTCGCTGCGACAGAGCAGATGCGGCGATACTGGGAGCGGGTGGATTCCCGCTGGATTATTCCATCCCCCAAAAGAGGATGCCGAGGCCCGGCGGCAGTCCGGAAGCTGTTGTGCCGGGGCCTGAAACAGGCCCAGTACCCTAAAATCCGGTTCCACAATCTCCGGCGTACCTTTGTAATCACGACGCTGGAATACGGTATAGGCGCGAAAACTCTCTCGGCGGTGGTGGGGCACCGATCCTCCAGCACCACCCTGAATGTCTACACTTACGTAACCAAGGTCATAGAGCGGCAGACAGCGGCTAAAATCGACCAGAGGATTGGGAAACAGAGGACACCGCTGGAGGAAGCCCAGGAGACGAAGCGCTCAACCATGACCACCTTCCGGGCGGATTCTGGGAGTGCTCCCGGAATGTCTACGGCCACACTCCGGGAGAGTGTAAGGAGAAGTTGAAGGCTCTAATCACTACCATAAAAGCAGAGATCTAGACGGAGGAGAGGCAGCCCCGGGAAGCAGGAAACCGGCCATGAAAGCAAAAAAAGAAACTCCCGTGGATGCAGGAGTTTTCGATACCGGAGTTTTGCAAACCATGTCTCTTTTTGTCCATTTTTAATTTGCGAAACTTATTGTACCTTATCAAATCGATCAGATGGTTTCGTTTGACTTTATCTACGCTCTTGTAGCGCCATACATCGTCAGCAATCTAACTGCCTCCTGTTTCTGTAATGAACATGTCTTTGTTCTTATAACGATTGATAAGAAAAGTGAGATTTTTTCATGTTTTAAATAATTTAAAGAAAAGTATTCTTGTGGACTACTCGTATCAATATATTGGATTACATCTTGCAGATATAGTTGCAGCAGCTTTTACGAATGCCCTGATTCGACAAACCAGAGGTGCGGGATTTCCGTTTGCCGGGGAGCTATATTCTGAAATTATAGCAAAAACATTTGTTGTGTAGGCACAGCAGGGGCTATGCATGTATACAGCCCGTATGCGAGCATTGGTTACGGTCTCAGTGCCATCCTTCGTGGAACCTGTGAAGATAGACTGTCGGGCATGGAAAAGATTATGATGGATAAAGAGTTAGAGCGTCTATTCGAATGCTGAAAACCAGGGACCGAAAATTGCTCTTATATTGTTTCGGACTGGACAACCCTATCTCCGTATTGGTCAGAACATTGGTCGGAGAAAAAACTGAAAATATAGCAGACTTTTTTGCGGTGGATAAAAAGAAAAGTTCCTGATTTCTTGCGAAATCAGGAACTTTTTGACGGAGACTACTGGACTCGAACCAGTGACCTCCTGCATGTGAAGATGCGTCAAGAGCGGAAAGGACATGCTAACCCGTCCTTCCCGCCCCGTTTGTCGCTCCCTGGCTGTCAATGTGAACGGATATCATCCCATTTACTCCATTGCTTCCGCCCGCGTTTTCCTGATTTGGGTCAAAATGTGAGTCAAGGATCACCTGTCGTGGATTTGAAGTGGCAACATCCACTATGGTTTACACCTCAAAAAATGCGTCGATTTGACAAAGATAGAAAAGCCTTCTCTAAAATGATACGGTGTTAACTGTGAAATAGATTATTGTAAAAACGCTAAAAACCGGATGTTGATTCCATCGGCTCTTCGGCAGTTTTCATTGTTTTGGGCCAGATTGTGGGTTAGGGGAAGAAATAGAAAGCGAAATACCATAAGGTATATTTCTTCTGGTAACTCCCTATGCAAACGGTTTTAAAGCCTAAAGAGAGTGGAGCGCTCCCCATCTGCTCATAGCAAGCAACACCGGAAGAAGAGAATATCCCTTTTCTGTCAGGCTGTATTCCACACGCGGCGGGATTTGGGGATATTCCGTCCGCTGCAGCAATCCCTCACTCTCCATCTTTTTCAATGTGCTGCTTAACGTTTTACAGGGAACATCCCCAATGGAGTGCTTAAGCTCATTGAAGCGAATGCTTCGTCCATGGTTGGCCAGCAGGTACAGGATCGAGCAGCAGTATTTCCCCCCCAGGGCAGACAGAGCGGAGTTGATATTTCGGCAGTCTTTTTTTAGTTCGCGGTCCATATTCATGTCTCCCTCTCATATTTCCAGGCTGCAAATCGGGAATTCCAGATGAAATAGTTGGTCCAGTGCCAGGTGGCTGATCCCAGCTCGAAAATCCTGTTCCAAGGTTTTCTGCAAAACCAAGTTCGGCTTCATCGGGCGGTCAACCGGAGCGGTAAAGTAATCATCTATCTGCTCCCGCAAAAAAGAGAGAGGTGCTTCCGAATAGACAATGATGGTGTCAGGATTGTACAGGCAGCTGAGCTTATAGATCAGCTGTAAAATGACATCCTGGTGCTTGTTTTCCTGATAATCACAGTCGTCCCAGTGGATATGGGGCATGAGCGGGGCAATGCGCCCTGCTAACCCGGCGCAGCCGGAAAATAGCTTGCCGTCATAAAACAGGCCGATGCCAGGATCGTATTTGTTGGGCAAGTACAGTCCCATCACGCAGCGGCTTGACGCAATATGGTGATTGTAGCAATATCCGACGGTGGCCGCTTTGATATCATTTACCAAGAATACCGGCAGATGAAAGCGGCGCTTTTTCTCCTCGCAGAAATGGTAGCCTATCAAAGAGGCGTAGTCCGAAGAAATGATCGTTCCACCGGATTCTGTGGCGGGCAAGCCAAATCCGATCAGCCTGATAGCGGGATATTTTTTTAGCAGTGACTCAATCTCTGTATCAAAACTATCCGGAAGAACCACGGAGATGGACTTGGCAAAACTCTCCACCGAATCGCCATACAAATTCCGCACGACAAAAAAGGCCGTGTCCTGTCCGTCCTTCTCAAAGGTATATATAATCAGGGCCATACAGAATTCTTCATTCAGCTTGTAAGACATAGCGGGCCGCCCTAAGCCGGGGTGCGTCATGGAGTCCTCCAAAACTTCGCCAGTCTCCTTCAGGTAACGGATCAGTGCGTTAATGGTAATGACACTCAAACTCGTATACTCCGCCAGTTGTGGCTTAGTGGCCGATTTCAGCTCCAGCAGGGCCGAGCGGACGCATTGCAGATTGACCTGCTTGATTAGATTGGGCGTTGACGCGGACATACAGACTCTCCATTTCTGTTAAGCGATTTTGACTGCTATGACGGCAAGTACAGGCTAAGCCTGTTTTTATGATAGCTCCCGGAAACAAAAAAATCAATCAAACGCAACCGTTTAACCGAAAATTTTTCATTTTTGTTCCAAATCACAAATTTTTTTATTTATTTTATGCAATTAATAAATAACCTTCATTAAATCGAAGGTAGAATGAACAACCTCCTCCATCGATATTTGTGGAAAAATACATGGAGACGGCAAAATCCGGTTACGATTTCGTAAGTAAGTAACAGGTACGCCAGTTCTTGATTCTCATTCGAAGTTCTGCTAAAACGAAAACAACGGAATGGCAGAGGAAGCTGCCTGCCATGAAATTCCGATGCGCAACGTTGTGCTGAAACCAAGAGATCTCTGGAACCGAAATTTCTGAGAGAATGAGGGATCAGCGAAATGGTTACTGAAAAGAACAGAGCCTTGTATGAGGAAGCGAAGCGGTATATGCCGGGCGGTGCCTGTGCCGGCGGCCGTTCCAACCGCATTTTCGGGATGCCGCTTTATTTGGATCATGCGTCCGGCAGCAAGCTGTACAGTGTGGACGGGAACGCGTACATCGACTATCACTGCGGTGCCGGCGCCGCTTTGTACGGGCATGGTCATCCTCGGCTGAAAGCCGCGCTGGAGGATGTCATCTCCAAAGGGTTCTACATGAATCATGATTCCGTCTACACAGTGGAATTTGCAAAAAAGTTCACAAGCATAGTGCCCTCTGTGGAGAAGATCCGCCTGACGAACTCCGGTTCGGAGGCCACGATGGCGGCGCTGCGGCTGGCCAGAGGTTATACAGGACGGAAGATCATCCTGAAAATGGACGGCCATTTCCACGGTATGCACGAGATGATCTGGTACAATCACGGCAATTTCCCCGACATGAATGAAGACGGCGAAGTCGTCAGGACTGTACCGGACAGCGGCGGTATCCCGGATGAGATGGGCGCGTTTGTGAAAGTGATCCGCTACAACGACATCCATGCGCTGGAGGCGGCGGTAGATAAGTACAACGGTCAGATTGCCGCGGTGATCATGGAGCCGATCAGCTTCAACTGCGGCTGCTTTGCAGGGATCAGGGAGTACCTGCAGCAGGTGCGGGAGATTTGCACCAAGAATGGGATCATCCTGATTTTCGACGAGGTCATCTGCGGGATGCGCTTCCGCCCCGGTTCCGCCCAGGGCTATTACGGGGTGTATCCGGATCTGTCCACATTCGCAAAAGCCATTGGCGGAGGGATTCCGATTGCCCTGGTGGGCGGAAAGTCGGAGATCATGGACACCTTCAACCCCAACGGTCCGGTCGTGTGCAGCGGCACCACCAGCGGGACGCAGATGGGCGTTCGAGTGGGGTTGGAGTGTCTGAACATGGTCAGTGAGCCATGGTTCTTTGACCAGATCGAAAAAACCGCAGATACTTTATATGGTGGAATAAACGATCTGTTCGAGAAACACGGAATCCCCGGCCATGTGCGCGGACTGGGTGCCCGCTTCGGCATCTACTTCGGGTGCGACGATCCGAACACGGATTTCGACCTGCGGCAAACCATGAAGACATATGACGTGGAGATGAGCAAGAAGTTCATCGCCGGCGCTCTGGAGCGGGGCCTCTATTTCCACTACTATGGAGACGCTCCCTATCCCGCCCACTGCGGATTCAGCATCCAACACACGACGGAGGATATCGCCGTGACCTTGGAACGTATCGACGATATCTTCAAGACGCTGAAGTAATCTGCAAAAAGTCATTTGTCCAGAAGAGAAATCAAGGTCCGGAGAAGGATCAAACATGATTGTTCAGGAGGATGTTATGAAGAAGAACCGAAAAATGATTGCTCTTGTGCTCTCTCTGCTGATGGTGATGTCTGTTGTCTCTGGATGCGGCCGCGGAAGCCTGTCCAGCAGCGCGCAGACCAACGGCGACAGCGGCGCGGAAGGCGCTGCAGAAGACAGCATCGTGATCAAGATCGCCCATACGGACTCCGACAGCCGCTCTACCAACGTAGCGGCAGAGGAATTCAAGGCGTTCATGGAGGAACAGACGGACGGACGCGTCACAGTGGAGGTATATCCCAACAGCCAGCTGGGCGATGATGATGATGATCTGCTCAAGGCCGTGCAGCTGGGCACCATCCAGATCTATATCGGCGGAGAGACCACCGTGTCCAGCCTTGTGGGCGACCAGGTGAGCTTTCCGGGCCTGCCGTATCTGTATGACTCCTACGACCACTGGTGTGAGGTGAACTTCGAGCGCGGCGGCCTGGAGCTGTACAACCAGTTACTGGAGGGCACCGGCTTTGTCTGCCTGGACTTCCAGTATGACGGGTTCCGGAATGTGATCACGACGGATGATCCCATCCGCAGCCTGGCGGATTTTGCCGGCAAAAAAATCCGGACCGCCAATACGGAACTGTATCTGGCGCTATATGATGCTCTGGGCGGTAGCCCCACCCCCATGGCTTTCGGAGAGGTCTATACCGGCCTGACGCAGGGCACAATTGACGGTGTGGACCACTGCCTGGGCATTATGCTGGACCAGAAGTACTATGAGCCCTGCAACTATCTGGCGCTCACCAACCACATGTGCGTCCCCCTTGTGGTCGTCAGCTCCACCTCCTTCGTGGACTCTCTGCCGGAAGATATCCGTGCCATCTTTGACGAGGGCATTGCCCAGATGGGAGCTACACAGCGGGAGCTGGAGTATGCCAAGGAGCAGGAGTGCATCCAGCTGATGACCGAGGACGGGATCGAGGTGATTGAACTCTCCGGTGAAGAACTGCAGGAGTTCAAAGATGTGACCGCTCCCATTTATGATCAGTGGCGCGAGGTCCTTGGCAGCGATGTGATGGACCAGGTCCTGGAGATGGCGGACAAGCAATAAGCGCCCGTTTTCCGGGCATCTGTCGCATCTGTTGAAGGTCTGCCGGACGGCCTCCCCAACCGGCAAATGAAAGAGGGAAACATGAAAAAGAAGCTTCATCTGCTAACTGTCTATAATCATCTGGAGGAATTGATTCTTGTCTGCATGTTCGCAGTGATGGTGATCGTCATTTTCGTACAAGTCATCATGCGGTTCGTGTTCAATAACTCCCTTTCCTGGTCGGAAGCTTTGGCCCGGTTGTTGTTTGTCTGGTTGACATGGCTGGGAGTCAGCATCGGTGCCCGGGAAGGAGAGCATATTAAAATCACGGCGATAACAGAAAAACTGCCGCGCAAAGTAGCGCAGATCGTGAATATCATTTCCGAAATTGCAGTGATCGGGATCTGCGCGGTCACGATCCGCTACGGCGTCCAGCTGTGCGATATGCTGTGGGGACTGAAGGCGGAGGACGCAGCCCTTCATATCAGCCAGGTCTGGGGATACGCGGCGGTCCCCGTGGGCTGCGGACTGCAGATCTTCCGTAGCATTGTGTCCATCGTCCAGTCTGCCAGAAAGCTGCAGCAGCCACCTGAAGAAACTGCAGAAGGAGGGGCGGCATAAGATGGAGATACTCGTTTTATTCGCGACTCTGTTCCTTTTGATCGTGATCGGCGTACCTGTGGGCTTTGCCATTGGCGGAGCCACCATAATCGCCCTGTATTACTGTACGGATCTGGACATGGTAATCACCGCACAGTACTGTTATTCCGGCGTCAACTCCTTTACGATTTTATCGATTCCTTTCTTTATGCTGGCAGGTTCGATCATGTCCACCGGAGGCATTGCCAAGCGGATTGTCGCGTTTGCCAAGAGCTTAATTGGTGCAGTGACAGGCGGCTTGGGCGCAGTTGCCGTCCTGGCCAGCTGTTTCTTCGGAGCAATTTCCGGCTCTGGCATGGCTACCCCCTCCGCCATCGGCGGGATGCTGATCCCCGAAATGCGGAAGGAAGGCTATGATGTTCCGTACAGTACCACTCTGATCTGCTTCGCCGGGACCGTGGGCCCAATCATCCCGCCCAGCATCTCATTCATCATGTACGGCGTTGTGACCGGCACTTCCATCTCTGACCTGTTCATCGCCGGTGTATTCCCCGGCCTGCTGATGGGCCTGGGCTATCTGGTCATGAACTGGTATATGAGCCGGAAATACGGCTTTGGCACGGTCACTGTGGACGAGGTAAAAGAAAAGACCAAGCGTCATGTCCTAAACCGGCTGAAGGCAGTCGGCAAAGCCACCTGGGAGGGAAAATGGGCCCTGTTGTCGCCGGTAATCATCCTGGGGGGAATTTACAGCGGTATCTTCACTCCCACCGAGGCCGCCTGCGTGTCTGTTGTGTACTCCGTCATTGTCAGCCTGTTCGTATACAGAGAGATGACGCTGAAGGACATTTATAGGGTCCTGGCAGAAACCGCTGTGCTGAACGGCATCACGTCTTTCATGCTGGCGTATTCCACGGTATTCTCTACGTTTTTAAACTTCGCCCAAATTCCCACTCAAATCTATGAGGCGATCATCGGCTTTACTGACAGCAAAGTAGTCTTTCTGCTGATCGTCAACCTGGTGCTGCTGGTGATCGGATGCTTTGTGGATTCTGTGCCCGCCATGGTGGTGATGGCTCCGCTGCTGCTGCCTGCCGCCGAGAGCTTCGGACTGAATCCAGTCCACTTTGGAATTATCATGAGTGTGAATCTGGCAATCGGCCTTAGCACACCGCCTTATGGCTGCAATCTATTTGTGGGTACCGCTGTCGGACGGATCAAGATGGAGAGCATGTTTAAGTTTATCCCGCCATTTTTTGTCACAGCAGTGGTGGCCTTGCTGTTGATCACCTTCGTGCCACAGATATCCCTGCTGTTCCTGTCATGATTGTTTTATAAGTTTGATCACCCCTTTGGGAGGCACCACAGCCTAAACAGTTGTGGTGCTTCCCTTTAAGGCGGTGCTTTTACAAGGAGGAGAGTCTTAAATGAACGCATATCTCACCAGCGTGATCGAGAACGTGAAGAAGAAGCACGGCAACGAGCCGGAATTCGTGCAGACGGTGGAGGAGGTGTTCTCCTCTCTGGAGCCGGTGATTGAGAAGCACCCGGAGTATGAGAAGGTGGACCTGCTGAACCGGATGGTGGAGCCGGAGCGGATGTTCACCTTCCGGGTGTCCTGGGAGGATGACCGGGGCCAGTGGCACACGAACATCGGCTACCGGTGCCAGTTCAACGGCGCGCTGGGGCCCTACAAGGGCGGCCTGCGGTTCCAGGCCAACGTGTATCCCGGCATCATCAAATTCCTGGGCTTTGAGCAGATCTTCAAGAACTCCCTGACGGGCCTGCCCATCGGCGGCGGCAAGGGCGGCGCGGACTTCGACCCGGCGGGGAAGTCGGACGCGGAGATCATGCGGTTCTGCCAGGCGTACATGCAGGCGCTGTACCGGTACATCGGGCCGGACGTGGACGTGCCTGCCGGGGACATGGGCGTGGGTGGCCGGGAGATCGGGTATCTCTTCGGTGAGTACCGCCGCCTGAAGGGGGCCTGGGAGAATGGTGTGCTGACGGGCAAGGGCTTCTCTTACGGCGGCAGCCTGATCCGGCCGGAGGCCACGGGCTACGGCGCGGTATACTATCTCCAGAACGTGCTGGAGCACGAGGGAGAGCGGATCGCGGGCAAGACCATCGCCTGCGCGGGCTTCGGCAACGTGACCTGGGGCATCTGCAAGAAGGCCACGCAGCTGGGGGCCAAGGTGGTGACATTGTCCGGCCCGGACGGATATATCTATGATCCGGACGGCGTAGCCACGGAGGAGAAGATCGCGTATCTGGTGGAGATGCGCTCCAGCGGCCGCAACCGGGTGCAGGACTACGCGGAGAAGTTCGGCGTGGGGTTCTTCCCCGGTGAGAAGCCTTGGGGCGTGAAAGTGGATATCTGCATGCCCTCTGCCATGCAGAATGATGTTCATTTGGATTCCGCCAAAAAGATCACCCAGGCGGGCGTAAAGTATTACGTTGAAGTGGCAAATATGCCTACTACCAACGATGCGTTGAAGTATCTGATGGACTGCGGACTGATTGTGGCACCGAGCAAGGCGGTGAACGCGGGCGGCGTGGCCACCAGCGCACTGGAGATGGCCCAGAACAGTGAGCGCTTAGTGTGGACCGCTGAGGAGGTGGACGCGCAGCTGCAGCGGATCATGAACACTATCTACCAGATGAGCGTGGAGGCTGCGGAGGAGTACGGCCTGGGCTACAATCTGGTGGCGGGCGCCAACATCGCCGGCTTCAAGCGGGTGGCCGAGGCCATGATGGAGCAGGGCGTGTTCTAATAAATTGTGTAGATGTGAGGAAAAAGGAGGTACTTGTATGACAGAAATTCGCTGGCATGGACGCGGCGGATTGGGCGCGTTTACAGCCGCAAGACTGCTAGGAAACGCCGCGTCGATCTATGAAGGCAAATACGCTCTGGCGTTTCCGTCCTTTGGACCGGAGCGCCGTGGAGCCCCGGTTTTCGCATTTACAAGAATTGATACGAGCCCCATTACAGACCGAAGCGAGGTGGTGGAGTGCGATTGCGCCATCGTGTTGGATGATACGCTGTTTGGCGATCCGGTGAAAAACGGCCTGAAGCCCGGGGCAACGGTTATTGTCAACACCACGAAGGACGCCGGTGCGTTTGCAGTGGAGGGTTGCAAAGTTGTGACAGTAGATGCCACGGGTCTGGCCCTCGAGATCCTCGGCCGCCCTATCACCAATGTTCCTCTGCTGGGAGCACTGATTGCGGCCACGGATATGGTGAGCCTAGCCAGCGCCGAAGCGGCAATTGACGATCAGTTGGCTCCGAAGCTCCGAGAAAAGAACAAAAAGTTGCTGAACAAGGCGTTTCAGGTTGTGAAGGAGGGAATGTAAATGCAGCGGCCGAATGTCGAGTTGGGCTATACGGTCAAGACAATCCCCCAGGGCCCCACATTTCCAGCGGGACAGCTCCACGAAATCAGCGCCGGTATGCGGACATTCCGTCCTGTGATCGACGCATCCAAGTGCATCCATTGCCTGCGGTGCTTTTTGGTGTGCCCGGATGGCGCCATTGACAAGTCTGGAGAGATGTTAGAGATCGACTACAATTACTGCAAGGGATGCGGTGTCTGTAAGCGGGCTTGCAAACCCGGAGCGATCTCTATGGAAAAGGAGGCGGAAGCATGAACGAGAAGCTGTTTGTTTCCGGCGATGAGGCAGTGGCGCTTGCCGTGCGGCAGGCAAAGCCCCATATGGTGGCGGCGTATCCCATCACGCCCCAGACGATCGTGGTGGAACGGCTTTCCGACTTTGTAGAGGATGGCTCCCTGGAATGTGAATATCTCTATGTGGAGTCCGAGCACAGCGCTATGTCCGCCTGCTTGGGCGCCAGCGCCATTGGTGCCAGAACGTTTACGGCCACCTCCAGCCAGGGCCTGCTGTATATGGTGGAGTGCCTGCCCTATGCCAGCGGTTCCCGGTTCCCCATCGTCATGATGAACGCCAACCGCTCCATTGCGGCTCCCTGGAGCATTTACAACGACCAGAGAGATTCCCTCTCACAGTTGGAAAGCGGCTGGATTCAGCTGTATGTGGAAAATGCGCAGGAAGCCTATGACATGGTATTTCAGGCCTACAAGCTCGCGGAGAGCCCGGATGTGATGCTGCCGGTGATGATCAACCTGGACGGCTTTGTCCTGACCCATACATACGAGCTGATCCACATGGCGGACCAGAAGAAGGTGGACGCATTCATCCCCTATCAAAAGTTCGCAAACCGTATGGACCTGGATCATCCCATGTCCACCAGCATTACGGCGGGGCCGCTGTATAACATGGAGTTCCGCTATCAGCAGCATGAGGCCCTCCGCAGAGCTGGCGAGAAGCTGGCCGAGGTGGATCGGGAATACGGCGCGCTCTTTGGTCGCTCCTATGGCGGCATGGTGGAGACCTATCAATGTGAGGACGCAGAGGCGATACTCGTGACCCTGGGAAGCGTGGCCGGGACCGCCCGCTGCGTGGTGGATGCCTACCGCCAAAGCGGCAAGAAGGTGGGTCTTGTCAAAATTCGCTGTATGTGCCCATTCCCGGCCCGGGAGATCGCGGACGCGGTGCGGGGCGCCAAGGCCATTGGTGTGCTGGAGAAGAACATCAACTTCGGCTATGAGGGCACGGTGTTCTCGGAGGTCAATTCCGCCCTCAAACAGAACGGGACCACCGCACCCGCCTGCAGCTATGTGGGCGGTCTGGGCGGCAGAAGTATTTCCAAGGCTGATATCGACGGGATATTTGATGAGTTGCTGTCCGGCACAATCTCTGGCAAACAGGTGACATTTGTGAATTTGAGGAGGGATCTCTGTGGCTCTGAATGCTAAAACCATCACAAACAAGGAGTTTTTCTACGGACATAAGGCCTGCGGTGGCTGCGGCGGTGCCTTAGCGATCCGTCTTGCCTTGAAGGTTCTGGGCAAACGCGCGATCGCGGTCATCCCGCCCAACTGTATGTCCACCGTGGCCTTTATCTATCCGCATATGCCGCTTTTTGTGAATGGAATGGTTTCTCCCTTCGCATCGACCGCCTCCACGATGTCCGGTATTCTGGCAGGGGCGAAGGCACAAGGACTGCAGGATTATCACGTGGTGGGCTTCGCTGGCGATGGCGGTACGGTTGACATCGGCATGGCCGCGCTGTCCGGCATGATTGACCGGAATGACAAGGCGATCTTTATCTGCTACGATAATGAGGCCTATATGAATACCGGTGTCCAGAAGAGCGGTATGACGCCCTACGGCATGAAGACGACCAACACCCCCGCCGGCAGCCGGATCCACGGTGCGCAGACCTCCAAAAAGCGGATGTTTGAAATCGTGGCGGCCCATGGCATCCCCTATGCAGCCACCGCCAGTGTGGGCTATCCGGAGGACTATCTGGCCAAGGTGGAGAAGGCCATGAATACAGACGGCGCATCCTATATCCATGTGATGGCACCCTGTCCGACTGGCTGGGGGACTGCCTCCGATCTGACGGTAGAGCTGGGAAAAGAGGCGGTGGACTGCGGCCTCTGGTATCTAGCGGAATATGAAGACGGTGAATTCAAGCTGAACCGTGATCCAAAGGAGTTCACATCTGTGGAAGAGTACCTGAAAAAGCAAGGACGCTTCTCTGCTATGGATGATGCAGACATTGCGCAGGTGGTGGAAGAGAGGAATTCTGCCTGGGCCCGTATGCGACGGGATTGGAAAAAATAGCTTCCATCCGTAGAGATGGCTGGGCACGCTTTGGCGCTTTTCCTTCTGCCAAAGCGTGCCGCCTTCTATAACATGCCACGCTACTGCGGGGCAGACAACAATAAGAAAGTCCAATGGTAGTCCTTCACTGTGGCATAGTAAGCCTGTAGGAATTTGTTTGCTGAAACCATCATGTAAACACGATAGGGATTGAGTAGATACATTTAAATAGTTGTACGAGGAGGAAGAATGATGAGCCATGACCTGCCTGTTTCTGAACTAATCCAAAACTATCCTGCGTCCGGAATCCGGAAGATGTTCAATATTGCCGCCCAATATGATGACCTAGTGAATTTGACCCTGGGTGAACCCAATTTTGACACGCCAAACTACATCAAAGCGGCTGCGAAGAAGGCCATCGACGAGGGACAGACCCATTATACCGTCAATGTGGGCATTCCTGCGTTGCGGGAGGCCATCGCGGAACGCTATCAGAAGACCCATTGGGAAGGATACTCGAAGGACAATGTCATCGTGACGGTAGGTGCCTTGGAAGGCCTGACGTTGGCCTTGTTTTCCCTGGTAAATCCTGGTGACGAAGTGATCGTGCCAGACCCATGTTTCCCCAATTATTTTGGGCAGATCATGCTAACCGGCGCAAAGGCGGTCCCTGTTCCGGTCTATGAGAAAAATGACTACCGCCTGCAGGCTATGGACGTGGAGAAGGCAATCACGCCTAAGACGAAGGGGATCATTCTCAACTCTCCCAGCAATCCCCTGGGCTCTGTTATGACCCGGGAGGATATTGAGGGGATTGCAAAGCTGGCCCTTCGGCACGGGCTTTACGTATTCTCCGACGAACCTTATGACCAGATTGTTTTTGATGGAGAAATTCCGTTCAGCATTGCCTCCGTGCCAGAGATCCGGGAGCGGGTGGTGGTCCTGAACAGCTTTTCCAAATCCTATGCCATGACTGGCTGGCGAGTGGGCTACCTGCTGGCCGATACGCGCCTAGTGCCCCAGATGGCAAAGCTTCAGGAGGGCATCGTTTCCTGCGTGTCCACATTCTCTCAGGTGGCGGCTGCGGAGGCACTGAAGAGCAGGGAGTGCGTGGAATGGATGCGGGGGGAATACGCCCGCCGCAGAGATATCCTGATCGACGGGATCAATTCCATTCCCGGCTTTAGCTGCAAGAAATCCCCTGGTAGCTTTTACGCCTTTGTCAATATCAAGGCATTCGGAAAGACCTCTGACGAGTTTGCGGAGGAACTGATCCGCAATGCTGGCGTTGTGACGGTGCCGGGTTCCGCCTTTGGAAAGATGGGTGAGGGCTATCTACGGATGGTGTTTGCCAATTCTGACGAAAACCTGAAAGAGGCTGTCCGGCGCATCCGAGCATATGTGGAGAAGGCATACCCCGATATACAGTAACGGCGGCAGAGGTTTTTCTGAGGCGGGGGAGAGATATGGACATCAAAAAGTATGAGGTGCTGTTGAGTGTCATTGACCGGGGAAGTTTTATCAGAGCCTGCGATGATTTGAAGTATACGCAATCCGGTATAACCAACATGATGAACAGTCTGAAGAGGAGGTCGGCTTTCCCATTCTCCTGCGGACCAACAAAGGGGTTCAGATCACGCCGGATGGAAGGCGAATCCTGCCGACCATCCGGGAGCTACTGAAGCTGAACGAGCGGCTGGAGCAGGAATACAGCCTGATTCGCGGGATCGAAAGAGGAAAGGTGCGGATTGGTAGTTTCCCAACCTTGGCATATGCTTGGATGCCGTATATAATCCGGAATTTTCAGGAGAAATACCCGCATATTCAGATCGAATTGGTGGAGGAGAACAGCATTTTCCGCTTGGAGGACTGGCTCTCTACCGGATTTATGGACGTGGTTTTCTTCAGCAGGCAGCCGAAGCACACCTATGCACGGGTGGATTTGAAAACAGATCCTTATCTGGCGGTCCTTCCATCTGACTATCCGCAAGCAGCGGAGTCTGCGCTGTCCGTTCAGCAGTTGCTGAAGAATCCCTTCTGCATGTGCCGCTCCCTGGACGGTGAGGACCAGGATATATCTAGATATTTGAAGGAATACGACACCAAGGGTCGATATCCCATGACATCCAATTCGGATTCTACCATTCTCTGTATGGTAGAAGAACTCGGGGTCAGTATCCTGCCGAAACTTTTTTTGGATCATGTGCTGCAAAACCGCGCTTATCGTGTCAAGACCTGTCCACTGGAAAAGCCGGTTTGCCGCCGTCTTGGTTTGGCTGCTCGTTCCTTTCGGGAACTCTCTCCTGCCGCTTCCCGACTGGTACAGGTTGCGATGGACTTCTTTCGAGAATAGCAAAGCAATCTCTTTGGAAAACAGAGCCTGGTACAAGTGCCCTGAGGTGAAAGCTTCAGGGCACTGTACTAAACACAAGTATGCCTGTTTCAAATAATCACTATTTTGTATTGGCTTTTTACCTGTAGAGCTGGGTTTGTTATAATAATAAAAAAGAGGGCAGAAGAAGGATAGATTTTTAGCTAATATTTTGGCGAGATTGTGGGGGCGGAATATGAAGAAGAAACCGGCGTATGCGGAGCGGGAAGGCACATTTCTTAGCTCTTTGATTACATTTTTGTTGTGTATAGCGGTAATCATGGCGGGAATCGTGGGCTTTGGCCTGGGATGCGCACATCGCACTGGTAGGTGCTATGATCATCCTGATGCTTTATGGTGGGACATGAGGAGTTCAGCTGACTGGCAGAAAATCGACTTGGATGAGAGGGGAAACCGTGAGAACTTTGTATTTTGACTGTAGCATGGGCGCCGCCGGGGATATGCTGATGGGAGCCCTATATGAGTTGCTCGAGGACCAGAAGTTTTATTTGGAGATTATGAATCGACTATTCCCAGGGGTGACAGTGGTAGCCCGGCCGGGAGACACCTTCCAGGTACATGGGACTTATATGGATGTATGGATCGATGGAGAAGAGGAAGGGGAGATCGAGCAAAGTGGAAGCCGTCAGCGATTTTCCGCTCGAGAGAAGGAAGCCGCCTCTGTGAAAGGGATTGGAGACCTTTTGGCACATCTGCCGTTTCCAGTATCTGTCATCCAGAATATCCGGGAAGTTTATCACAAAATCCTTGAGGCAGAGTCACGGGTGCACGGTATAGCCGTCAGCCAAATCCACTTCAGCAGATTGGGAGATCTGGACGCCTTGGTGGATATTACTGGCGTGTGCGTGGCGCTGGAGATGCTAAAGCCCGATTCTATCTGTGCTTCACCTGTTTGCACAGGCACCGGCGAGATCCATTGCGCGCGCGGTGTACTTCCTGTACCGGCTCCGGCCACAGCTATGTTACTGCAGCGGATTCCGTATTATACCGGAGAAATCCGGGAGGAATTGTGTACTCCGACCGGGGCTGCTCTCCTAGACCATTTCGTTCAGAAGTTCGGCCCACCGCCGGACATGGAAAATACCCGCAACGGATATGGGCTGGGAAAGAAGAAACTTCCACGGGCTAGCTTTGTTCACGCCGTCTGGGGTGAAGCGCTGGATGATGCAAATTTGAAATGAGGCGGCTTCCGATGCTGCGGCAACAAGAACCGTAAAATGCGCTACATTCTGCTTTGATGGTCGGCTTACAGAACCAATCACCTGGGCCAGACAGTGGGAGATAAGACGATATCGATCGATCTCATATAACACAAATACCAGGGGCTGACAATTGGTCCACTTGGTGACTTCTGGTATTTGCAGACGCAGACTTGAATACGACCACGCGGGCATTCTTAATAAAAGCCGAGTCGTGGTAATCGTCAAATCCCCCGACAAATAGACGGGTATGAGAAAGATGGAAGAACGCATCGCCTAGACTGCGGAGAAAGAAACAGAAGACGAGAAATAGTTGTGGGTCAGAATGCTGTGGTTGATGCAGTGTAACAACGTTAGTAGCGTGCACCACCTCAGTGCCCAGTTTCTTTCGCCTCCCGCAGGGTCCGCAGGTGTACCGGAGCCAGCAGCAGACTGTCAACATGGCGTATATCCGGATGTGTGCCATGGCCCCACACATGGTCGCCGCCACTCCCAGAATGGGGCTCCCGGAGATGCACCAGGAGAGCAGGAAGAGCAAAACTGTGGCCAGCAGGTAGAAGAGGAAGTTGGGCACGATGCCTACCTGCTTAGAAAAGGCCTCCGGAACCAGGGAGGACGCCGTGTAGATCACATAGTAGTAGAAGGACGAATGGATGTCCGCTTTCTGATTGTGGTAGGGGATGGAGTATTCAAAGGCCCGTTTTTCATCCACCGTCAGTGCATACTGGAAAAACTTCCCCGGTTACCAGGAATTCAGGAATCCCTCCCCGGCAGATCAAATAGCTCATAGGTGGACATCTCGTCCTCGTGGAACTCAGTCGTTTGCTGTCCGAAATGCACCATTATGCACCAGCGTGATCAGAGCTGGCCTCAAAACTGCAGACAGTAGGGTCTGGCGGGGGGGGGCTGGAGTTGCCTCTTGAACATCTTCATTGTGACGAACCGTCCTCGATTTTTCACAGACACCGGACAGAAGTGCCAGCAGTCCTCTCAATATGTAAAAAATTGCAAGAGTTTACCGCCCGGAAGTCAATCTTTCCCAAGCCCTGAGGGCTTTTTTCGGAGTCTGCGGGGCACTTTTTGCGGCCAACGGCGAGGAAGACCCAGCAGAGCGCCTGGAAAATTCTTAAAAAATGTCTGTTGCCTCTTGACTTAGAGTATACTCCGGATGGTATAATATATTCAATAGTGGAGAGACGCCACCGGCAGGAAGCCGGGATGACCTGACAGAAGTCAGGGACGGCTCCGCAGTCGTTTGAAGAACGATGGACTCAGTGCCGCCTGTCGATGGCGATGCGGCGAAGCATCCAGATTGAAGTGTAACGGTGTCAGAAGGCGCCTGTTTTCCCGGCAAAGCGGGGAAAACAGACGCTTTTTTCTGTGGAGCGATGGAAAGGAGCTACCCTTATGACCCTGGAAGAATTTTTTCACACGGTACCCAAGGCGGCAGCCGCCTTCTCCGGCGGGACGGATTCGGCTCTTCTTCTGTGGGCTGCCAAGCGGTATGGCTGCGATGTGCGGGCCTACTATGTAAAGACTCCCTTCCAGCCCCGATTTG
>OGXY01000244.1_pt1 | contig 55540 bp, 35 predicted proteins | sample 1576411 | NCBI WGS metagenome assembly OGXY01 (sample SAMEA3541498, study PRJEB24748) | human gut metagenome | biome: human gut; feature: human-associated habitat; material: faeces | place: China | collected 2012 | reverse complement strand
AAATTCAAAATGCGCGAAGCGCACAATTCAAAATTCAAAACTCAAAATTCAAAACTCCTATATGAAAATAACAATCATCAACGGACCGAACCTCAACATGCTTGGCACACGCGAGCCGAGCATCTACGGCAACACCTCTTTCGAACAGTATCTCAACCAGCTCTGCCGTCAGTATCCCGATGTGGATATCGACTACTATCAGAGCAACATCGAGGGCGTGCTCATCGACAAGCTGCAGGAAGCAGGCTTCGAGTCTGACGGCATCATCCTCAACGCCGGCGCATACACACACACCTCAGTGGCGCTGCTCGACTGCATCCGCTCCATAAGCGCACCGGTCATCGAGGTGCACATCAGCAACGTGCATAAGCGCGAGGAGTTCCGCCACAAGTCGATGATGGCAGCGGCGTGCCTCGGCGTGATAAGCGGCTTCGGCATGAACTCGTACCGACTGGCTCTCGAAGCGCTGCTCGACTGGACCGCAGAGCGCGACCCGATGAAGGAAGAGTAGGAGGCTACGGTTAAATATTTAGTTCTGACACACAACATAGCAGACAACAACGAAAAAAATGACAGAAGAACTCGACAAATACGTACGCGAACACACCTCTACCGAGGGCGACTATCTCTATCGCCTCTATCGTGCCACAAACATACACACCATACACGGACGCATGGCGTCGGGACACCTCCAGGGACGACTGCTGAAGATGCTCGTCGAGATGGTGCAGCCGCAGAACGTGCTCGAAGTGGGTACGTTCTCGGGCTACAGCGCCCTCTGCCTCGCCGAGGGTCTGCCCGAAGGCGCACATCTCTACACGTTCGAGATAAACGACGAAATGGAAGACTTCACCCGCCCGTGGATAGAAGGCTCGCCATACGCCGACAAGATAAGCTTCATCATCGGCGACGCCAACGAGAAGGCGCCCGAGCTGGGCGTGACGTTCGACATGGCGTTCGTCGACGGCGACAAGCGCACGTATGTGGAGACATACGAGATGGTGCTCGCGCTGCTGCGACCCGGCGGATTCATACTCGCCGACAACACGCTCTGGGACGGACACGTCACCGACCCAGCCTACGACCACGACCAGCAGACGCTTGGCATACGTCGCTTCAACGACTATGTGGCTGCCGACGAACGCGTGGAGCAGCTCATACTGCCAATGCGCGACGGACTGACGCTGATTCGCAAGAAATAGCGCAGCTGCTTGTCTGAAAAAAGTAAAAGAGTAAAAAGGTAAAAAGCGCTGTCATCAGTAGGAGGCTACGGCAGGAATGCCGTAGCCTCCTACTATTTGCATCGTTATCTATTAAAAACCATGTGATTAATATTTATTAATATTGCTGTCCGGTAAACAATTCGTTCCCCTTATATTGGTTTGTTTATCAACGTTTTATAGTAATATTTACTAAAGGGGCTTGCCTGTATACTATTCGGGCTGCGCTCTGGCAAGCGGCAAAGCCGAGCGCAGCCCGTTTATAACCACATTATTAGTTTTACCGGACAGCAATAACAGCAAAGCAATGATTAAATACAGTTTTAAACAAGGTTGTTTTAAACAACCTTGTTTAAAACGAATAAATTGTGTAAATTTGCATTATCTAACCGTTAATGCAAATTTTTTTTATGGCAAATAAATTCGAATCTCCCTTTGTCTTTGGCGTACGTGTAGAAGGCGACACTTTCACCGATCGCCGTGTAGAGACCGACCGTCTTAAAGCCAATTTCACTTACGGAGTGAACACCATACTTATTTCTCCGCGTCGTATGGGTAAGACTTCGCTTGTCGACCGCGTGTGCTCGCTTGTTGGTAGCGATGATATTCGTATTGCGCGTATAGATGCTTTTGGTACACGTTCGGAAGCCGACTTCATAAATGCGTTTGCCACAGCTGTTGTACGTGCTACTTCCTCCAAATGGGAGGAATGGATGGAGAACGCCAAGGTGTTTCTTTGCCGTTTTGTTCCAAAGATTAGTTTCGGTATGGATCCTTACAATGATTTCTCTGTATCGCTTGAGTACAATGCCAGCAACAACACAACCGAGGAGGTGTTGCGTCTGCCGGAGCTGATAGCACAGGAGAAGGGTTATAGAATAGTGGTGTGCATAGACGAGTTCCAGCAAATAGGAGAATACCCCGATTCGCTGACATTCCAGAAAAAGTTGCGTGGCGTATGGCAGTTGCAGTCGCATGTAAGCTATTGCTTGTATGGCAGCAAGAAACACATGATGGAGCGAATGTTCCAAAACAGCAGTTATCCTTTCTATCGCTTTGGCGACTTGTTCTATCTGGGCAAGATAAGCGAGGCCGATTGGACAGAGTTTATATGCCAGCGTTTTGAGGTTACTGGCAAGCATATCCCAGAGCAACTGGCGCAGTCGATATGCCGTGTCACAGACCGCTACTCTTCTTATGTGCAACAGCTCGCATGGCTTGTGTGGCTTCATACTGATGATACAGCGACTGAGACCGACCTGCAGAATGCTATAGACCGACTTCTTGATGCTTGTGAGCCGCTCTTTATACAACAGACAGAAGATATGTCTTCATATCAAATGAACTTCCTTCATGCCATTGCCAATGGCGTTAACACGGGATTCACGCAATCTGCTGTTCTAAAGAAATACCAACTCGGAACTGCTGCCAACATCACCCGACTGAAGAAGTCGCTTACTGAAAAGGATATTATTACAACTGTTGCTCCAAAAACTCTGGCAATAAGCGATCCTATACTACAAATGTGGTTAAAGCGAAGGGTGTGGAGAGAACAATAACGCACACAAAAAGGCATGGCTCAATAAAAGCCATGCCTTTTTGTGTATTACTATCCGACTTGGTGCTGAGTGTGTACATTCTATGATTATACGATTGGACGGCGGACGCAATCCGATTGGACGGCGAACGCAATCCGATTGGACGGCGAACGCAATCCGATTGAACATTCTAACAATCTATAGAGTAAAATTAGTGTTTGTTACAAAATTATTGCTGTCCGGCAATAAATTTAAATTAAGAAAACGATATTTTGCAGACAAAAATTATTATTAAAACGCATAATGCTGTCAAAATAACGATTTTGACAGCATTATACTTATAAATTGACATTCTTTTTAAGGAAGCACAACCTTCTTCACCGTTCCGTCCGAGTAGCGCACGATGTTCATGCCCTTCTGCGGCGTAGTGATGCGCTGTCCGTCCAAGGTGTAGCGTGCCACCTCTCGGCGGTTGGGGTCGGCGGTAGTGGGGTTGAGGGCTGTAGGTTGCGGTCGCGGCGTGATGACTACGGGGTTGTCGTCGTAGCCCTCAAGCAGGTGTAGGTTCTCTACGGCGCACACCTCCGTAGACTGTTCGCCTATCCATCCGCACATCTGCAGCACGCCGGTCTGCACACGTATGAAGTCGGCGTGAGCGAGCTTCACGGGCTTGCCGTTGCGGTCTACAGCCCAGTCGAGGTCGAACGTGTTGTACGTCGGGTCATCCGTAGGCGCGGCGTCGACGTAGCCGTACGAGTCGGCAGCGTAGCGGTAGCTTATCCAGTTCTGCGGATTGTCGGCGTCGGTGCCGTCGCCTCCGCGGTTGATGGTGTTATCGGGCAGTCGCGAACCGCTGAACGTCAGCTCGTCAGCGTCAGCCCACGTGGGATAGTACGACTGGTTGTGGAACGAGTTCTTCATCATGTAGCCCACGGTGTCGCGCTCAGCGCCGTTGCGGTCGGTCCACTCGGCGCGGAACCGTATGTAGCGGTCGTACACGGAGTAGGGCTGCGTGTGCTCGCCTTGCTCGGCGTCGGGACGCTGGTAGGTGACGGTGACGTTCGGCATAGCCGTGGTGTAGTATTCGGAGCCAGCCAGCTCGTACCACTCGGCTGTCTCGGGCGATGTGCCCACGCCGGCGTACACTATGCCCGGCTCTATCGACCCGCCGATGGTGGCAGCGCCGTATATGGGGTCGGCGGCGGCGTAGTAGGCGTTGCCGAGGATGCGCAGGTCGGAGCCGCGCTTGTTGGCTATCGGCTCGGAGAAGCCGAAGGTGATGTAGCCGCCGAAGGATCCGAGCGTGATGGGGAGGTTGTCGGCGAGTTGCGCTTCGCACGCCTGAAGGCGTTCGGCGTTGCTCATCGTGGCGTCGATGGCGGGCAGCATGCCCACGAACTGACCCGGTGCGGGGCAGTATTCGAGCACCTTCACGTGTTGTGTTGTCTGTGCCGCTGCCAGCATGGGCAGGGCGAGGAGTATCATTGTTGTTTTCATAATCTTGTTTTTTTCCAGGGGGTGCAGCAGTCTCTGCTGCACCAACCAAGTAAGTTGTTCTGTGTGTTCTGCGTGTTCCGTGGGAATATTTGTTCTCCCACAGATTTCACGGAATTCACAGAACAGACTGGCAGAGATGTTCTCCCACAGAACTCGGAATTCACAGAACAGACTGGCAGAGGGTGTTCTCCCACAGAATTCACGGAATTCACAGAACAGACTGGCAGAGATGTTCTCCCATAGAACTCGGAATTCACAGAACAGACTGGCAGAGGATGTCCTCCCACAGATTTCACAGATGCACACAGATGTTGTGTTTTTGGAGTTCTGTGAATTCTGTGTGTTCTGTGGGACTTCCCACGCCCCAGTGAATCTGTGTAAATCTGTGCAATCTGTGGGAGGATCATTTTCTACCCTCCTACAGAATAGACTGGCAGAGGATGTTCTCCTACAGATTTCACAGATTCTCACAGATGCTGTGTTTTTGGAGTTCTGTGAATTCTGTGTGTTCTGTGGGACCTCCTACGCCCCCAGTGGATCTGTGTAAATCCGTGCAATCTGTGGGAGGATTATTTGGGTTGCGTGGGTCACAGGGCTACGAAGGAAGAGGGGTTCACGCCGCGCAGCAGGTAGCGGTTGAGCAGTGTGCCGGTGGGGCTGAACTCATAGACGTAGCCGTTGGTGGCGTAGGCGCGGGCGTCGGAGACGTACATGTGGGCGGAGAAGGGCGAGATGTAGAGCGCGTAGGGCGACTGCATCGAGGCTATCACGGAGTCGGCGGCGGCGTAGTCGGCGAGACCCTCAGAGGCTGCGAGCGAGGGCAGAGCGATGGTGTGCGTAGAGTAGGCGTACTTGCCCGTGAGATGAGAGTAGGCAGAGCCGAGACAGTAGAACCTGCCTTGCGCTGCGCAGCAGTACGTCGACGCGAAGTCGTAGACGCGGAACTCCTCCGACGCCATGTTCAGCACCACGGTGTGCGGCGGCGTGTTGTACATGTCGCCCGCAGCATTGATGCACAGCCACTCGCGCCACTTTGCCACCGCTCCGTACAGATTCTTGCAGCCCGTGTCGATGCGCCGCAGCTCGCGCATGGTCTGCGCGTCGACAACCGAGACGGTCTGCTCGTAGCCGTGGTCCTGCGTCTGCGTGCTGTAGCCGCCCGTGTTGGCTACGTAGAGGCGCCCGTCGTAGTAGGCTATGCCCTCCGGCTCGTAGCCCACGTGGCAGGTGTCGACGACGAGCTTCGTGCGGAGGTCTATCTTTGCCACATAGCCGTGGTCGGCGTACGACGTTACGTAGAGGAAGCCGCGCCCGTCGGTAGCCAGACGGCGGTTGTTGGGTATGTTCTCCGTGGCGGCAATGGCGGTGCCGTCGGGGCGTATGTACTGCACGATGTTCGACCAGTTTACGGAGATGGCTATCAGCGTGTCGTTCACCTGCAGTATGTCGTTCGCCGTGTCGCCGAGTCGCTCGCCGGGGTTCTGCTGTTGAAACCAATGGTTGGTGAGCACGCCGTGGTCGAGCAGCGAGATGGAGGCGTTGTTCATGCCCCATAGACCCTCGCAGAGGATGAGCAGGCGGTCATCGTTGGCTGTAGGCTCACCCTTCGTGGGCGTGTCGTCGGCAGGCTCGAGCGAGCAGGCTGTGAGGAGCACGGCGCAGAGAGCGCAGAGGAATGATTTATATATATTCATAAGTTGTATTTGATGTAGGGTGTATCAAAACTCGCAAGCGACACGCCCCGAAGGGGCGTACAGCTTGCAACTTTTGTCACACCCTCCTCCTATTTTTTTGCAAAGATACAATATTTAGTTGTAAACCGCAGGTGCAGACCATGCAAATATCGTCTTGGCAAAAAGTGTGCCACATATTTTAGAACTGCCATTGCACGGTAGCCTTCCAGTTGCGTCCGGGCATAGGGTAGCGCTTCACCACCTCGTGGCGCGAGTCGCCGAGGTTGTTGCACTCCAGGGTGGCTTGCAGCGAGTGGCGTCGTATGCGGAAGCGCTTGTTCAGCTTGAGGTCTACAGTTTGCCATGCGCCCAGCAGGTCGTCGCGGTTGTTGGAGATGAGCGCAAAGCGTTCGCCCGTGTAGAGCCACGAGGTGCAGAGGCTCCATCCGTCGTAGCCGAGGTCTACTATGATGGAGGCGCTGTGCAGCGGCGAGTAGGGTATGGTGTTGCGATACTCGGGGTCGTGGGGTGCGGAGTAGTCGCGGTCGCGCTGGCAGGTGTAGTTGGCAGAGGCAGAGGCTGAGAACTTGCCCCACGTGCGGTCGTAACCCGCCGTAGCGGAGAGTCCTAACGACTTTACCAAGCCGAAGTTGACCATCGACCAGCGAAACTGGCATTTCATTGGTATAGCCACAATCTTGTCCTCGATGCGGTTGTAGTAGGCGTCGAGGGCGAGGTGCAGGTGGCGGTCCTTGTAGTCGACACCGAGGTCGAACTGCGAGGTGTACTCGGGGCGCAGCTGCGCGTTGCCCACGAGCGTATAATAGAGGTCGTTTAGTGTTGGTGCGCGGAAGATGCGCTTGTGGAACGCGCGCACGGTGAAGGCATGGCGATGCCACGAGGCGAGGAACATCGGCGTGAAGCGCGAGAGCGCGGCAGTGCTCTGCGCAGAGCGTGCCGAGTGGTCGCCGATATGGGTGTAGAGCAGGGCTATGTTGCCCTCGAAACCGCGGTAGGAAGCGATGGCAGAGAGCAGCGACTTAGAGTCGAGGCGGTAGACATACGCCGAGCGGTAGACATCGGTCGTAAGGTCGCTCCAGCGCAGGTCGGTGCTCGCCGTCAGCGAGAGCCAGCTCGAGTTCCACGCCGCAGCCACAGACGTGTAGAGATCCTGCTGTCGGTAGTGGTTGTCGCAGTACATCGTGGCGGCGTTTGTCGACGGGTCTTGCAGATAGCGCAACCAGTCGTAGGCGTACTTCAGGTTGGTCTTCAGCGAGAAGCGGTCCCATGCGTGGCGGTATGACGACTGCACGAAGAAGTTGCGGTCCCACTGGCGGTCGGTAGAGTCCCACTGGTCGGAGAGTCGGCGCACCACCGGACCGGGCAGTCCGCGCTCCGAACTGTAATAGTAGGCGTGCGCCGTGAAGCCCTTGTAGAAGCCAGCCGCCTCGATGCGGTAGAAACTGATGTCGGAGTTGCGTCGCTTGCCCACGGTGTCCTCAGAAGCCGACTGGAAGCGGAACGGATAGTCGCCGTCGGTGCGCTGATATTCGGCGTCGACGAAGAGAATGTTCTTAAAGGAAAGGTACGCCTTCAGCTTCTGCAGACCGAACGAGCCCGTGCCGTATTCGACGGAGAGCGCCGTAGAGTCGGGTCGGCGCGTCTGCAGGTAGACCGTAGCCGCCGAGGCATACTCGGAAGCCGACTGCAGTCGCTCGTTGCGGTTGGCGTTGTAGAGCGCCACCGACTCCATGTTGCTCAGCGAGTAGCGTCCGAGGTCAATCTGTCCGTTCTGCGCGTTGGTGATGCGTATGCCGTCGAGATACACGCCCACGTGCTGCGATCCGAGCGACCGCACGTTCACGGTCTTCAGTCCGCCCAGTCCGCCGTAGTCCTTTATCTGCACGCCCGAGAAATACTTCAGCGCGTCGGCTACCGACGTCGTCGATAGATTCTGCAGCGCCGTCCCCACAAGCGTCTGCGACGGGGTGAGATAATGAGGGCGCACGCCCACAACCGCCACGTCGCGAATCGTGTGAACCGAGTCGAGACGTGAGGTCTGGGCGTGCGCCGATATCATTATAGAAAAGAGTAGTATTATGAAGTGTATTATTCGCATAATATGGTTTTAGTTGAGAGTTGAGAGTTTGTTCGGTTGAGAGTTGAGAGTTATGATTACCATAATTGATACAGAAGTTTTGTGCTTGAATGTATAAACTATAGAGCATATCATAACTCTCAACTCTCAATTCTCAACCTTAAATTCATAACTCTCAACTCTCAACTTTCAACTTATTTTACAACGACCTTCTTGACTGTACCGTCAGAGTAGCGAACTACATTGACGCCGGTCTGCGGCTTGCTGATGCGCTTGCCGTCGATGGTGTAACGTGCCACCTCATGAGCCTCTGCGGTTGTTGTGGCAGCGTCAATAGAGGTAGAAGCGCTGACGTTGATGCTGAGCGTCTTCTGTGTGCTGATGCCGTTAGAGCAAGCCTTGACGGTGACAGTGGTGCTGCCCTCCTTGAGTGCGTTAACGACCAGCTTGCCGTTCTTCACGCTGATCTCAGCCACGCTGTTGTCCTCGATGTTCTCCACGCTGATGACGATGGCGTGGCGGTTGTTGTCGGCGTCAGTAACGTCCACGTCTGTTTCAGTCTGCTCGCCTACGCCAAGATTAATAGCCTTAAAGTCAGCAAGTACGGGATCCTCGGTGTCGGGGAATACGAATACCTCAGGGAACCAGTAGTTTGCCTCCATTGTGTATTCTGCCAGCTGTGTGCCGTCGGCGCTATACTTGCGAACGACGTTGTCGTTGAAAGTCCATCCCTTCACGAGGCTGGTGTAGATGCAGTCTGTCTTCGGGTCAACGCGGAGCGCTGCACCGTAGAGTGCGCGACCGTCAGCATCGGTGGTATAGTCGATGAAGAGCGAAGCTTCCTGCTTGTCGATGTCATACTTGAACACCTTGTTGATGGACCAGTCTTTCGATGAAGCCCAATAGATGACATTGCTCTGAAGGCTTGCGCAGAAGCAGTCAGGATTCCATCCGCCGCCTGACAATACGGGCAATTCTATGCCCTCGCCGAGTGTTAGAGGCTCAAGGTCGAGTGTTTCGGCGTTGAAGCGTGAGATGCCCTCCTCGGTGCTCACCCACAACGATCCGTCCTTAGCCATGACTACTGATGCGGCTGTGCAGGGAAGTGTCTTTACGACGGTGTTGTCAGCGCAGTTGATGACGAAGAGATTCTTGCCGTATTCGGTGGCAAGGACATAGTCGCCGAAGCGGACCATATTGCCGAACTGCGTGTTAGAGTTCTCCGTGGAAAGCACCTTCTTGGTTATCTCCAGTTTGTCAAGGTCGAGCTCATAGATGCCCTCCGTGGTGCTGACGTAAGCGCGATGCTCGTCGATGCCGCAGAACGAACGTCCGTCCTCGTTGGCGCCTCCGATGTTCTCAATCTGCTTCAGAACGCGCATTGAGTTGGCGTCGCATACGGTGATGCGTCCTCCGCTTACCTCAGCGCCCTTGTCCTTAGGCTGCTTGGCGATGATGTAGTAGCGGTTTGCCCACGGTGTGGCGTAGCAACCGGTGGCTCCGATGTTGTCAGCGCAGCGGTATGTCCACTCGCCGTTCTCAGAAAGATGGTTGACGGAAGCGTTCTGCGTGCCGAACCATCCCTCGTTGAGGACGAAAGTACCCGTAGAGTAGTCGGTTGTTGCAGGTAGATATTCGAGGTTGCCGTCGTATACGTTAGGCTCTGCGTCTCCAGCGAAATAGCCGAAGACGTAAGCGTCAACGCATCCGTCGGTAAGCGTACGTCCGGTGGCGCCGGTCATTGACATCTGCAGCTCGTCGTCCGCCTTGTCAGCAACGTAATAGCTCCAGAAGCCCGAATACCATCCGCTGTTCCATGCGTCGCCGTCGCCATAGTCGGTAGCAGCCGACGTCTCGTACTCGTCAGAGGGCAGAGTGACGAAGCCGCAGCGCGGATAAACCTCCTCTTTCATAGTGGTGATGCTCACGAAGCGGTCGTTGTCAGCGTCATAGCCGATGCCGCCGATGGTGAGTCCATAAGAACCGGTGGAGCCCATGAGATAAAGAGCAGGGTCTGCCTTGGCGATGGCACGGATGAGATCCTCTCCGGTGGGGTTCTCCGTTGATTTCCAGCGATATCCCCAGACGAGAGTCTTGCCCTCGTTTTGTCCGTCAGCCCATTTCAGGGCAAGAGCGGCACGGCATTCGCCTTCGCCTGCCCAACGCTCTATCTTAGAGAAATCGATGCAAGTGGATGTTACAGCGTCGGCAGCCTTCTGGATGCGTGTGGCAACGGTCTGCGACACCTTCCGGGGTGCGCCCTGCACATGGATGGTGGTGGTCTGTGCGGCAGCAGAAAGGCTGATGCACAGAGCAAACATAATGGAAGTAAAGTTTTTCTTCATATATATTATTATAGTTGTGTAATCACTACAGAATACATATAATCACAACTGGGCACAATTATGGCTGTCAGCCAAATCCTACCTTCGGATTGTTGTAATGGTTTTGTCGTTCGCACCCAATCCTCGAGGCGCACCTGAACAACCTTGGCAATACTCGTTTCGGCAGGTCTTCTGACTCGCCGCCCAGACGCGAACACCTTCCCAAAGCATAGGAGGGTATGGCATTCTTGCCATACCCACGCATCCTGCAAGGTTGCTTTATATGAGGGTATGGCATTCTTTCCCATACCCACGCATCCTGCAAGGAGATGCATAGCTTCAGTGGCTCTTTCGTTCGCGCCCGATATAAGGGCGGCTCACAGCTGCGGGACAGTTGGGGACTCTCACCCCATTCCCTTTTAATCGCACAACTCCCCGGCAGAGTGTTCTGAGTGGGAGCGTTGCGAACCGTTGCGAGTGCAAAGTTAAGTAATAATATTGAGAATCATGCAAGTAGGCGAAGTAAAATATATCTACGTTTGCTTCGCTTAATCGGTTTTTTCTGCTAACTTTGTGCGCGAGATAACTATCAGTAGCAGTTTAACTAACACAAAAGTGTATGAAAATCTATTTCAATCATAAGGAAGAACTTTGGAATTCGTGGTCGCATGGTGCGGGCATTGTCCTCGGCTTGGTCGTAGGCACGGCGCTGCTCGTGTGGTGCGGCTGGGCGCGCAACGGCTGGGCTACAGCCGGCGTGATACTCTACCTCTTCGGTATGCTCTCGAGCTACATCGCCTCCACCGTCTATCACGCTCTCTCGGCATGGTCGCCCTGGAAAGAGCGTCTGCGCAAGTGGGACCATGCCGCTATCTACTGGCACATAGCAGGCTCCTATTCGCCCATCACGCTCGTAGCCCTGCGCGAGTACGGCTACTGGGGTTGGGCGCTCTTCGCCTTCATCTGGGCTGCCGCCATCGCGGGCACCATAAAGAGCTTCTCGTCGCTGAAGGGACACAGCAATCAGGAGACCATCTGCTACGTGGCGATGGGATTGAGCGTGCTCGTAGCCTTCAAGCCCCTCGTCCACTGCGTAGACCCATCGGCTATCATCTGGATTATAGCCGAGGGCGTCTGCTTCATCACCGGCGCCGTCTTCTACGCCGTGCGCAAGCGCCGCTTCATGCACACCGTCTTCCACTTCTTCGTGCTCGCTGGCAGCGTCTGTCACATCATCGCTGTGTGGGATATACTGATGAGGTGGCTGTAGGATTGTAGTATGAGGTAGGCGTAGATTTGTAGAAAATAAAATATGGCAAATTCTCCTTGTTCAGGAGAATTTGCCATATTTTATTTCATTATTTAGAAAACTATACACATAGCCCGGGCTTTGAAAATAGAGTCCAGAGCGTGCATCATTGAGCTTCTCGTGTGTCTCGGAATTGTAGAACGTGTCGAAGGCTTCGGTCATGGTCATGCCTTGTTTTTCCATTAGCATGACAATGAGGTCGCGCTCCATACATTCTACCATGTATTCAAAGTCTTTCATATCTTTCTTAATAATCTGATTGCTTTTTCTGTACCAAAGAAATACTGGAAGGTTATACCTTTCATATATTTCAAATTCTCAAGAAATGTTTCTAAAGATATCTCACGCTCGATGTATCTGCGCACTTGCACACCGACACGATCGTTGGCAATAGGCCCAACAACAATGTCGTAGTCGTGTACGCTTTCGCCATCTTCAGAGTTGCGGTTGGCGAATACAAAGTTTGCCCATTCCTTTGAGTAACCATCAAATTGTAGCACTTTAAGTGATTCGTCAGAAAGGGCTTTTTCGTCAAACTCAAATGCGTTCAAGATTGGTTTACCACCGAATTGGAAAGATTTGTATTCGGCAAGTTTCTCTGCTTGTGCCTTGTCTGCACTAAGGTAGAAACCACGACCAAAGTCTTTGTTCGGCTTTGATTTGCTGAAATCAATCTCCGTGATTTCTACCGTTGAACCATGATATAACTTCATACTAATTCTCCTCCATTGCGATGACAGAAAGCCGTGAGGTCTTCTGTTGTGTCTTTAAAACTCAAGGTGTGCATCACATCGTAGAAACGCTCAAGCATTTCTATGCCTTTGAATCTTCTTAGATAACGGTAGGCTTGCGTGTCTGTCAACTTGTGCCGTTTGGCAAACTCATTGATAGACGCGATGATATATTCCGCTTTGTTCTTTACATTATCCATAGTATTGAAGGATTAGTTGTTTATTATATAACATAACATGAAGCGATCAATGCGCCTCAAGCCAGTTCTCGCCCCAGCCCGAATCGGCTACGAGCGGCACCTGCAGCGGGTAGGCGTTCTGCATTTCTTCTATTACGATCTTCTCAACAAGCTCTTTCTCCTCTGGCAGAACAGAGAAGTTGAGTTCGTCGTGCACCTGCAGAATCATCTTAGAACGGACACCCTCGCGGCGGAAGCGCTCGTAGATGCGCACCATTGCTATCTTTATGATGTCGGCGGCAGAGCCTTGTATCGGTGCGTTGATGGCGTTGCGCTCGGCGAAGTTGCGCACTGTGGCGTTGTGCGAAGTGATGTCGGGCAGGTAGCGGCGGCGGTGGAAGAACGTCTCGGCGTAGCCATGGTCGCGCGCCAGCTGCTTCGCCTTCTCCATGTACTCATGTACGCCGGGGAAGGTGCTGAAGTAGCCGTCGATGAGCTGCTTCGCCTCGTCGCGCGAGATGTCGAGACGCTCGGCAAGTCCGAAGACGGTGATGCCGTAGATGATGCCGAAGTTGGCGCGCTTAGCCTTGGTGCGCTGGTCGCGCGACACGGCTTCTATATCCTCTTTATATATGCGCGCTGCGGTGGCGGCGTGTATGTCGTATCCCTCGCGGAACGCCTCAATCATGTTCTTGTCGCCGGAGAGGTGAGCCATGACGCGAAGCTCAATCTGCGAGTAGTCGGCAGAGAAGAAGAGCTGGCCGGGTTCGGGGATGAAGCACTTTCGAATCTCCTTGCCGTCCTCGCCGCGCACGGGGATGTTCTGCAGGTTGGGATCGGAAGAGGAGAGGCGGCCCGTTGCCGTTACAGCCTGATTGAACGAGGTGTGGATATGTCCGGTGCGTGGGTTGATGAGCTTGGGCAGCGCGTCGACATACGTGCCGAGCAGCTTCTTCAGTCCACGATGCTCGAGGATATGGTTGACGATGGGCGCCTTGGAGCGCAGCTGCTGCAGCACCTCCTCGGATGTTACGTACTGACCGGTCTTGGTCTTCTTCGGTTTCTCCACTATCTTCATCTCGCCGAAGAGCACTTCGCCCACCTGCTTCGGCGAGGCGATGTTGAACTCGTGACCGGCGAGCTCGTAGATGCTCTGCTCTATCTGCTGCATGCGCTCGGTGAGCACCTTCGATGTCTCGGCGAGCGCATCGGTGTCGAGACGCACGCCGTTCATCTCCATCTCGGCGAGAACCGGCACAAGCGGCATCTCGATGTTGTAGAACAACTCCTCGACGTCGGCTTCCTTGAGTCGCGGCTTCAGCACGTTGTACAGACGCAGCGTCACGTCGGCGTCCTCGGCAGCATAGTCGCAGACAGCGCTCGGCGGAAGGTCGCGCATGTTGCGCTGCGACTTTCCCTTCGGACCAATCAGTTCGTCGATATGAATCGTCTGATAGTGGAGTAGGGTTTCGGCGAGCGTGTCCATGTTGTGCTTCTGCTCGGGCTGCAGCACATAGTGGGCTATCATCGTGTCGAACATCGGAGCGGCAAGACGCACGCCGTAGTTCATCAGTACTTCCATGTCGTACTTGATGTTCTGACCTATCTTCAGAATTTCTGTGCTTTCATACAGCGGTTTGAAGATATTTACAATTCTTTCCGCTTTTTCACGTTCGTTAGGAATTGCGACATAAAACGCCTTTCCTTCCTCTATTGCGAAGCTCAAACCCACCAATTCTGCGTCAATTGCATTGGTTGAAGTGGTCTCCGTGTCTAGAACGAGAATTTTCGATGAAGTAAATTTTTCGCAAATTCTGCGCGCATCTTCCTCAGTTTCAATCAGTTGGTAGTCGTGAGGGGTCGTTTTTAAGCTCTCATAGCTTGAAAATTCTGAACCAACTGCATCCTCGGTCGGATTTTCGGCAAATAAATCGAGTTGTAAATTAACAGATTTTTGCGGTTGTTGAGGCTTCTTTACAAACTTGTCCAAAAGACTCTTGAACTCGAGTTCGGTGAAGATTTCGGCGAGTCGTGCCGTGTCGGGCTCCTGAAGCTTCAAAGCGTCGAGGTCGAGGTCGATGGGAACATCGGTGCGGATGGTGGCGAGGAACTTCGACATGCGTATATCGTCGATAGCGCCCTCAACCTTCTCGCGCAACTTGCCTTTTATCTTTGCGGAGTTCTCGAGGATGGAGTCGATGCTGCCGAACTCGGAGATGAGCTTGGTGGCTGTCTTCGGACCTACGCCAGGACAACCCGGGAAGTTGTCGGCTGAGTCGCCCATCAGCGCCAGCAGGTCGATGACCTGGGTGGGGGAGTGGAGCTCGTACTTCTCGCAGACTTCCTTCGGACCCATCGTCTCGTAGCCTCCGCCGTGGCGCGGTCGGAAGATGAACACGTTGTCGCGCACCAGCTGACCGTAGTCCTTGTCGGGCGTGAGCATGTATGTCTGCACACCGGCTTCGCCTGCTTTCGTGGCGAGTGTGCCGATAACGTCGTCAGCCTCGAAGCCGTCTACCTGCAGCACGGGGATGTGCATCGCCGTGATGATGTCCTTAATAATAGGTACAGAGGCGCGTATGTCCTCGGGCGTGGCTTCGCGCTGTGCCTTGTACGCAGGGAACGCCTCGTCGCGGAAGGTCTTGCCGTGGTCGAACGCCACGCCGATGTGCGTGGGCTGCTCTTTGGTGAGTATCTCGTTGAGCGTGTTCACGAAGCCCATGACGGCTGACGTGTTCATGCCCTTAGAGTTGATGCGCGGATTCTTTATGAATGCGTAGTAGGCACGATAGATGAGTGCGTAGGCATCAAGAAGAAAAAGTTTTTCCATGTTGTGATGGTGTTATGTTGAGGTGGTGTTATGTTGAGGTGTTGAGGTGGTGTGATGGTGAGAGGGTGTTGTGTTGTGGTGTTGTGGTGTTGTGATATCTCCTTATCAACTCTCCAACTTGTCTCCTTTTCAACTAATTGCAAGTCCTCTTGCCAACTCTTTTCCTCGCCTCCTCTTAACCTTATTAATAATTATTAGGTGTAAAATTACAAAAAAAATGTCACTAATAACGGCAAATTCCGTAACTTTGTACGAAATATTATAATACAATGGATTATCTGTCAATTATAAAGCACCCGATTGAGGCGGAAATCGCCGATTTCATCACACTTTTCAATCAGTCGCTCTCGCATGAGGACGGACTGCTCGGCTCTGCGCTCGAGCATATCCGCAAGCGTGCAGGCAAGCGTATGCGTCCAATGCTCATTCTGCTCATGGCGAAGAACTTCGGACAGATAAACCATTCTACGCAGAATGCTGCCGTGGGTCTGGAACTGCTGCATACGGCTTCGCTCGTGCACGACGACGTGGTGGACGAGAGCGAGGAGCGTCGCGGTCAGGCGTCGGTGAACGCTACTTACGACAATAAGGTGGCTGTGCTCGTGGGCGACTATATCCTTTCTACGGCGTTGCTTTGCGTGGCTCGCACCCACTCGGAGCAGATCGTTGCCTATCTTGCCGAACTCGGACGCACGCTTTCCGACGGCGAGATTCTGCAACTCTCGAACATCGGACGCAAGGACATCTCGGAGGATGTCTACTACGACGTGATAAAGCAGAAGACGGCGGCTCTCTTCGAGGCTTGTGCCGGCATCGGTGCGCTCTCTTCGGGCGCTTCGGAGGAGGATGTGGAGGCTGCGAAGCTGTTCGGTCAGAATCTCGGCATCACTTTCCAGATTCGCGACGACATCTTCGACTATTACGACTCGTCCGAAATCGGCAAGCCTACGGGCAACGATATGGCTGAAGGAAAGCTGACGCTCCCCGTCATCTACGCTGTGAACAATGGTGGTGATGAGGCGATGCGCGAACTTGCGCTGAAGGTGAAGGCACGCACGGTAAGTGGCGATGAAATCGCGAAATTGGTGGCTTATACCAAGGAAAAAGGCGGTATAGAATATGCTGAGCGCCGCATGTGGGAGTTCCACGCCGAGGCTCAGCGCTTCATCGACGAGCACGTGAAGCAGCCGGAAGTGAAGGAAGCCCTGCAGGCTTACCTCGACTTCGTAATAAAGAGAACAAAGTAAAATTAGTTATTTCATATAAAAACGTTCTTTTAAGAGTCTTTCTTGGAAGAACGTTTTTCGTTTTCTACAATTGCTATAGGGCAGAACAAGGCTTTTGCTGTAAAAACGCTTGTTACCACCCACTGGTAACACTATTACCTCTACGCGGTAATGCTGTTACCTCTACGCGGTAATCGTGTTCCCGCTGCGCGGTAATTCTGTTTCGCTGCGCATTTAGGACATAAGAAATAAGGGTATGCATTCTATGTATCTACCAATGAGATATAGAATGCACACCCTTTTATTTGAAGAATCTTAGTCTTTAAAAGAATTTGAAGCTCCTATGCTTGAATTAATTCATGCCTTAGAAGAACTTGATCTGCTCGCCCTTCAGCTCGCTGAGGAGCATGTTTGCGAGGCGTGATGTGCCGAGGCGGAACCACTTGTTGGTGAGCCACTTTTCGCCCAGAACCTCCTTAACGATGGTGTAGTAGGTGATGGCATCCATAACGGTATTGATGCCGCCAGCGGGCTTGAAACCTATCTGTATGCCCGTTTCATCGTAGTATTCCTTGATAGCCTGGCACATAACGTATGCAGCCTCCGGAGTAGCGGCAGGCTCCAACTTGCTGGTAGAAGTCTTGATGTAGTCGGCACCGGCGTACATGGCGAGGATAGACGCCTTCTTGATGTTAGAAGCGGTCTTGATAGCGCCAGTCTCGAGGATAACCTTCATGGCTACGTCCTCGCCGCAAGCAGCCTTCTGCTCCGAAATCTCGTCGCAAACACCCTCATAGTCGCCCGAGAGGAACTTGCCAACCGGCATCACGATATCAATCTCTGTAGCGCCGTCAGCCACAGCGAGCGATGCTTCTGCCACCTTCACCTCGATACGAGCCTGAGAAGAAGGGAATGAGCCGCTAACGCAGGCAATCTCTACGCCGTCTACCTCCAAAGACTCTGCAACGGTCTTTGCGAAGCACGGATAAACGCAGATGGTAGCCACGTGGGGCAGTTCGGGATACTCGTTGTCGAAGTCGTTCACGCGCTCTGTAAAGGCGAGTACGCTTGTCTCTGAGTCGGTGGTCTTGAGTGTTGTGAGCTCGATGCTGCCGAAGAGGAACTTCTTTACTTCCTCTGTGTCGTTCTGCGGCACCTTCTCAGCGATAATCTTGCGTACAGCCTCGCGAACAGCGTTGTCGTCGAGGTCGGTGTTGTACTTTGCGAGAGCCTCGTCGTACTTGCTCGGCTCCTGCTTATTTGCCTCCTGGTCGTGGAGGATAACGTCTTTAATGATTCCCATTGTTGTTAATATGTTTTGGTTTGTTGTTTCTTCTAAGAACTAAGCCTTTCTATGCCTCTTTAATCCTTTCTAAGCCTTTCTAATTACTAAGCCTTTGGTGGAAGGGTAGGCGCCTTTTAAGCCTTAAGCTTCGGGTTGTTCTTGTGGCGATTCTTGTCGCGCATGGTCTTTTTCTCGAAGCTCTTCTGCAAAGCTTCCGTAAGGTCTACGCCAGTCTGATTAGCCAGGCAGATAAGAACCCACAGAATATCCGCCATTTCTTCGGACGGATCGTGCGATTCGCCCTCCTTGAAGCTCTGGTCGCCGTAGCGACGAGCCATGATGCGAGCCAGTTCGCCCACCTCTTCCGTAAGGCAAGCCATGTTGGTCAGTTCGGAGAAATAGCGCACGCCGTACTCCTTAATCCAACGGTCTACAGCCTCTTGTGCTTCCTTTATTGTCATATCGTTATATGTGATGTTATATCTTATTTTTGGGGTGCCTATTCCTTGTTTTTCGTGTCCATGCAGATGGTTACTGGTCCGTCGTTCAAAAGCTCCACCTTCATGTCTGCTCCAAATTCGCCCGTTCCCACCTGCTTGCCGATTGCATCGCTCAGTTTGCGGCAGAATTCCTCGTAGAGCGGCACGGAAATCTCGTGACGAGCCGCGCGGAACCATGATGGTCGGTTGCCCTTTTTGTATGAAGCGTAGAGCGTAAACTGGCTAACCACCAACGCCTCGCCCTCTACATCCACGAGCGAGCGGTTCATAACGCCGTTCTCGTCGTCGAAGATGCGCAGGGCTGCCACCTTCTTCACGAGCCAGTCTACGTCCTCAGACGTGTCGGCTTCCTCCACGCCGAGTAGCAGAAGGAGTCCGTTACCGATAGATGATTTGATGTTGCCGTCAATGGTTACTGATGCGTGCTGCACGCGCTGTATTACTGTTCTCATTTCTTGTCTCTGATAGGGTAGTATTGTTATCGTTCGCAGGGCGTTTCCAGCTCTGCAAAACTATGAAATTATCTTCTACAAAGTTAATACAAATACTTGAAATCTGCAATTATTTATTGAAATGCTCTGCTATAAGCTTTGCTTTTGCTGCGCCAATCACTTCTGTAAGCTCCTCCACGCTTGCCTCACGTATGCGTTTCAGGCTCTTGAACGCCTTCAGAAGAGCGTCGCGCGTTGTCGGGCCTATACCCTTGATGTCGTCCAGTTCGCTGTGCAGGGCGTGCTTCGATCGCTTGTCGCGGTGGAACTGTATAGCATAGCGGTGCACCTCGTCTTGTATCTGCGTCAGAACGTGGAACAGTTCGGAGTTGGTCTTCAGCGCGATGGTTTGCGGCGGATTGCCGTAGAGCAGTTCGTTGGTGCGGTGACGATTGTCCTTTGCGAGTCCGGCGATAGGGATATTAAGTCCTAATTCGCCCTCCACAACCTCTCTCACGACACTCATCTGTCCCAATCCACCGTCCGTAATAATCAGGTCGGGCAGGGCAGCGTCCTCCTCAATCATGCGCGAATAGCGGCGTCTAACCACTTCTTGCATCGAAGCATAGTCGTCAGGTCCCACTACGGTCTTGATATTATACTTGCGATAGTCCTTTTTCGACGGTTTCATGCCCTTGAACACCACGCAGCCAGCTACCGCATCCGTACCCGATATGTTCGAGTTGTCGAAGCATTCTATATGATAAGGCAGTTTTTCGAGCTGCAGTTTCTGCTGCAATTCCTTCATAAGGCGCGTCTGCTTCTGCTCGGGATTGAGCTTTTCGGCCTGCTTCAAACGATCGAACTTATACTGCTTGCAGTTCATCTCGCCCAGCTCCAACAGATGCTTCTTGTCGCCGCGCTGCGGCACGAAGAATTGCGCATCGTTCAGCGTCCACTCCATCTCGAACGGCACAATAATCTCCTTCGCCTTGCTCTTGAACCTCTCTCTGATCTCTGGAATCGCAGTAAGCAGCAACTCCTGGTCGGTTTCATCGAGCTTGCGCTTGTATTCGAACGTGAAACTCTGGTTTACGGCGCCATTCTTAACGTGAATATAGTTGATGAACGCCGTGCGGTTAGCCTCGTCGTCCACAATAGTGAACACATCCACGTCGGCGATGGTATGGCTCACAACCTCGCTTTTGGCGCAGAAACTCTCTATAAGCAGGTACTTCTGCTTCAGTTCTTCCGCCTCTTCAAACTTCAGTTCGGCTGCTTTCTGCTGCATCTGCTCGAAAACATGCTTAGAAAGTTCGCGCGTGTTTCCTTTCAGAATCTCGCGAGCCTGAGCGATAGAAGCCTGATAGTCCTCCAACGACTGCTTTCCGCAGCACGGCGCCTTGCAGTTGTGAATGTGATATTCCAGGCACGGCTTGTACTTGCCCTGTTCGATGCCCTCCTTCGTGATTATCTGGCGGCAAGTGCGCGGTTTGTAGAGTTTATGAATCAGTTCGAGCACGGCGAACATGCTACTTGTGTGAGAGTAGGGACCGAAGAATGTGCCGAACCGCTTGTTCACCTGTCGCGTCTTGAACACGCGCGGTAGATACTCGTTCGTGATGCAGATGCTCGGATAAGTCTTGCCGTCCTTCAGCAGCACGTTGTAACGCGGATTGTACTTCTTTATAAGACTGTTTTCGAGGAGCAGGGCGTCCTCCTCCGTGTTCACCACCGTGTAGCTTATGTCCTCAATCTTCGACACAAGCACCTTGGTCTTGAACCTGTCCACCTCTTTATGAAAATAGCTCGACACACGCTGTTTCAAGCGTTTCGCCTTGCCTACATATATGATAGTATGTTCGGCGTCGTAGAACTGGTAGCTGCCAGGCTTGTCCGGCATGTTAAGTACGATGTTCTTCAACCGTTCGATGCGCTTTTCGTTTTCTTCCTTTGTCATATAACTTGCTTGAAACTAAGTGTTTTGCTTTGTTTTGTTTCACGTGGAACTTAAAAGGCTATGGCGCATGCCATAGCCTTTAATTGTATACTTTTGTATTGTTGATGCAGCTGAGACAGCTGCCCCCCTTAGAGGCATCCCTTGGGTTTAAATCTTAATAAGCGATGTTATCTCGATGTCTTCGTCGAAACCGTCGCGACCGTTGAGTCCTTCGTTAACGAGTTCGATGATGAAGTTGGCGTAAACCTTCTTCGGGTGAAACTTCTTGACGAGGTTGCATGCAGCCTTCATGGTTCCGCCTGTGGCGAGGAGGTCGTCGTGCAGCAAAATAACGTCGTCTTCACCGATAGCATCCTTGTGAATCTCGATGGTGTCCTTGCCATACTCCTTAGCGTAGCTTTCCTGTACTGTGTCGCAGGGCAGTTTGCCCGGCTTGCGGCAGAGCACAACGCCAGCGCCGAGACGCAGGGCGAGAGCAGACGACATAACGAAGCCGCGCGACTCGATGCCTACGATTTTGGTGATGCCCTTGTCCTTGTACAGATCGTACATCTCGTCGCAGATTTCCTTCAGACACTCGTTGTTCTTGAAGAGAGTAGTGACGTCACGGAAGTTAACTCCCTTCTTCGGCCAATCTGGTATGCAACGCAGATTGTCAAGCAATAGTTTGTTGTTCATTTTTAAATATTTAATTGTTGTTTGTTTATTCAAAAGTTTCACGTGAAACTAACGTTTCATCAGCACCAAGAGCACGTTGATGTCGCTGGGCGAGACGCCGGGGATGCGCGATGCCTGTCCGAGTGTTTCGGGATTGATGCGCGTAAGCTTCTGTCTGCCCTCGGTAGAAATCTCGTGAAGCTCTGCGTAGTTGAAGTGTCCCTTGATGTGTATGTCCTCCAGTCGGTGCATCTTCTCTGCCACGAGTCGCTCGCGTTCGATGTAACCCTTGTACTTTATCTGAATCTCCGCCGCCTCTACTATCTCCGCCTGTCGTGCGTCGTTGGTCTGCAGCGTCTCCTGTAGGGTAGGGATAGCCGAGGCAAGCTGCTCTAAGCTCAGTTGCGGTCGTGCTACAAGACTCGCTATAGTGGTGCCGAACTGCATTGGTGTTGTTCCGAAACGTTCGAGTGCATCGTTGATGTCGCGCGGTTTCACGTTCGTCTGGTCGCAGTAGCGCACGATGCGCTCTATCTCCGTCTTTTTCTTCAGCCAGTGGTCGTAGCGTTCGCGCGAAGCAATGCCCAATTCGTACGCTTTCTCCGTAAGACGAGCGTCGGCGTTGTCCTGGCGCAGCAGAATGCGGTACTCGGCGCGCGAGGTGAACATACGGTACGGTTCGTCAACGCCCTTAGTGGTGAGATCGTCGATGAGAACGCCGATATACGCCTCGTCGCGTTTCAGGACGAACGGGGCAGAGCCGCCGCAGTAGAGCGCTGCGTTCACACCAGCCATTAGTCCTTGTCCGCCCGCCTCCTCGTAGCCCGTCGTTCCGTTTACCTGTCCGGCGAAGAACAATCCGCTGACGAGCTTCGATTCCAACGACGGCTTCAGCTGTGTAGGGTCGAAGTAGTCGTACTCTATAGCGTAGCCCGGTCGGTAGACGCGTATGTCGCGGAATGCCGGTATCTTCTTCAGCGCCTCGAGCTGCACCTCCATCGGCATCGACGACGAGAAGCCGTTAAGGTACATCTCGTTTGTGTCCTCGCCCTCCGGCTCCAGGAACAGCGGATGCTGGTTCTTGTCGGGGAAGGTCATGAGCTTCGTCTCGATAGACGGGCAGTAGCGCGGTCCGGTCGACTGTATCTGTCCGTTGTAGAGTGGGGAGTCGGCGATGGCTGCGCGCAGCGTGTCGTGCACCTCCTTGTTGGTGTATGTCGTCCAGCAGGGCAACTGTTCGAGATGTCTTGGCGCCGTCATATAAGAGAATCCGTGATAGTCGGTCTCGCCCGGCTGTTCCTCCATATCCTCGAAGTGAACCGAGCGGCGGTCGATGCGCACCGGTGTGCCGGTCTTCATTCGTGCTGCTGTTATGCCGTGTCGGGTGATGCTCTCGGTGAAATGGAGCACGGCTGGCTCGGCGCATCTGCCTCCTGGCACCTTATGCTTGCCCACGTGCATGAGTCCGTTGAGGAATGTTCCGGCTGTTATCACTACTGCCTTTGCTCTGAGCGTGACGCCCCACACCGTCTCTACGCCCACCGCCTCGCCGTTTTCTACGATCAGCTTGCAGGCTTCGTCCTGCCAGATGTCGAGGTTGTCGGTGCGGTCGAGTTGCGTGCGCCATTCCCAGATGAACTTGCCGCGGTCGCATTGCGCTCTCGGGCTCCATACTGCCGGTCCCTTTCCGCGGTTGAGCATGCGGAATTGTATTGATGTGGCGTCGGTGACGAGTCCCATCTTGCCGCCGAGTGCGTCAATCTCGCGCACTATCTGTCCTTTTGCTATTCCGCCGACGGCGGGGTTGCAGCTCATCTGCGCCAGTTTGTTCATGTCCATCGTCACGAGGCATGTCTTTGCGCCCATGCGTGCTGCGGCTGCTGCCGCCTCGCATCCGGCGTGTCCGCCTCCGATGACGATTACGTCGTATTTCAAAATCATATATTGTTGCGTTGTTTGCTGTTGTTTTGTATCCTGCGTATTCTGTGGGAATATTCATGTTCTCCCACTGATTTCACTCTACACAGATGGTTAGGCTGTGTAGGTTTTCCCACGGAATTCACGGATCTCACAGAATTACTTGCTGAGAAGAATCTCCCACGGAATCCACGGAATCCACAGAATTACTTGCTGAGAAGAATCTCCCACGGAATCCACGGAATCCACAGAAGTTATGGTGCGCTCCTACGATTGGCACCAGATTCCGTCCGCCGTCCGATCAGATTCCGTCCGCCGTCCGATCAGATTCCGTCCGCCATCCGATGCCTCGACCAGTCAGCGCGGATGCCTAATCGACAACAAAAAAAGCGGAGGTCTTTAGGGCCTCCGCTTTGTATCTTATGAGCCTACGACATACCTGTCGTAGACATGGCAATCAGTAGTGTTGTTTTGTAGTGCCTACGGCAGGAACTGAAAGTCAGCGGCGCGTAGCGGAAAGCTAATGTCGTAGGCTCCTATTGTTTAGTCCTCAAGCGGCACTGCGAAGTAAGCCTTCTTGCCGGTAGGATAAACGCCCTGAATGTAGAGCACGGGGTCTTTGCTTGTAGAAGCCTCCTTCACGGCGTTCTGCAAATCCTCGATGGTCTTCACGGCGCTGTCGTTGACGCGCTGGATGATGAAGCCCTTTGTGATGCCTGCGTTCTTCAGCTTGCCTGCGTTCACCTTCAGCACCTCCAGACCGTAGCCAATGTTCAGCTGCTCCTTCTGGGCATCTGTAACGGCGCGGAAGTTGCCGCCGAGCACGTCGAGGTCAGCCTTCTTTACGACCTGCGTGTTGCCCTTTTCGTTCTTCAGCGTCAAGGTCTTTGTAGCCTTCTTCTTGTCGCGCAGATAAGTGACGCTCACCTTGTCGCCCGGGCGTTTCTTTGCGAGCACCTCCTGCAGTTCTGCCATCTTGCCCACCGGCTTGCCGTCGATAGCAGTGATGACGTCGCCTTCCTTCATGCCAGCCTCTTCAGCCGCACTCTCTTCAGAAACCTTGGCTACGTAGATGCCCTCCATTGTGCCGAGGTCTACGTCCTCGCCCTTGTCCTTCTTGGCGTCAACATAGTTCTTTACGTCCTGGCCCTGTATGCCGATGAGCGCACGCTGCACGGTGCCGTACTGCTTCAGGTCGGCTACCACCTTGTTCATGATAGAGGTAGGAATAGCGAAGCCGTAGCCGCTGAACGAACCGGTCTGCGAGTAGAGCATGGCGTTGATGCCGATAAGCTCACCGCGAGTGTTGACGAGTGCGCCGCCCGAGTTGCCGGGGTTGATGGCAGCGTCGGTCTGTATGAACGACTCCACGCCGTTCTGATAGAGCGAGCGAGCCTTAGCGCTCACGATGCCCGCCGTAACGGTGTTGGTAAGGTTGAACGGGTTGCCCACGGCGAGCACCCATTCGCCCACCTTGATGTCGTCGCTGTTGGCGATGGTGATAGCCGGCAGGTTCTTGCCGTCGATCTTGATGAGCGCCAGGTCAGACGCTTTGTCGGTGCCGATGATGCGAGCCGAGTATTCCTTGTTGTCGTTGAGCGTAACGGTCAGTTCGTCGGCGTCAGCCACCACGTGGTTGTTCGTTACGATGTAGCCGTCGGTAGAGATGATGACGCCAGAGCCAGATCCCTGCTGCTTCGGTGTGCGCACGCTGCGCTTCTGCTTACCGCCGTTGCCCTGCGGGTTGCCGAAGAAGCCGAACGGGTCAGAGAAGAAGTCGGAGAATGGGTCGCTCTCCACCTCTACGGTCTGCACCTTCGAGTTCTTTGTGCTGAGGATATGCACCACCGACGGCAGCGACTTCTCTGCTGCGTACGTCAGGTCGACGGGCTGGGCAGGCACGGCAGCCGATGTAGCCGGCGTAGCGTTCACCTTTAGTAATGTTCCTGTAGAGAAGGCAAAGGCAAGAGCGCTCATTGCCACAACAAAATACTTAGAATACTTTTTCATAGTTCTGTTTATTTTCTTGTTTGTTATTGTTTTCTAATCGTTTACGACCTACTTAACGCTGTCGCCCGGTTTGACACATTGCCGTTCGTGTGGGTCGAGCGGTGTTAAAACAACAGCGTTTCTGTTTTCGTGGTTGCAAATTTAGGCGCAAAAATTGTTAATCTGACAAATTGACATGCATCTTTATCCCATTTTAACACTACAATTTAACATATTAACGGCTGTTAGAAAACAAATGCTCGTTTTTTACTTTTGTTTTGTTTCCGCCGCCTCCCTGCGTCTCATGTTGGGGAAATAGCGCAGTGTCAAGTAAAGTGCAGCAATCATACCGATAGCTCCGCCAGCATAACCTATATATTCTATAGATAGTCGGCTCACCACCAGTCCGCCTATATATGCGCCGCTGCCTATGCCGAGGTTGAAGATGCCCGAGAAGATAGACATGGCGATGGACGTGGCGTGCTCCGGCGCAAAGCGTATGGTGTTGTCCTGAAAGGCTATGTTGAACGCCGTAGCCATGGCTCCCCACAAGATGCAGACGGCGAGTATGTACGCCATGCCCGTAGCCGCAGCCTGCAGAAGAAGCATGCACAAGGCAGGACCTAACGTGACGGCAAGCATGAAGCGGCGGCGGTTAGACATATAGTATTTTGAGAAGGCTATGCTGCCGAACATGCCCGAACCACCGCACACGATGAGCACCAGCGTCACGGTGTCGGGCGCCATGGCTGCCACCTTGCCCAGGAATGGCTCGATGTAGCTATAACCAGTGTAGTGGGCTGTAGCGAAGAGCACCGACATGATGAACACGCCCAGCAGCACGCGGTTGTGCAGCAGCGTCGGAAGCTCCTTGAAGGCGAACTTGCCGCGGCTCTGCAGTTTGGGAAATACCATGAGTATGAACACGAATATGAGGGCGGAGATGATGGCGATGCTAAGAAACGTCATTCGCCAGCCTACATAAAGACCTACCACGCGACCCAGCGGCAGACCTACGACCATGGCTACCGACGAACCGGTGGCAATGGCGCTCAGTCCTAAGGCACGCCTTCCGTCGGGCACGGTACGTACGGCAAGTGGTGGAGCTATCGACCAAAATATGGAATGGGCGCACGCCACACCAATGCGCGAGAGCATCAATGTGTAATAGCCTTCGGCAAATGCCGATGCAACATGGCTCACAACAAACAGGGCTATAATGGAAAGCAGCAACCGCTTCAGCTCCATCTTCGACACCATTATCATCAGCGGCAGCGACATTATAGCAACCACCCAGGCGTACACCGAGATGAGCAGACCGGCACGAGCCTCGCTGATATTAAGGTCGGTGGCAATGTCGGTGAGCAGACCGATAGGCATAAACTCGGAGGTGTTGAACACGAACACGGCAAAGGTAAGCCCTACAAGGGGCAACCATCTGGTAAAAGATTCTTTGTTTTGCATCCTAAAAATAAAATGTATTACTTGTTATCCTTTTTTACGCTGCAAAGTTACGCAATTAATAAGGTATAACTGCAACATGTAAACGTTTAACGTTGCAGAACGTGATGCAAATCAAGCGAAGGTCGCAAAAAATCTTTCTCTAAATTCTTAAAATGTGGCAGAATAGGGATATTCATAACATTTTATAGGGAAATTTCTCTTGTCGTTAGTCGAATTTATCGTAAATTCGCAACATTAATCAAAAACACATAGAACAATGAAGAAGTTTTTAATGGCAGCCCTGGCGCTGCTTACATCGGTGCTCGGCGTGCAGGCGCAGGGCTATCAGGACTATAGAGACCATAACTACGGCAGCCGCCGTGACTACTCCATGTATGCCAACCGCTACGACCGCTTCGGCATCGACGGCGTGTATATGGGCATACGCATCGGTCCGTCGTTCACCACCGTCGACTCCGACGACAAGGCGCTCGACGGCGGCAATACGCAGACTGGTCTCAACCTCGGTGTGTTCGGCGGTATGCAGCTCTCGCCGAAGGCTCCGGTGTTCATCGAGAGCGGACTGATGTATGTGGAGAAGGGCGGCAAGAACCTCTATGAGGGCAAGAAGGTGACCTACAGTCTCCACTATCTCGAGATACCGATCGTCATGAAGTATGCCATACAGCTCAACGAGCACTTCTCTGTGCAGCCGTTCGCCGGCGGCTACTTCGCGTTCGGCGTGGGCGGCAAGGCTAAGAACTTCGGCGACCGCGAAGTGTCCAACTCCTTCTCACACCATTACTTCAAGCGCTTCGACGCTGGTCTGCGCTTCGGTTGCGGCGTGACGTACGACCTCTTCTACGCCGACCTCACCTACGATGTCGGACTCTCTAACATCTGTCACGACGAGTTCGATACATCGCACAACCGCAGCCTGTCACTCAGCTTGGGTGTCAACTTCTAACATTTTATAGTGCATTTGTAGCCTATTAGTAGCGGAGGTCTCCGGCCTCCGCAGCAAACTGAGTATGTAATTTGACTTGGTGCTGCGGAGGCCGGAGACCTCCGCTACTGTTAGTTGAATAAAAAAACGACCAAAAATTGCTCAGAATGCGCAATTTTCAGTAACTTTGCAGTCTGTTGGAAACAGTGTCTCGGTTCTGTCGCTGCTGTGCATAGGCGCAGGAGAGGAAAGTCCGGGCAGCACAGGGAACCCCACTTCCGAAAGTAGAAGCTGTCGGCGACGGCAGGTGTCGGTAGAAGAAAACAACCGCCACGCCTCGTGTGTGGTAAGGGTGAGAAGGTGGTGTAAGAGACCACCAGCCGGTGGGTGATCATCGGGCTGTACCATCTGGGGGCTGCAAGTTCATGTATACCATCGTTTGAGGGCGTCCCGTCCGACCATAGCGACGGTGGAGGGTAGAATGCTGGAGACGCAGGGCGACTTGCGTAGTAGATAAATGACAGAAGGCTCGCGGCGCAGCAATCCGGCGCGAGAAACAGAACCCGGCTTATAGAGACACTGTTTCCAACTTTTTTTTACAACGTATTCCTTGCTGAGATAAAGCGGATTAATCGGATTCTTTGCTGAAATAAAAATAACAACGGATTAATCCGCGTTAATTCAACTACACCCAAAGTTAAATCCGTTGTCGATTCAACGCAGCCTAAAAATCCGCAGTTGGTTCAAATAAAAAAAACGAACTCCGTTTAATCCGCTTTTAATTCGGACTGAAACGGAGTTCGTTCTTAATTCAATATCCTGTTTACTTGATAACCTTTACAGTCTTGCCGTTAGCCAGACGTACGATGTTGATGCCCTTCTGGAGGCTGTTGACGCGAGCGCCACCGAGAGTGTAGATCTCTGTGATAGTGCTGTTGTCGGCAGTGTTAACGGTGTTAATGCCGGTTGTTTCAACTGCTGTGCCCTTGAATGTAACGTTCTGCAACTCGGTCATGTTCACGCCCATATACTTTATATAAAGGTCAATCGACTTGTTGTTTACAGAGCCCTTGAGCATCTGCCTGTATGCGTTCATTATAGCATTACCTTCAGTAGAAGCGTTGTCGCCGAGCACAGCATGTGCGAAGCCGCTTTCGTCGTTGAACGAACCGTCCTCAGTTACGTCTATCTTGTAGTCTACGGTGTAGTCGGGGAATGCGTAGCCGTTGAATATGTGGTTCTTCACCTCGAACTTCAGACCGTCGTCAGTCTTTGTCACCTTGATCTCACCTTCTGTCGGTGTGTATCCGCCGTCGGTAAAAATCAATTTATGCAAAAATGTACCATATCTTCCAGCAGGCTTGCAAAGCGTTGTTGGTTAACATGTTAAAGGCTGGTAGATGGCTGTTTTATCTACCAGCCATCTACCAGCCATCTACCAGCAGGGCACAGCCCGCATTAATTGGGTTTTGACATGCTATCCATTGATAGTATTTTTTTTCCTTATGCCTTCTTGCGCTGCGGCAGCAGCGATGCGCCTATACTTACAACGAGCACGGCGAGGATGATGCAGAGCGAAGCCACGGCGTCTATCTCCACCCACTCGTGAATGAGCATCTTCACACCGATGAAGAGCAGCAGTACGCATACGCCGGTCTTCAGATAGCGGAAGCGATCGGCGATGGCTGCCAGGAGGAAGAACATAGCACGCAAACCGAGGATGGCGAAGATGTTAGAGAAGAACACCACATACGGGTCGAGCGACACCGAGAACACAGCCGGAATGCTGTCGAACGCGAATATCAAGTCGCTGAACTCTATCACGAGCACCGTCACGAAGAGCGGGGTGAAGAGCAGACGGCCTGCCTTGCGTATGAAGAAGCGGTCGCCCTCAAACTGTGTGTGTATGCGTCCGGTCTTCGAGAGTAGTCGCACGATAGGATTCTTCTGCACGTCCATCTCCTCCTTCTTGTTGCGGTCGAGGAACATCTTCACACCACTATATATAAGTACGCCACCGAATACCAGCAGCACCCAGTCGAAGCGGCTGATTATGGCCGCGCCGAGGAAGATGAACACGAAGCGCAGCACTATTGCGCCGAGGATGCCCCAGTTGAGCACGTGCTGATACTCGTTCTTGCCCACGCCGAACGCCGTGAATATCATCATCATCACGAACAGGTTGTCTACCGACAGCGTCTTTTCTATAAGGTATCCAGAGATATAGCTCACCGTCATATAATGGCGATACTGCTGCAGACTCGCCTCAAAGTCCGATGGGTCGAGCTTCAGGTGTGGAGCGTACGCCGACGCCACGGCTTTAAGGTCGGCAAAGCTGCTTATGCCGTGCACCATGTCGCCCTTGAACCATAGAAAGACCGAGAAAACAAGTGCGAGTGTTATCCAAACGGCAGTCCATGTGCCTGCCTCACGTATCGACACCTCGTGCGCTTTCTTGTCTATTACGAGCATGTCGAGCACGAGAATGGCGGCTATAAAGACTATGAAGCCGCCCAAAAACATAAATTCTGAAAGATGAAACATGTGTTACTTTTATTTGTTCGGGTGCAAAGTTATACCTAATAATCCGAACACACAACATTTAAATGCGGTTTTAACCGAATTGTAACAAAGGTGGTGAGGTGTTGTGGTGGTGAGATGGTGAGATATGATGTTGTGGTGGTGAGATGGTGAGATGGTGAGGTGGTGAGATGGTGAGATGGTGAGGGTGTTGTGTATAAAATCTCTTAAAACGCGTTTTTTAAGCCCTCTAAGCGCTGCTAATCCAAATATTTTTTGTAATTTTACACCCTTGAAGACGACCCTAAAATCGCTTACAGCGAAAATAAAGGGCATTTGAGGCGATTTTCCGTTGTAGGAAGCGCCCGCATAAACGCAATAAAAATACATTTTATAATAATCAATGGACGAAAATCAAACAATTGATCTGGACAGAGTCCAGAAAATCAACATTGAGGAGGAGATGAAGAAGTCGTACATCGACTATAGTATGTCGGTGATTGTGGCTCGTGCCCTCCCTGATGTTCGCGACGGATTCAAGCCGGTTCACCGCCGCATCCTCTACGGTATGCTCGGCATCGGCAACACAAGCAGCAATCCTTACAAGAAGTGTGCGCGCGTCGTTGGTGAGGTGCTCGGTAAGTACCACCCGCACGGCGACTCTTCTGTCTACGGCGCTTTGGTGCGTATGGGACAGAGCTGGAACATGCGCTACATGCTTGTGGACGGACAGGGTAACTTCGGTTCGGTTGACGGCGACTCTCCTGCTGCCATGCGATACACCGAGTGCCGCCTCTCGAAGATGGGCGAGCACATCATGGACGACTTGGAGAAGGACACTGTAGACATGGACCCTAACTTCGACGATACGCTCACCGAGCCGTCGGTTATGCCTACAAAGATACCTAACCTTCTTGTGAACGGCGGCAACGGTATCGCCGTTGGTATGGCTACCAACATGCCTACCCACAACCTCTGCGAGGTTATCGACGGCTGCTGCGCATACATCGACAACCCCGATATCGACACCGACGGACTCATGCAGTACATCCAGGCGCCCGACTTCCCTACGGGTGCGTACATATATGGCTTGCAGGGCGTGCGCCAGGCTTACGAGACGGGCCGCGGACGCATCGTTATGCGTGCAAAGTCTGAGATCGAGAGCGGCGATACCCACGACAAGATTGTTGTTACCGAGATTCCTTACGGCGTCAACAAGGCCGACCTCGTTGCCGGCATCGCCGACCTCGTTAAGGAGGGCAAGATTACGGGCATCTCTAACGTCAACGACGAATCGGGCCGTCAGGGAATGCGTATCGTTGTCGACGTGAAGCGCGACGCCAACGCCAACGTCATCCTCAACAAGCTCTACAAGATGACAGCTATGCAGTCGTCGTTCTCTGTCAACAGCATTGCGCTTGTCAACGGTCGCCCGCGTCTGCTCACGCTTAAGGAGTGCGTTAAGTATTTCGTAGAGCACCGTCACGACGTCACCATACGCCGCACAAAGTACGACCTCAAGAAGGCTCAGGAGCGTGCCCATATCCTCGAAGGCTTGATTATCGCCTGCGACAACATCGACGAGGTAGTGCGCATCATCCGTGCTTCTAAGACTCCGTCCGACGCTCAGCGCAACCTCGAGAAGCGTTTCGACCTCGACGAACTGCAGTCGAAAGCCATCGTCGACATGCGCCTCTCTCAGCTCACCGGCCTGCGCATCGACCAGTTGCACGCCGAGTTTGAGGAGCTGGAGGGTCAGATTGCCTACTTCGAGCAGATTCTCAGCGACCCTGAGCTTTGCAAGAAGGTGATGAAGGACGACCTGCAGGAGGTGAAGGAGAAGTACGGCGACGAGCGCCGCACGGAGATCAAGCCGTACGAGCACGAGTTCAACGCCGAAGACTTCTACCCGAACGACCCGGTTGTCATCACCGTATCGCACTTGGGCTACATCAAGCGCACACCGCTCAGCGAGTTCCGCGAGCAGTCGCGCGGCGGCGTAGGTTCGAAGGGAGCACGCACACGCGAGCAGGACTTCACCGAGTACATCTACCCGGCTACGATGCACCAGACCATGCTGTTCTTCACACGCAAGGGCCGCTGCTACTGGCTCAAGTGCTACGAGATACCCGAGGGCGACAAGAACTTCAAGGGTCGCGCCATCCAGAACATGCTCAACATCGAGCCCGACGACTCTGTCAACGCATTGCTGCGTCTGCGCGGCTTGAACGACGAGGAGTTCGTGAAGTCGCACTACGTAGTGTTCGCTACGAAGAACGGCACCGTGAAGAAGACAAGCCTCGAGGCTTACTCGCGTCCGCGCACCAACGGTGTCAATGCCATCAACATCGTTGAGGGCGACGAGGTGGTAGACGTGCGCCTCACCAACGGCAAGAACGAGATTATCCTCGCCAACCGCAACGGACGCGCCGTACGCTTCGACGAAGACTCTATCCGCACCATGGGTCGTGTGTCTACCGGTGTGCGCGGCATGAAGCTCGACGACGGCGACGACCAGGTTGTGGGCATGATTGTCGTGAACAACGCCGAGACCGAGACCGTGATGGTTGTGTCTGAGAACGGCTACGGCAAGCGCTCGCAGGTAGAAGACTACCGCAAGACCAACCGTGGCGGCAAGGGCGTGAAGACATTCTCTATCACCGAGAAGACCGGTCGCCTCGTGGCTATCAAGAACGTCACCGACGACAACGACCTCATGATCATCAACAAGAGCGGCATCGCTATTCGCCTCGCCGTTTCGGAGTGTCGTGTCATGGGTCGCGCCACACAGGGCGTGCGCCTCATCAACCTCTCAAAGAAGAACGACGTCATCGCAAGCGTATGCAAGGTGATGAGCACTGAGAAGGAGGCTGAAGTGAGCGGCGACAAGGACGACGAAAACGCAACCCCTGCTACCGATGTTCAGGCAACAGAGGCTCCGCAGACCGAGACTCAAACAACAGAAACAGAATAACAATTAAACCAAACAAAGTTATGAAAAAATTATTCGTAGCAGCATTGCTGGCAGTAACTGCCACATCTGCGTTTGCTCAGGACATCAAGTCTGTTCTTAAGGCAAAGGATTACGCTGAGGCACAGAGCGGTCTCAACTCTTGCCTCTCTTCGCTCAACGACGAAGACAAGGCTAAGGGCTACAACAAGCTCGTCGACCTCTCTTTCGACAAGTTCAACAAGGAGAACGCCGTAGCTATAGAGGCTCAGACTCTCGAGCAGATGGGTCAGAAGAGCAACAAGACCTACGACAAGCAGGGCATGTACGACGCTCTTCTCAACGGTCTTAACAACGCTCTCGAGTGCGACAAGTACGACCAGCTCCCCAATGCTAAGGGCAAGGTGGCTCCTAAGTTCCGCAAGAAGAACGCAGACCGCATCTGGCCTAACCGCATCCAGTTCGTTATCGCTGGTCAGGACGGCTTGCAGGGCGACGACCAGACCGTGGCTTACAAGTACTTCGCTGCTTACGTAGATAGCTACACAGCTCCGCTCTTCGCCGACGTTGACAAGGGCGCACGCGACGAGTATCTCGGCAGCGTAGCCCTCATCGCAGCTCGTCTGGCTTACCAGATGAAGGACATGGACAAGGCTAACCAGTATTGTGACGTAGCCCTCAACGACACAGCTTCTTACAAGGAGGCTCTCGGCGTTAAGGTGGCTTTCATGCAGCAGGCTATGAAGACCAAGGAAGACTCTCTGCGCTGCCTCAAGGACGTAGAGGCTCTCTACCTCAAGGACAAGGCTAACGAGAACATCTTCTCTGTGCTCGCTCCGCTCTACGGCGCTCTCGGCATGCAGGACAAGCAGGACGCTATCCTCGCTGAGCGTCTCGCTGCCAACCCCAACGACTTCATGGCTAACCTCGTGAAGGGTCAGGCTCTCATGAACGCAAGCAAGTGGGACGAGGCTATCGCTACTCTGCAGAAGGCTACAGCAGCTAAGGACGACGCTCTGGCTCTCACCTTCCTCGGCTTCTGCTACAACAACAAGGCTGCCCAGCAGCAGGACGTTGCAGCGATGAAGGGTCTGTTCGAGAAGGCTAAGGAGTGCTTCGAGAAGGCACGCGACATCGACCCCAACCAGCAGCGCGCAAGCTGGTCGTACATGCTCGACAACACCAACTACAACTTGGAGCGTCTGAACGGTGGCAAGTAATCTGCCGTTAGCTTCTATTTTTATTAATTAACTCATGCGGCATGTCCTGCCTATATATATAATAAGGTGGGGCATGCCGTGGATTGTAATCGGGATAAAATGTTCAGAAAACTATTCCTGGTGTCGCTGTTTGCATTCATCGCCCTCGCTCCTGCCTTTGCGCAGAAGAAGGAAATCTCGCAAGCCAAATCTGCTATTAAGGCGGGCAATGCGGTTGAGGCAGAAGCCTCGATGCGCAAGCTGCTTGCCGACTCTGCCCACCGGCAGAACGAGAAAATATGGCTTGTGCTGTTCGACGCTGTGAAGAAGCAGTACGAGGACGTCAACGAGAAGATGTATCTCAAGCAGTCTACCGACACCGCAAAACTCTTCGATGCCGCCTACCGTATGTTCGGTGTGCTCGAAGCGCTCGATTCTGTTGACGCCATGCCCGATAAGGATGGGCGCATAAAGCTGAAGTATCGACGCAAGCACGCCGACTATCTCGACGCCTATCGCAAGAACCTCTATACCGGCGGTTCCTACTTCCTCAACAAGCAGGACTATCCGCGCGCGTTCAAGCTCTTCGCAGCGTACATCGACTGCGCCTCGCAGCCGCTCTTCGAGAGTCAGCAGTACGCCTCTCGCGACAAGCGCCTGCCATCGGCGGCGTTCTACGCCCTCTACAGCGGCTACCGTGCCAACGACGCCGCAGCCACTCTGCGCTACAAGCAGCTGGCTGAGACCGACACGGCGCGTCTGCCGCTCACGCTCGAGTACGAGGCTGAGACCTACCGCGCACAGGCCGACTCGGTCGGCTATCTGGCTACGTTGGAGAAAGGTTTCGCCCACGACCCTGCGTCGGGCTACTTCTTCCCCCATCTGTTCGACTACCGCTTCCAGCGTGGCGACACCGTTCGTGCGCTCGACGTCTGCAACCGTTCGCTTGCCAAGAACGCCAAGAGCACGGTGGCTATGGAGGCTAAGAGCGCCGTGCTGCTCACTATGAAGCGCTACGACGAGTGCGTGCAGGTGTGCGACTCGGTCATCGCTGCCGACGACGCCGCTGCCAACGCTTATCTCAACGCCGGTCTGGCTTACTTCAACCAGGCGGTGAAGATAGACAATGCGCCGAAGCATACTCGTGCCGAGCGCGCAGAGATGCTTGCGCTCTACCGCAAATCGCTTAAGTATATGCAGCCTTATCGCCAGCTCGCGCCCGCACGCTCCGACCTGTGGGCTATGCCGCTCTACACTATCTACCTCAACCTGAATATGGGCAAGGAGTTCGTGGAGATTGATGCGATAATGAAGCAGAAGCGATAGTGGCAGGGGCAGAAGCATAAGCGCTGTATTGATAAAGTAATAGGTGCTCCACTATGGGGCGACCGTTTTTTATGGGTTGAAAGCTCTGTATTGCACCACTTCGTGTGGGGGCGATGCAGTGCTTTCAACCCTTTTTTTGTTCGTAGGAGGGTATGGCTTCCCTGCCATACCCACGCAGCCTCCATTCCTTTGCTACAAACGTTCTCCCACAGAATCCACGGAACACACAGAAACACTTGCTGAGAATATTCTCCCACAGATTTCACAGAACTCACAGAAGTTCTTGCTGAGAATATTCTCCCACAGATTTCACAGATCTGCACAGATTGTTAGGCTGCGTAGACCTCCTACAGAATTCACAGATCTCACAGAAGTTAGGCTACGGATGGCTGCGTTGTTAGCATCTGTGTGGATCTGTGAAATCTGTGGGAGAATATTCTCAGCAGTAGGTTCTGTGAAAATCTGTGCAATCTGTGGGAGGTTCTTCCAAAGCAGAAGGTTCTGTGAATTCTGTGAAATCTGTGGGAGGTTCTCATTCGCTTATTCGTGCGATTCGTGTTCGTTCATCACAGGGATATGTGTTTGGGCTGCGTGGGTATGGCAGGGATGCCATACCCTCCTACATTAGCTTCCGTTTAATCCGATAACTACGCAGCAAGTGAATCCGCTTAATCCGCTGTTAATTTTGTGCATAAATTCCAAGAAAATTCCACCGTCACCGTACGGAATCCGATCGGACGGCGTACGGAATCTGATCGGGCTGCGTACGGAATCTGATCGGACGGCGGACGGAATCCGATCGGACGGCGAACGCAACAGGAAAGAGTTTCAAAACGTCAAAAACGGCAAATATAGGGCGAAAATCTGCAAGAAATCGGCATTTTGATAGAAAATGGCTATTTTTTGTAAGAAATATCCTACTCTTTTAGCAGATTTTTAGCTTACTTTGCAGCAGAAACTTAACACAATATTGTTCTTGTGTTACGCATATATATAATGTATGCACAGAGCGGTGGAGTGTTAGCCTGTTAAACCTAAAAGAGTATTCACGCTAAACGAGAATGGATATGACAACAAACGACGGTAGCTCAACCAAAGATACAAAAATAACCAACACAACAGGACTAACTCAGACTGGCACCAATGTCCGTCCTTCAACCAACACTTTTAAAACTAAGACAACGAACAACGAAACTAAGACAACGAACAACAAGACTAAGACAACGAACATCAAGACAACGACAGAACGAAACATCGAAACCAAGACAGAACCAACAACTGAAACCTCAACCGACCAGAACAAGACAGCTAAACCAGAACACGACACAAAAGCTACCCAGTCGTACATAACGATGGACTTCGATCCGCCCACCACGATGAAGGAGGAGCAGGATCTGCTCTCGGCTATGTACGCCAGCGCCTGCGTACCTAACACCATGCGTATGTCGTACGACATGGTGGAGGATATGCTGACCGACCACATCGACCTCATGGAGGGCGACGACCTCGAAATATGCAATAAGGACACCGAGCTGATTAGCATATAGCCGCAAAAACTGAAACTGCATATCGCGCAAAAACCAGATTAGAATATAACAAGAAACAATATATGACAATGAAAAGAGTAAAGAAGAAGTATCAAACCCCTGTGATCCACTCTATTGAGTTGGGTCCGATCTGTCCCGTCACCGCTTCTGGCGATGTCAGCATCGACTTTGACGGCAATGCCAGCAGCGGTGGAGGCGGTGGCGGCGGAGGTGGCGGAACACCGCCGCCAATGCAGAGTCCGTCGCGCAACCTTTGGGAGAGCGGCTTACAGACCGATGACGACGACGAGACGGCGTACGAATACGGTTGGTAAGCGCCGCTCTTCACCGTCGGGCAACTCCAACCGACACCGTCTGGCAACAACCAACAGTAGCACTAAACCCAAACCCATTAGCAAATCAAAAAACAGAACAGAATATGAAGAAAAGAATTTTCATGCTTGCGGTCTTGATATTGTCAGGGCTGCAATTTGCCGTGGCTGCCATAGACGAGCAGCTGCGAGCGCTCATCACCACCTCCGATGATATCGAGGTGACGGAAGTGACTAACGACGAGGCGAACCCGTGGAAGGTGGAGAACGGTATGGCGTCTACCACACACGGCAAGACGACCACAAACGTAACAGCTACTATTACAATCAAGTTCAGAGCAAAGGGATACATTACGTTTCAGTATTCCGATACCTTCGACCCTTGGACTAACGATGACTATAAAATAGTGAAGTTGGATGATGTTACATATGCAAACAACTATGATAAGCATACAACCCTTACCACTTTCACTCATTATATATCTCTTGAAGAAGGCGAGCATGTTCTTACATTCTCTCATAGACACCAAAATTCCACAACAGGCAATTATTCTCAGGTTCTTTCCATTGGCAATATCCGCCTCGAAACTATAGAGAGTATGTATAAGACAATCCACCTCTCTGCTCCTGGCACGCTTGGTAATGAGGCGTTGGAGCATGTCAACACTTTGCCCGAGGTGCGTGCTCTGCGTCTTTCTGGCAAGATGAATGCTTCCGACTGGAATGACATAAGCAAGATGACTGGTCTTACAGCTATTGATATGACGAATGTCGATATTGAAACAATTCCTGCCAGTGCGTTTACTAATACTGCGATACGCTTTATCGACTTCCCGAAAACGCTTAAGACAATTGGCAATAATGCCTTTTACGATAAATTCTTAACTGGTCCCCTTGTGCTGCCAGAAGGTTTGGATAGCATCGCCTCAGAGGCGTTCTACAGAAACTATATTACAGATGTTACAATACCGGCGAGTGTCAGAGTTATAAATAGTTCTGCATTCCGTGGCAATACATCTTTGCAGAGTGTCACTTTAGGAAGTGGTCTGACATCAATAAGTTCATTATGTTTTTATGAATGTAGCAATCTTGCCATTGTGAAAGGTGGCGAAAATATAAAAACGATAGGTGGTAATGCTTTTAAGAATTGTAAACTTCTGACAAGTGCCGCTGATTTGGCGCCAGTAAGCGTTGGAGATTATGCATTCCAAACTTGCGAGAAATTGGATAGCTTCAATTTTTCAAATATAAAGACGTATGGTAGAGAAGCGTTTGAGTATTGTTATGCTCTGAAAGAAGCCGACTTAAGTACAGCAACATCTTTAGGTATAGAATGTTTTTATAATTGTTATAGTCTTAAAAAAGTAAAGTTAGGCGATAATATTACTACTATTCCAAGTAGTGCTTTTCACGCATGCCATGCTCTTGAGGAGGTGGTTCTTGGTTCTTCTATCAACAGGTTGGAAACCAATTGTTTCGGTAACAACCAAGCAAACGCCTTGAAGCGTGTGTATATCACTGCGCCCGCTCCTCCTGCCGTAGGTAGCGCTCCGTTCTATTCTCCTACAAGCATAACGCTTTACGTTCCCGAATATGCGATGGTGAGCTACAAGCTCGACAACTACTGGAGCCAGTTCACAAAGGTGGAGCCAAACCCGAACCAGCCCGACAAGGTGAACCTCTACAAGAAGCTGGAGCTTACCAGCAATGCACGCATACCTAACTCGCCGGATATCTATCTCGGCAAAGGCGGCGCGCTTATCGTGAACGGCGACAATGCGCAGACATTCGGCAAGTACACCCAGTATATGAATATAGGTGAGACTTCCTCTTCGCTCATCAGCCGTTGCAAGGAGATGACATCTACATCTTCTCAGTTCGATTTCTTTATAGGTGCCACCTCAGGCTCTGGCTATTGGTATTATTTGTGTATGCCGTTCGACGTGAAGCGCAGCGACATCATTCTGCCTGAAGGCACAGCCATCGCCGTGCGCTATTACGACTCTGAGTCGCGTGCTACAAACGGAGCAAGCGGCAACTGGAAAGACGTACCTGCAGACTCTGTGCTGCACATGGGCAAGGGTTATATCTTCCGTTCAAGCAAGGAAGGCAACGTAGGCTTCCCTGCTACCGAGGAGACACACAATGCCATCTTCCGCAACACGGCTGTAAGCACACCGCTTGTAGAGTATGCTGCCGTAGAGAGCGCCAACGCAGGATGGAACCTCGTAGGCAACCCCTATCCTTGCTTCTACGACATATATTATATGGATTTCGCAGCACCTATCACAACATGGGATGTTGACAACCGCACATACAAGGCATACAGTGCTACCGACGACAATTTCGTACTCACACCGCAGCAGGCATTCTTCGTTCAGAAGCCCTCGCTTGTAGACGCCATCACGTTCCAGCCGGCGGGCAGACAGATCAACAAGACCATCGACCACTCGGCTTTGGCTATGCGCCGCGCAGCACGCAGCCAGCAGGTGCAGCGCAAGCTGGTAGACGTGTCGCTGACATGCGCCGACCGCACCGACCGCACACGCGTCGTAGTGAACGCCAACGCTTCTGACGACTTCTGCGCCGACAACGACGCTGTGAAGATGATGGCATACGAGGGCACTCCGCAGATATACACCATCGCCGGTGCAGACCAACTGGCTGTGAACGAGGGCGCTCACCGTGGCGGTAGCGTGGCATTAGGCATGTATCTGCCCGCCGACGACGCGTACACCATCGCCGTAGACCGCGACGAGCTGGGCGTGAAGTTGCTCGACTACGGCGTGGAGGTGGAGATGCCGTACACCTTCAGCGCCGCTGAGGGATGCCTGGACGACCGCTTCACACTCACCTTCGAGGCACCCACTACGGGCATCAACAACGTAGCTACTGACGCCGACGCCGACAACGCCATCTACACTATCGACGGACGCCGCGTGAACAGCACCGCTCAGAAGGGCATCTATATTCAGAATCATAAGAAAATAGTAAAGTAAAGCTACTATGATCAAGTCAAGATATATACTGACTCTCCTCGCCATGCTGCTAAGCATGGTGGCGAGAGGACAGGACTTCAACCCCGACAGTCCTCCCGAACCGGGAGCACGCTACAAGCTGACGCTGAAAGCCCTGCCCGCAGAGGCTGCCACCGTGAGCGGAGGCGGACTGTATGCTGTGAACGCCAATGTGAGCGTGAAGGCTGTAGCCCGAAACGCCAACTGGCGCTTCAAGAACTGGACCGACGCTGAAGGCGAGGTGGTGAGTACGAGCAGTACGTTCACTCACCGCAAGCTGAACAGCGCTGAGACACTCACCGCCAACTACGAGTATCAGAAGACAAGCCGCCTCACCATAGCCTACGACCCGTCGTCGATAAGGGCGAGCGAGGTGAAGGAGTATGCCGTGGGCGTAACCTACTCTTACACGGCGTCTACTTACAGCGACTATACGTTCGTCAACTGGACAACAAGCGACGGAACGGTTATCTCTACTAATCGCGCGGTAAGCTATACCGTTACGGAGAACGACGAGACCATCACCGCCCACTACCGCTTCACGCCGGGCAGTCCGGCTGAGCCTAACGAGACGAAACCGAAGCATAAGGTCTACTTCAAGTGCGACCCCGCAGGTCTTGTCGGCTTCAATCAGAACAATGGTTTCTCGGTGTCTGAGGGTAGCACGTTCGGCGTGACTGTTTACGACGCAAGCAACTATGAGTTCAAGGGCTGGACGCGCGAAGGCAGCTCCGAAATAATCGGACAGTATCGCACGTTCAACGGAACGATGGGCAAAGAGGATGTGCATCTCGTGGCACACTTCGAGTTCAAGCCGTCGTCGCCCAGCGAGCCGTCTACCGACACTAAGCAGCGACACAGCCTCTACGCCACAACTACGTCGATGTATCGCGGCGAGACAACGCTCCTGCCTATATACATGCAGAACACGGGCAACGTGAAGACGCTCAGCTTCAAGCTGCATCTGCCTAAGAATCTGACGGTGGATGTCGCTGGTATACAGAAGACGCTGCGCACCGACGCCTACACCGTTCAGGCGGCGCAGGAGGACAGCGTGCTGAGCGTGAGCCTTGAGGGCGGAACGCAGATAGCAGAGCACGATGGAGTAGTGGTGCGCATACCGGTGAGCGCGCAGGAAGCGCTGAAGGACAGCGTGTACACGGTGAAGTTCAGCGACATCGCCGCCACAACCACTGCCGACGCTGCCATCAGCTTCACCAGCCGTTCGGGACGACTCGTGGTGAGCACGCCCGAGGAAGGCGATCTGCAGGCGAAGTTCTCTGTAGAGACATACATGAACCGCGCCCAGTTCACCAATCTTAGCAGCGAAAACGCAAAGACATTCGAGTGGAACTTCGGCGACGGCGCTACAAGCACCGAGCGCAACCCTATGCACAGCTACGCCGAAGCCGGCACTTACACCGTGCGTCTCACGGCGCGTGGCATAGTGAAGACCGTCACAGCCGAACAGCAGATAATCGTCAACCCTGCCAACACATGGTCGGCGAGCGGCGACTACCGACTCGACCCCACAGCGAACAGCGCACGTGCGTTCAAGTCGATGCACGATATGCTCTCTCTGCTGTCGCAGTGTACGCCCGACGGCACCATCAACGTAAAGACCGGCGGCAAGGAGGCGTTCGACGCCAATCTCCAGTCGGCAGACTCGCTGGCGCTGCTCAGCACGCTGACAGAGAAGCTGGGCAAGGCGGGCGTCGTGATGGCGTTCAAGAACGAAGCGCAGAACCCCGTTACGCTGCAGTTCAACGTGGCAGCCAACAGCACCGACATGCAGAAGGCTACCGACTTCTTCCGCCATATCTCGCTCGACAACGTGGTGGTAACGCTCAACGGTGCCGCGATAAACATCGGCGAGATAGACCGCTTCTCGGCACAGACCATCTGTTCGGGCGCAAGCACGCAGCCCGAAGCGTTCACCGCTATAAGCAGCAGCGAGGCTGTGCAGGTGAAGTGGACGGCAAGTGTGGCTGAGGGTTGCACCGTACGCGGCTATCAGCTCACCGGCAACGGCAATCTGCCCGCAATGACGCTCACGAACGAAGGCAGCAAGACCGATCTCGTTACGTATCACGTAAGCGTAGAGCTTAATGGTGTTGCCATGTACACATATATATATAAGGTGTATGTGAAGCCGTTGCTGAAGAGTCTCGCGCTCAGTTCGCCGTCTGACAACGCCGTCCTTGAATACGGACAGGTTACGCTCAGCTGCAGCAATCTCGGTCAGGCTGCTGTAGGCTACACGTTCCACTATCGCCGCACCGATGCCGAGGCAGACAACGCAGAAGAGTGGAAGGAAGTGAAGACGACATCGCCCTCAACAGCGTTCGTGCCCGTAGAAGGCGCGTCGTACGAGTGGTATGCTACGGCGCATGGCGAGTGCAACGAGACTGTCGAAAGCGCACACCGCACGTTCAGCATACGCAAACGCTCAGACCTTACGGTGGTGTCGGTGACGGTGCCGGCGGAGGTGAAGGCAAACACTACGTTCCAGATCACGGCTGTTGTGCGCAACATAGGTAAGGGCGCTACACGCAGCAATGCTTGGACAGATATGCTCTACGAAGATAGACCCAGTGGAGCGGTTCAGGTTGGACAGCAAGCTCATTACGGCGTATTGCAGTCAGGAGAGGAGTACACCATAACGTTCAATGTAACGAGTCCCGACGCATCTACAGACGGAATAAGCTATTTCGTGAAGACAGATATTTGGAACGAGGAGACTGAGTCTGACGAGAGCAACAACATAAAGGTTTCAGCCCCAATCTCTATCATCAAACGCTACATTGACGCCGCCGACTACGAGGCTCTGAAAGTGCTTTATCAGGCAACCAACGGCGGCGCATGGACCAGCAAGACATGGCGCATCGGCAGCAATGCCGTAACATCTACCGGTTGGCCCGGCGTCACATTCGACGAAGAAGGTCATGTGCTCGCTATCGATCTTCAGAACAACAACCTCCGAGGCACGCTGCCTACAGAGGGAATGGAGATGAAGAGTCTGCGCACGCTCAATCTGAGCGGAAACAGTCTGAGTGGCGATGTGGCTGCGTTCTGCACGCTCCTGCCAGCGCTTGAGACGCTCAATCTTGGCTACAATCTGTTTACAGAACTTAGCGGCGTTCTGCCTGCCCACATCACCTCGCTCAATCTGCAAAGCCAGCGCGAAGGCTACCATCTCTCTACCTTCACGCTGCAGGAGTGGGCTATGGGCGACAAGCAGGCCGACGTACAGCTCGGAACGCTTATCGCTTACGACCATAAGAACCAGAACTTCGAGGCTCACCCGACGCTCCGCATCTACACTACCGACAACAACAGTTATGTAGGCGAGATGAGATACACAGACGGAGCCTACCGCTACTATCTCAGCGGCACGTACAACTACGCAAGCGGCACGGAGTTCTGCATCCGATCGTATGAAGGCGTGGCACAGAACAACCGCCTGCGTGCTAAGCTGACGTGGACAAAGGGCGACGTCAACGCCGACGCATCGGTAGACGTGCTCGACGCGCAGCAGACGCTCAACTACATCATGGGCACGCAGAACGGCAACTTCAACTATCCCGCAGCCGACACTTATCAGGGCGGCGGCATCAATGTGCAGGACGTCGTCGCAACCATAAACATCTTCATCGGCAGCAACGACAACGCCGACCAGACGACTCTTATGGCTGCGCAAAGACGCTGGACGGAGAGCATGGGCGAAGAAGCCTCTACAGCTAACGTGCTCAGCGTGGAAGACGACGCATTGTGGCTCGATGCAACCGACCAGGTGGCTGCGCTCGACATCACACTCGCCGGCGTTAATGGCAACGACGTGAAGCTCGCTCTCAGCAAGCAGCGCTATCAGCTCCTGACACACAACACCGCAAACGGCGTTCGCGTAGTGATAATAAGCACTACGGGCGACATCCTAAGCGGACGCACCAAGCTGTTGCGACTCGCCAAGCCGGCAAGAGTGTACCAGGCGATGGCTGCAGACATAGACGCACAGCCCGTAGGCGTGGCGTTTGAGGGTCAGACCACAGACATCGACACCATTACGACCGACGCTGACAGCCGCAACGCTGTATACAGCCTCGACGGACGCAAACTGAACCGTGTGGCACGCGAAGGCGTCTATATTGTGAACGGAAAGAAAAAGGCTATTAACAGACATCAATAAACATGAAGATCAGAAGATACATAACCATGATGCTGTTCTTGCTGATGTACATCACGGCAACGCCTCAGAACAACCTGTCGGTAGGAAAGCTCACAGGCGGTCAGGGCAAGGACGTGCTGATACCTATCAGCCTTGAGAACACTGACGAGGTGGTGGCGCTGCAGTTCGACCTGCAGCTGCCATTCGACCGCTCGTCAAGAACAGCGCCGACACTGAGCCAGTCGCGTATAAACGAACACACCGTGTCGGTAAGAAATCTCGGCAACCATAAATATAGAGTGGTTGTCGTGAATATGAGCAATCGTCCCCTGTCGGGCAACGCCGGCACAATCATCAACTTCCCGATGGCTGTGCCTACAGGTTTGGACCCCGGCACGGAGTACGCCGTGAGCTTGTCCGATGTTATCATCACAAACCGCAAGGGCGACAACATCCAGGGCAATTCTAACGTGAACGGCAGCTACACGGTGCAGCGAGAAAACGCACCCGACCTTGCTACTACCGACGTCAATATCACCGAGAGCACGCTCGTGCCCGGCAAATCGCTCGCTGTAACTTGGAAAGTGAGCAACATCGGCAACGCCGATACACGCAGCGGTTGGACAGAACGCGTCTATCTTGTGAGCAACGAGACCGAAGAAGCGGTGCACATAGGCAATACCTACTTCAGCAATACGCTTATTCAAGGCGGCTACATCGCACGCAGCGCCACCTTCAACCTCTCGCAGACCGTCGGTCTCGAAGGCGAAGTGACGGCGAAAGTGGTGGTTGAGCCAAGTAGCGGTTGCGGCGAGTACAACGCCGACCGCGCCAACAATACCGCAACCGGCGGAACCGCCGAGCTTGAGAAGCACTTGTTCCTTACCGCTCCCGACAAGAGCGTGAAGGAAGGTGAGTCGATGCGCCTCACATTGAAGCGCAGCGGCGACCGTAGTATGGACGAGACATTCAGCATAGCTTCGTCTTTGCCCGAACACGCTAAGGTTCCGGCTACGGTGATTATCAGCAAAGGCCAATCGGCAGCGTCGTTCGACGTGGTTTGTCCTGACAACAACGCGGTGAACGACTACTCTAAGGTCACCATAACCGTGAACAAAGCCAACGGATACCCGCAGGATGTCGCCACATCTTTTAATATAAAGGACGACGAGCTACTGCCTCTCACCGTGAAGCTCGACAAAACCGAGTATAACGAGGGCGAAACGATGAAAGCAACCGTCAGCGTGCCTTACCGCATCGGCAACGATACGCTCACGGTCTACTTCAGCGTGGAGAAGCCGAAGCGCTTCCGCCTGCCTAAGAGCTACACCTTCGAGCCTGGAGCGAAAGAAGCTGTGATTGACATTCCGATCATTGACGATAACATCGCAGCCAACGACGAGACATTGCAGCTCAGCGTGTCGGCAGACCATCATCTGACGGACACAGCGCTCTTTGTGCTGAAGGACAACGATGTGCCGGCGATAAGCATGACTCTTCTGCCCACAACCGTGAGCGAGGCGGCAGGCTACAATGCCATTCACGCCACCGTCAAGCGCACCGAGGCTAAGAACAGCAAGATTACGCTGAAGCTGAGCGACGACAGCAACGGCGAACTCTACTACACAACGCCGATAACCATGCCCGAAGGCACAGAGGAAGTGACGTTCCCCATCGGCGTGAAGGACAACCAGAAGGTGGACGGCACACGCAAGGTGAAGTTCAGCGCAGCTATATACATCACCGATTGCGGCTGCTCTGCGATAGGCGACAAGCAGACCGTGGTGAGCGACACCATAACCGTCCTCGACAACGACGGACCGACGCTCAGCGTCACTTCGAACAAGACAACTATCCTCGAAGGCGACGCGACAGGCGCTACGCTCACCATCAGTCGCAACGACGCAACGACCAGTCCGCTCACGGTTACGCTGAGCGCAAAGGGCGACGACCTGCAGTTTGCAAAGACCGTGACTATCCCTGCCGGAAAGGAGAGCGTTACAACCCCATTCGTCGCGTTGAGCAACGAGGCCAGCGAGGGCAACCGCACCATTTCTGTCATCGCAAGCAGCGACGGCTACAGTCCTGGTACGGTGTGGATGCTCATCTCCGACCAGACTCTGCCCGACGCAGAGATGCAGACTCCTGCATGCGACGCAGAGATTGAGGCAGGAAGCAAGGCGAAAGTGACGGTAACGGTGAAGAACATCGGTGCCATCAAGATGCCGAAGGGCACACAGATACGCACAAGCATCGGCTCAAGCTCTACTATGACGCAGACAGATGCCGACATTGCGGTGGGCGCTACCTACACATCTGTTGTGGAGCTGGACGCACCGAGCGTGCCCGGCAACTACAGAGTGACGGCAGAAATCAACCCGAACGGCACCATTACCGAGTTGCAGACCATCAACAACAGCGCCTATACCGAGACAACCGTAACGACAGCATACACTTACGGCATTGGAGCCGACAAGAACACATATAACATTGGCGACAAGGTTGTATTGAGCGGCACGGTGAAGACACGCGGCGGCGCTACGGCAGCCAACGTTGAGGTAGAACCGTACATCATCTATGCCGGTTCGCGTATAGCTCTGAAAGCCACCACCGACGCCGAGGGCAAATACTCTGCAGAGTACACTATCCAGGCTGGTATGGGCGGCGAGTATGGCTACGGTGTCTGCACACCTGGCGAGAACATCAGCGCTCAGCAGGGCACTTTCGCCGTGTACGGCATCTCGCGCACCACAACCGAGTACATCAAGCACGAGATGTACGAAGGCGATGTGGCTCGCGGCACTATCAAGGTGAAGAACATGAGCAGTCTGCCTCAGCACAGTCTGACAGCAACCTGCGAACCGAACGACCAGTATGAGGTTACGTTCGGCGGCGACACAGAACTTGCGGGCGGCGGAACAGCCGAGATAAGCTACACCGTCAAGCCGCTTTCGCTCTCTAAAACTAAGGAGTGGGACCGTCTGACGTTCAACATTACAACAGCCGAGGGTGCATCGCTCAGCGTAGTGACCTACAACTACACACGCAAGCATACGCCGAATCTCGTGGTGTCTACCAACAGCATCAACACCACCGTGACCAAGGGCAAGGTGCGCACATATCCTATCGTGCTCACCAATACCGGCATCGCTGAGACAGGCAAGATAACCGTATCGCTGCCTGCCGCGCTTTCCGACTTCATCAGTCTGGCTACGCCTGCCACAATGCCGTCGTTGGCAACTGGCGACAGTGCTACGGTGATGCTTAAGTTCAACGCTGCCAACTACGACGTGAATGTCTACCAGAAAGGTAGCATCGCCATCAACTGCAGCGAGGGCAACGGCAAGCTGATTGGCTTCAACGTGAAGGTGGTGAGCGAGGAGAAGGGCAACCTTCGCATCCGCGTTCGCGACGAGAACACCATATACGGCAACAAGGACGGCGAGCATCCGTACGTGAGCAACGCCAGCGTGCGACTCACCGACTACAACACCGGCGCACTCGTGATGCAGGATGTGACGGGCGCGGACGGCAGCATTACGTTCAACAGTCTGAACGAAGGCTACTACCATCTGCACGTTACGGCAGACCGCCACGACACTTATGACCAGAACGTGCTGGTGAGTCCGGGCGAAACAACCGAGCATCTTGCCACAATCAGCTACCAGGCAATCAGGGTAGACTGGACTGTGGAGGAGACAGAGATAGAAGACGAGTACGACATCACCACCAAGCTGACGTACGAGACGCAGGTGCCTGTGCCGGTAGTGGAGATGAATGCTCCCGACGCAATTATTCTTGCCGACATCAACCGTGGCAAGAGCGCACTCTTCAACGTAGTGCTGCGCAACCGCGGACTCATTGCTGCACAGAACGTGCAGTACACACCGCCAACGGCAGACGGTTTCGTGTTCATGCCGATGGTAGAATACTCCGGTTTCACGCTCGCTCCCGAGCAGAGCTACGTCATACCGGTGCTCGTGATGCACGAGGAGGACTTCAACAGCGACGACTTCGCACGCAACGTGAAGCGCAAGGTGATGCAGCGCGCCGAGGGCAGAGCAAAGAAGTGCTTCGGCGATATGGGCACCAAGTTTGAGTGGCCCTGCGGCGACAACGCAAAGTACGCATGGATAGGTTCTATCATCAGATTCGTGCAGGACAACGCTGAATGTTCTGACCCACCACCTGCAGGTGGCGGACACGCTGTAATTTATCCTCAGACACAACCCGGACTGGGCGGTGGACCTTATGGCGATTTCGGCGACTATGCAACGGCGAGCGGCGGCAGAACAGACGCCAAGGCTTTGCTTAAGCTGTTCTGTACAGCAATAGAGTGTGTGCCGCTTCCCGACCTGCCAACTTGCGTGGCGCCAGCCATAACCAACGCTCTTGAAGGATCGGCACTGCAATTTGCAGGCGACTGCGCTATGGACTATCTCAGCGGAAAGGTAGCCGACAAGATCCCGTTGTTCAGCTGCCTGAAGGGTATAGCTTCCAACTACGGACCGGACATGGTAGAGTGTCTCGGAAAATGGGGCAAGGAGATGGCTGATAAGTTCAGCAAGGCGCCGATGCGCAAGGCAGCTGCTGCCGAAGACAAGCCGATACCGGCTCTGATGGAGTCGTCGGGCTATAAGCAGTTCCTGTTCTACAGCTACTTCGACACATACATGGAGTACAACCGACAGCTCACCAAGGCGCCTGAGGCTATAAGCATGAAGGACTTCGGCGTAGAGCTGATGTCGGCAATACACAAAGCCGACATTGAGCTGCAGAAGATGCGCGTGGACGGCACGCTCTGGACGTTCGACCTGAACACCATTCCGGACAACACCACGGTGGACGACAAGAGTCAGGGTATGGGCGCATACCTCACATCGCTCATGCCTAACAAGAGCGCCAACATAGCCGACTTCTCGCTGCGCAACTATGTGGAGCGTCTGCGCAACACATGGAGCAAGGAGGACGGACGCGGCTATATCAGCGCTAACCACATGGATGAGGCTGTTGTGGCAGACATTCTGCAGACACGCCAGAACTGTGTGACGAAGCTCGTCAACCTGGGCATACCTACATGGACTGACCTCATGGGAAGCGCCCGCAAGGACATGTTGCAGTATATGGAGACGCAGTCGGAGAACACCTGCGCACAAGTGAAGCTCGAGATAAAGCAGAAGCTGGTGCTCACACGTCAGGCGTTCCGCGGCACGCTCACCATTGAGAACGGATCGAGCAACGCCATCGAGGATATCCTCGTCGACGTGAACGCTACGAACATGGAGACCGGCTTCATGGCTACATCGCGCGAGATGCAGATAGCTATCGAGAAGATAGAAGGCTTCGAGGGCGAGAAGGACGGTGCATGGCGACTGGGCGCAGGCAAGAAGGGCGTGGCTACCATACTCTTCATTCCTACCAAGTATGCAGCGCCCGAGAACCTCACCACCTATAGCTTCGGCGGAACGCTGAGCTTCAAGGACGGTAGCACGACGCAGAACCGCTCGCTCTTCCCCGTGAGCCTGCAGGTGAAGCCGTCGCCAGAGCTCGACCTCACTTACTTCATGCAGCGCGACGTATACGGCGACAACCCGCTCACGCCCGACGTTGTTGAGCCGGTGATACCTGCCGAGTTCTCAGTGCTCATACACAACAAGGGCAAGGGCGACGCCAACAACGTGCGCATGATTACGAAGAAGCCTGAGATTGTGGAGAACGAGAAGGGACTGCTCATCGACTTCGACATCATCAGTTCGAGCCTTAACGGAGGCGAGAAGACGATGGCGCTCGACGACGACATCGCTACGCAGTTCGGCACTATAGCCGCCGGCACTGCCTCTTACGCCACATGGGACCTAACAGCGTCGCTCATGGGCCACTTCACGGAGTATGACGTGAGCGTTACGCACGTGACCGACTACGGCAACCCCGACCTCTCGCTGCTCGACCGCGTCACCATACACGAACTGATACACAGCCTGAACGCCACTATCGGCGACAAGGTGTATCGTGCATGGATCACGAACGATGAGTCTGACGCCGAGGATGCGCCCGACCATATCTACTTCGCCAACGGCACCGACGAGGAACTCGCGACGCTGAGCGAGCAGACCAGAATGGAGCGCATCGACAACACGCACTACCGCGTGACGGTGCCCACCGACGTGCCGCGCAACTGGTTCTACACGGCTGTGGCTAACCCGGCGGGCAAGTACGCGAAAATACTCAGCATAACCGACGAGACGAACAACCGACAGCTCGACCCGGCTAACTTCTGGACAACCGACTACACGATGAAGGACGGCATCGACCCGCAGCTCGACTACCGTCTGCATATTGCCGACATCGTTTCGGGCAAGGGCACGAACAAGTACATCGTGGAGTTTGAACCGATACCTGAGCTGCGACTCGACGTGAAGAGCATCACGACGGTGCCTGCCGACGACCAGATTGCGGAGAAGCCGATAGAGGAGCTTACCGTGGAGTTCAACAAGGACATCAAGCCCGAGACCTTCACACGCGAGGACATCGTGGTGCGCCACGAGGGCAAGCTCTACAACGGCGACATCGCCATCGCGCCGAAGGACGAAGCCACGAAGCGCGTGTTCAAGCTCAACACAAGCGCTCTCAGCGAGAACGGCTACTACGTGCTGCAGGTGAAGACCGACAACATCACCGACGCCGAGAACTATCCGGGCGCCGAGGGCAAGATGGTGAGATGGATGCTCTTTAAGGACGGACTGGTTCACTACAACGTGCATGTTCTGCCGCTTGCCGACTGGGGAAGTGTGGAGTGTGTGAAGGACGCTCCTGCAGAGACGCCTGCCGCTTCTGCAAAGCGCGCCATGAAGAAGGCAGAAGCCAACAGTGGACAGCTGGCTTACGGCAGCGGAATGACCTTCAAGGCTACGCCGAGCAAGGGCTACAGGTTCGTCTGCTGGAAGGACAACGCCACCGACGAGGTGCTCTCAAACAACGCCGAATACCACGTGGAGGCACGCAACACGCTCGACATATCGGCTGTGTTCGAGGCTGAAACGTATAAGGTGACGGTGAAGTGCGACGCCGACGGCGGAACGATGGACGTGGCATCCGGACTCTACGAGTACGGCACGAAGCTCACGCTCGACGCAAAGCCCAACGAGGGCTACCGTCTGGACGGCTACAAGCTCAACGGCGTGCAGACCGAGACGGCCGCTCCGTACGAACTGACGGTAGACGGACCGATAGAAGTGGAGGTGCTCTTCCACGACCTCTCGCCCGTAGACGTTATTCTCGACGAGCGCAAGGACTATCAGCGCCCCGTTGAATACGTAAGCGCAGCAAGTCTGCAGAACGGCACGAACGTGAAGCTCTACCGCTCGTTCCTCAAGGAAGCATGGAACACTATCTGTCTGCCGTGCGCCGTGGAGAACCCCGAAGAGGTGTTCGGTGCAGGCACGCAGGTGGCAAAGCTCGCAGGCATGACCTCTACGTCGCTCACCTTCGAGTATGTAGAGAAGATGGAGGCCAACACGCCGTACATCATAAAGCCTACAGCGGTGAACAACGCGGCTTACGCCAACGTAGCGTCGCCAACGGTGCTCTACGACCTCGGAATGCGCACGCTCGAAGACCTCCCCGAGGGCAAGGACCGACCGACGTACGAGACCGAGAGCGGAGTGTCGTTCATCGGAGCGTACCGTGTGGAGAACCTGCCCGCTAACGAGGGCTACTACTACATCAGCGGCAACAAGTTCTACTACATCGACGTGCCCGTGCCCACAACACGCTACCGCGGATTCTTCCATTCCGACGTACACAACGGCGCGATGCTCAGTCTTGCTTTCGGCGGCGGTACGACAACCATCGAGAATGTCTACTTCCTGCCTGCCGGCGCCGGCGACATCTACGACCTCACCGGCAAGAAGGTGCGCTCGAGCGGCGAGTCGCTCGACGGACTGAAACCCGGCGTCTACATCACGCAGAACAAGAAGTTCGTGGTGAAGTGATGATAGGTGGTGAGATGTTGAGGTGATTATAGATGTTGATGTGGTGAGATGTTGACATTTGAAATGTTGAGATGTTGAGGTGTTGAGATGTTGACATTTGATATTTTGATGTTGGGATGTTGACATCTCCCACTACTTTCAATGAAAAATCCCTCTAAGAGGGACAAATCTACTGAATATCTCCCTCAATGAGGGACGTTTTAAGCCCAAAACGTCCCTCATTGAGGGATTTTTTGTATCTTTTTATTCACGAATAGGCTTCTTTTTATTCACGAATAGGCATCGTGTAGCGTTCGCTGCCCGATCGGATTCCGTCCGCCGCCCGATCGGATTCCGTCCGCCGCCCGATCGGATTCCGTTCGCCGTCCGATCGGATTCCGTTCGCCGTCCGATCGGATTCCGTCCGCCACACGATCGGATTGCGTCCGCCGTCCGATTGGATTCCGTTCGCTGTCCTTTATAAGATGCTAAGTTTATATAGTAGAGGAGGACTCCTGCCTCCGCAGCAATCAATGATGCAAACTCTATTATTAGTTATTGCAGTCCGGTAAAACTAATAATGTGGTCAAAGACGGGCTGAAAGCCCCTTTAGTAAATATTGCAATAAAACACAGAATAACACAGCAATATAAGGATAAACTACCGAGTTATTGGTACTTTTCGTAAACTTTTCCTCTTCATCATCATCTGTGTCATTGAAACTGAACTTCATTTCGTATGACTTGCCGAAGTTATCCCCCATCACCACGGTTAGCGTCTGGGTCTCTGTGCTCGCTAGTGTGTAGTAAAGACGGAACTTCTCGTTTCCCAACCGATAGCGACCGTTAGGCTGGAACGCCGTGCCGTTCTCCATTTTTATGAGTTGATTTTATTTATAAAATGGTATAAATCATCACCTAAAGTTGTTCTTTGATATAAATGAGCCTTTCTAAATGTGCTTTTAGATAGTTTTTCTTTATATTTTTGCAAAAAATCTTCAACTTCTTCTTGGTCTGACATCTCAATTAAGCCAAGAGAAGTCAGATAGTAAAAGTGATTCATAACCTCTTTCTTGGAAACATCGCTATTATACTCATAGTGGTACTTACAATAAATCATTTCAATGGCATCTTTACCATCAAAAGTGTTTTTTAAAGACTTTAAAATATAGAAATCTAATCCATCAATTTTTTCCATTAATTCTAAGAACATACGTTTGCATCTATTCTCTGCATTATCAATGTGGCAACATGCTGTTAAATATTTAGCATACATAATTCTTTTATTTTCATCGATTTCATCTTTTGAATAATCTACAGTTCGTAACAAGTCACAGATAAATTCTTGACTATTTATATATTCCATGTTGCGAACTCTTTTATCAAGTTTATCTATCATTGCAAATGCTGTTTTTAGCACATCTTGTATTAATAGATTCTGCTTGTGATTTTGAAAATCAGATAACAGACTTACTATTGGGGCTGTACATGAACAACAACTGCCAATAGCCTTTAATATAATACAGACCTTGTCTGGCAGAGTCATCTTGCCAATTTCATTTATTCTATTTTCTTCCATATTTTTTTGAATTATAATTTTACAATAACTCTTGCTACTCAACATTACAAATTAATCAATAACTGTCACCAAGTATAATAAACAACATAGAGACAGCCCCAAGACAAGCATTGCTACAAGAGTTGCACACCCACTTTGGGGCTTCTGGGGCTTCCCTTTGTCATCAAGATAGGTTGTACCATCATCTCCAAAGGTATATCGGCGAGTATCAAATGTCCAACTTAACATTACCTTAATATCACAAAGTTCTAACTCTTCTTTCTTTTCCACGAATTTCTTGTAATCAGAAATAGCATTTTTGGCAAGTCGAGTTCTAGTATCTTCAAATAATTTATGGGCATAGTCTTTTTCCCTTTCAAAGAACTTAATCAAAACAGCCTTCCCTTTAATATCAATACAAGAAGTCTTGCTGTCAATATGCGGAACAAGCAAAAATATACAATATACACGCTGTCCTTCTGCGAAGTCCTTGATTTCATCATCAAAGTCAAAACTATTAGGACAACCAACAAGGGTATTGTCTTCTCGATAAATGCCATATTGATTAAGGCTTTCCAAATGCACTACATCCACATATCCACTGAATACTCCTGCTTGCCACTTCTTTCTATCAAAGTACCAATCAGCATTCTCTATTCTTACAGTGAGAGTATCATAAGTTTTCTTTCCTGTTTTATCGCTTTGTGGAAATTTGTAAAATTCATCATATCTGAATATGACATTACTATCTTCATCTTCATTATCCATTATCCATATCATCAACTTTTGGCTGTAATACATTGAGTGTTGGCAACTCTTTTTCAAAATGAGTAATTTCAATAAAAGCGTCATTGCCAACATCTTCTGTGATGCTATTAACCTGAGTTCGGGATAAGAAAGTCTTTATAAAAGTTGGTAATCTCAATAATTTTTAGTACCTTTATGGTTGTAAATCAATTAGTTATAAAGTAAAAGGATACTATAGTTATGGAGATTACCAAGGACAAAATTACTGAAATTTTCTGTATTATCGATGATTTTTGCCAAGAATATGATAAAGAGATTGCCCGCATGTCCATTTGTGAGCCTGACGGGCGTAAGCACCGCAATCGGAAATGTACTATGAGCCGGTCGGAAATCATGACAATACTCATCTGCTTTCATTTCAATACTTTCCGCAACTTCAAGCATTATTACCTTTATTATGTCAAGGTTCACCTGCACG